>MDSW01082411.1_pt1 | contig 25818 bp, 23 predicted proteins | sample 811171 | NCBI WGS metagenome assembly MDSW01 (sample SAMN05326641, study PRJNA326480) | marine metagenome | isolation source: seawater | place: Atlantic Ocean: North West | collected 2012 | reverse complement strand
TACTTCTTTTTCAACTACTCTAGTTACATACTTTGCATCATTATCCATTCCCACAAATGACCATTTATCATCTTTAGCAGTCATGGTCATTATCAAGCCGTCGAGATTATTTAGTGTCAGTGATTGAAGATATTGGTTGATGTCAATATCAACCCACTGATCTGAATTTGCAATCATTAGCTCAGAAGTATCATCAATGAACTCTTCAGCCAAGAGTACAGTACAGGCTGCACCTTGAGTGATATGATCTATTGTGATTATTTCGCATCCAGGTGACCACTCATTCAAATGCTTCTGAAGATTAAACTCAACAAGATGCTCTTCTTGGCAAATAAATATAAATCGGTGTTCAGTTTGAGGGGTTAAGTTATCTATGACCCCTTGGATCATTCTTTTTTCATTGATTTCTAATAGTGGCTTAGGCGTAGTATATCCTTGGTCAAGGAATCTACTGCCCCTTCCAGCCATAGGTAAAACTATGTTTATCATCGTATAATCAGCTTAAGCAATATACTTGTCATCATTAGCACCAGGATGCTTTATGACAAATGTTTTGACTTTGGTCAGAGCTTTAAAATCAGTAACTTCATCTGGAAAAATAGTAATGATGTCGCCTTGTGTATATTTTTTTCCAAGCATTTCTGCTTCGCCTTCTACTATGAATGTTATCTCAGTGGCCACTTTATGGTAGTGAGCATCTTCATAATCACCAGCTTCATATTCCTTTAGAGCTACCTCAACATCATTAGTTTTCAATACTGTTGGTTCAAAGTTACCGACAAACCAACCTTTAAACATTTCCTCAATTCTGTCTTTCTTCATATTATTTCTCCTCTAGAAACCGGCCATATTCCTTAATCGTTTCTTCACTTTTTAATGGATGATAATCTCGTTTATCAATAGGATAGGCTTTTATCTCTTTTCCATTTAGTATCATTTCATTATATGAAGGACAAAGATAATACAGACCATTAACTGTGGTCTCTTTAATAATCATTTTTTCAATCGAATCTATGCAGTCGCTGCCCTTAGCAAAGTAATAATATCCGACAGTTGCATTATTACTGATGGGTCGTTTTTCAGCAGCTTCAGTCACGATATTATCATCCGTACACCTAACATATGAAAATCTTGGATGAACCGAATGAAAAGTTACAACGCCTCCATCTGCTCTGCTTTTTGCAAAGAATCTTCTGACCTCTGAAAAATCTAAATCTACAATCTCGTCTCCACTGATAACAAAAAGCTCTTCGTCACTATTGATGTATTCGATTGCCATTAATGTTGAACAAGCTGCACCTTGAGTGTCGCCTTCTAATTCTACTATTTTTGATTCGCTGAAGAGTAATTTGATGATATTGCCTAAATAGTATTTTTTGTTATGCTCCTTTCTTATGACAAATGTAACCTCATTGGCATCATCAAAAAGATTTTTACAACTCTCTATAAACCTCTGAATCAGTGGCACAGCATTGATTTCATATAGCATTTTTGGAAAGCCGTGCTTCTCCTCAAAATCAATATCTGGCGATCCCATTAAAACCACAATATTCATCTTATGTATCCTCTCTTTCAAAACTGCTGAGATGCTGCATTATGTTTTCCAAATGAACATCTTGAATTGTATCAATCTCCATCACAAACCCTCCTGACGCTCTGGCTGCTTTTATTCCATGATCATTGTCTTCTAAAATCATCATCTCTTTAGGTCCAACACCTAATTCTTTCATTGATTGTAGGTATATCTCTGGATCAGGTTTTGGTTTTTCTACATCCTCATTACTGATCACTGAGTCTAAATATTGTATTAAATTACTTTTTTCCATCATTGCTTCAACTGAATTTCTAACTGCATTTGAAGCTAAACCCAATTTATATCCTTTTGATTTCAGTTTTGACAACGCGTACTCATGCTGAAAAATTGGCTTGCATCTGGATGCAACCATCTGCATCGTATAAATTTGCTTCATAGAGCTGATGAAGTCATGCAGCTTTCTTGGTAAACCCCTTTCAACAGATAACATCTCCAGCTTCACCCTTGTTGGTAAGCCATCAAAAGTAGTTAAATGGTCATGTCTTGATATCTCATAACCAAATAGATTTAGAGCTTCATTTAATGCCTCATAATGCCAATCTTTAGCATCTATTAGAACACCATCCATATCAAAAACTATTGCTTTTATTTTATTCATTGAAAAATCTCTCAGCTTCTATTGGATAATCTGTGCAGATCATAATATTTTCATGACCTGAGGATATATTCTCTCTTAATTCTGACCAAAATTCCTTAAATTCCCTTCTATGAAGCTCAGGAGAAACAACACATACTTTCTTTCCTTCATTGAGGTAATCATTGATTAAAGAAAAGTTAAACCAAGTACCATGAAATTGATCTAGCCAGACTCCATCAGCTTTATCGATGAGCTTATTTTCATCTTCATATTCGCTCCTTCTAGTAAAAAGTTTTAAGCTAGATTCGATAAAGCCAAGTGTATCCGGGACAGACATATCAAACAAAAAATAATTACTAATATTATGGCTTGTGAGAATATTTTTTACCTCATCCTGAAGGCCATCAGATTTAATGTTAAGCGCTAAATTTGGTCTATACTCGTATTTTTCAGTTATTAAAACATACTCGTGTATAAAGTCTTCCATGCTTAGATAAGCTTTTGATGGAATATCATGCGATATAACTATTTCGCCATTGAAATCCCTTAAATCAGTCTCAATGCCAAATCCATGAGATAAGGCTGCTCTGAATGAGTCAAGTGTATTTTGGTCATCTGTTTTATCCCATAAACCCCTGTGAGCTATGATTTCCATGTTAATCTTCCTTATATTTTCTGATTTTTATTTTATAAAGGAAGGCATTCTTCAAAAGTGATCTAATCCACCTAAAAATAGAATTCAATCTAATTTCTATCCAATCTGATTTATGTGTTTTATGCCTAACTTCCCTAGATATAAAATAATTAATTTTATCTAGTGATATCAACATTCCATTTAAGTAAGCCATTTTTGAAATTTGCATGTCTTCTAACTCATCCCAAAAAAGCCTTTCATCGAAAAGATTTTTCTCAATCAGATGCTTCTTAAATATCATTACACCACCAGGTATGATTGCATCATGATGCCACTCATCATACGCTAATGTTCTGTTTAACCTGAATCTTGAATTTATTGGATAACCAAATTTCATCCAGTCCACACTAAATCTTTTTTCTTCATTATTTAAATTTTTTAGGCATAGCGCATCGAAATGATTTCCATATGCTTTCATATTGATATGCCATTCATTTGGTAACAAATATCTATCATGAAGGATGCATATATTATTGAATTTGGCATGGTTAATTATCTTATTTTTTTTGAATGCAATTGGTGCCCTTATGTCTTTTGAAGGAAAGTCATCATCTATAATTTTTACAGGTTCCGGAATAGGTTCTTCAATCTCATATGGATTTGGTCCACATACCAAAATCTCACTATTTTCTATCGATTGAGCTTTGATGGTTCTAATGAGTTCCTTTACCCAATCGTTTTGCTGGCCACCAGAAACAATGCCAAAAGTCCATTTTTCAATATTATCATCTTGTGGAAGAGAGCCTCTCTCTTTTGTATATATTATCTTGGTGAAATTATCCTTCTTGAAGACTTCATCTAATCTGTATCTACCATTAGTTGAAACAGAAAATTCATACTTTATTTGTTGCGTTGATCTGAAATAATCTGAGTGAGCCTGACTGTCAATTAAAGTCATTTCGAACTTTCCCTTTACGGAAAGAATTGAATCTAAAAATTTTATTACTTTTCTTGGATTTTTTGCTGTCTGCAAAGAAAAGTAAACTTTTGCTTTTTTTTGTCCTTCAATCGCTAGTTCATTCTTCTTAGCTTCTCTTTCAATACTGCTTTCTAGAGTATTCATGTCCAAATAGCAGATATCATCCTTTTGCCATTTGGATGAGCCTCTCTCATCAATAACTACTGTTAAATTCTTTCTCATTTTCTTAGGATTTTTTTAGAGATAAATTCTGCGTAATCAAAGTCTAGTTGATGGTCAATATCAATAGAATATTTCCTATCCATTTCAAAGCCGAAAGATTTATGCTTTTGAATAATGGATTTAGTTTCTAATAATTTTTGTGTAGAAATGAAATATATTGCCCCATTTATCATAAAGTGTTTACTTGCTTTATCCCCGCTTCCAATATTATTTAGTGAATCAAAAAAATCTTCCATTGTTCCTTCATCAGATAACTCAGAAGCCCATTCAATCGGATGATTGACCTCAGAGACACCGATTACAGAGTCAGCAGCTTTTTCAAAAAAAAATTCAATTGACTCATCAATATGAGTATTTGTTCGCAACGGAGAAGTAGGTTGAAGTAGAAAAATATAGTCGTAATGCCTCTGCTCTTTTGAAAAATATTCTAAGGCATGAAGTATCACATCAATTGTTGTTGAATCATCTTCTGCAAGACTCATCGGTCTTTTAAAAGGGACATCTGCTCCATATTTTATAGAAATATTCGCTATATCTTCATCTTCGGTAGACACTACAATATCGTCTATATACTTTGAGCTTACTCCCGCCCTAATACTCCAAGAAATTAGAGGGTGGTCATTAAAAGCTAAGGTATTTTTACCAGGCAATCTCTTGCTTCCACCTCTGGCAGGAATCAGCCCCAAGATTTTCTTATCTAAGTACATAATTATTAGTGCATTATTTCTCTATTTGATCAGGTATATCGTGAATCATGAGGTAAATTTTCTTTAATCGTTACGCCAGCACCAATCACGCAGTTATCTCCAACTTCTATATTATTGATTACTATTGCGCCAGCTCCTATGAATGTATTGTCTCCAACTTTAACATTGCCGCATATTGTAGCTCCTGGTGCAATATGGCAATTGCTTCCAATAGAGCAGTGATGATCAATTGATGATTGCGTATTTATAATTGTATTAGCGCCAACTAAAGAGCCTGTTTGAATAACTGCTCCAGACAGAACTTGGACTCCTAGATGTAAATTCGCACTCTTTGAGATATTGGCTGAATCAGAAACAAGATTTAAAAATACATAACCAAGTGCCTCGAATCTTTCAAAAATAGTCTTACGTTTATTATGGGAGCCAGGCACCCAGCCTAGCCCATTTACCAGTTTCACATCATTTGGGTCATGCTCAAGTATGCAATCATCATCACCAAGAATTTCAATTCCAGGGACATTGCTCTCGATTAGCTGAGATCTCTCTGTTGCACCTATTATCAACTTATCCTGAGCTTGAAGGGTTTCAATAAGAATTTGTGCATGCCCACCTGTTCCTATAACAATGTGACTTTCAACCATTAATTATCTCTCCCTCCTCATAGTCACGATCAGCTTTTTTACCCAATATTTCCCATATCTTATTTGGTGGTAATCCATTGCCAGGTCTTCTTATGGATATATTTTTATGTGTATATTCATCTCCAGATAGAATCTTCCTCGAGGCACAAATGCTTTTACGGATTACTTCTCTATTCTTGATCTCAGAGTTCTGAGGTTGCTTTTCACCACTACCTAATGATTTGTATGCGCTCTTAATCATAATTATCATTTTGGTTAACTCTTCACTATCAAGAGACGCACTATGATCAGGGCCCTCCATTGCTTTATCTATAGTGAAGTGCTTCTCTATAACCTTTGCACCAAAGGCTATTGCAAGCGATGGAATAAAGATTTTGGTCGAGTGGTCAGAGTAGCCTACTGATGTCTCAAACTCTTGATATAGCGTTCTTATTGCTTTCAAATTAAGCTCTTCAACTGGTGCAGGATATTCAGATGTACAGTGCATTAATGTCACTTTACTTTTTATTGCATCCTGACCTTCTTCAGAGTCAAAAGCTTCATAAATTTTATCTTTGCATATGCTGTCTTTCTTATCAGAAATGAGACCAAAAGCCAAAGCTGACAGCGCTTCTTTTACCTCATACAAATTACTCGCTCCAGTTGATAGAATAATGTCGAGATTATGCCTTGCGTGCTCAATTAAGAATGGAATATTAGTTATATCTCCTGAGGAAATTTTTAGTTTTTTCACGCCTAGGTTGTCTGTCACAAACTCAAGGCTCTTACTGTCAAATGCAGTAGTCATAAACTCAATGGAATTTTTCTTTGCATAGTTTGATAATTCAATTTGAATGCTTGAGTCGAGTTCAAGTTTTTTCAACATGTCTAACTGCGTTGTATCTCCGACTGATTTTTTTTGATAATTGGCAGTTCTGGCAAATCTTGTCACCAATTCTTCAGACCTAAATGTTTGGAATTTCACAGCGCTGGCGGATGATTCTATTGCTATATCAATCAGCTTGAAAGCATTTTCAGGATCACCATTATGGTTCACGCCTGCCTCAGCAATTACAAATATGCTCATAGTATTTCTTTAAGAGTGATAAATGCCTCAGCATATCTAACATTGATAGTTGAACCTCTCAAAGTAGCTAATGCTCTCAAATTTTCTTCGCTTCTTGGAAATGGCGGATCTTTTATCTCACCAGAATACAGTTTCATTATTTCAATCTTTTCATCAAGAAATTCTGTGATATCCATAAAGAGATTTGGTTGAAATACGGTATTTTCTTTCAAGGTAAACTCTGTTTCAGAAACAGTTTCATATGAACGAACCTTTTTTATATATGGATATCTGAAGGATTTGAGACAAGACATTGTCGCATCTACTATTACCTGATGGTCAGAATGAATATCATGAATATAGGGCAAATAGACAATGTTGGGCTCAATCTCTTTAAAAAATTCTGAAATTGCATCGATTATTTTTTTCTTTGGAATAGCATCTAGTTGAGTCGCAAGAAAATTTGCTTCTTTGAGACTCTTAAATTGATACCTATCAAATACTTGCCTGATCTCAGACTTTCTTTCATTTGCTTTTTTCTCTCCAACAATGTTTTCTTCCATTTTAGTGATGATCAGCCAATGAATCTCATCGCCTTCGGCTTTATGTCTCAAAAGTGTTCCACCGCAACCTAAAGTTTCATCATCAGGATGTGGAGCAATTACTATAACTTTATTCATGGGCAAAGCTTTTGTTTCGTGTACCATTTTCTTTCTTGAGGATCCACTGACTCTATTGCTTTTCTGATTCTTTCAGGTGAGGAGCCATCTCCAAATGGGTTTTTTAGTGCCTTGATTTTTGAAATATAGTCTTGATCTAAGCATGATAATTCCAAGGCTTTATTGATCTCTGAAATATCATAATCAACAAAGCAAACATTCCCAGCATTCAATCTGCCCTTCTGCCTATTTCCAATATTCACAACAGGAAGCTTATAATGTGGAGCCTCCAAAATTCCCATGCTTGAATTACCAGCCAATGCTGATGCATTTCTCATAAGGTTAATGAAACTATTTCTTTCCAAAGTTTCAGTGAAATAAAACCAGTTTTTGTCTTTATATTCATCTATTACATTCATAATCTCAAAACTTCCAGGATCAGAATTTGGCGATATACATACGACTCCAAAGTCATTAGCAACGCAGAATTTCTCCAAAGAATCTAAACAAGTTTTCATCTGATACTTGGTGCTCTCAACTTCAGAGGATAAAGGATGCTTTACAAGAACAATATAATTATCCTGAGCAATCCCTTGCTCTTTCCTTATATCATCCTTACTAATTATTTCTACGTCATCAAAGTTTTTATATGCTGGATTTCCTGTACAAAAAATTCTAAATTCTTCTTCGCCAATATTGATCAGATTTTGCTTATACTCCTCAGCAAAACAACAATGTATGTGGGCTAACTTTGATACTGCAAACCTTATCGGATCATCAGCATTTCCATATGCGGGATCACCGCCTGCTATATGTACGAGTAATTTATTAAAATAGTTAGCAATAATTGCAGAAGCAATACTCTCTTCTCTATCGCCTATAACGATAATGAAATCAGGATCTATCCTTTCAACTGTTTGAGATAGTCCCTGTAGTAAATACCCAACTCCTTTACTTCTCTGAACAGCACGATCTGTAGGCAGCAAACTATCTATTTTATCTGCAATCTTAAACCCATCTTCTCTGATTCTTTCCCAAGTATTGTAGTAACTAGTTGATAAATGTGCTCCAGACACAGCGACATTCAATTCATGGCTGGAATCAAGTTCGCAGAGAACAGGATATAGAATGTCGTATTCAGATCTGATGCCTGTTATTGCAAGAATGTTTCGGTTATTCATTTTGAATAGTAAAGCCTAATACCTTTATGTCTTAGAAATTCTGTCACGAAATTTTGAATGTCTGATTTTTCACCAATAATTTCCTTAGTTTTGATCCTTATATGGGTTGATGCATCATTTGTTGAGGAATCGTCTGCATCGTAGCTTAGGATAATATTACAATCATTCAGATGACATTGGCTTTCTTTGCTTGCATCAAAAAGACCTACTAGAATATTTCCTGAATCTGTAATCACTTTAAATTTTAGCTCTTCTTCTTTTTTAGCTTGATGCTGATTGGATATGAAAGACAGGAAAAGCTCTTGGAATAATTCCTTAATCTGTTCATTGAGTTGATTATTTGTTTTCTTTTTCTTCAGATTTTCTTTGATTACGGTCGCTGGTGTACCACCAACCATATTGGATGCCTTTACATTATTAACAACAACTGACGAGCTCATGATTACAGATCCTTCACCAACGCTAACATTTGGTAGCACATATGATCCAGCACCTAACCATGAATCATTTTCAAAGGTTACAGGCCCATATGATGCCGGATATCCATCGAGCACGCTTTGCCAATAACTATGTGTAAATATTATAGAATCTGGGCTGAGTGCAACATTTTCACCCAGCTTCACTTGCCTACAAACATTTACATAAGAAGATAAAAGACAACCTCTGCCAGTAATAAGATTTGAGTCATGATGTCTTCCGCCAGAAAGATCGACACGAGCATTGTCAATGATTCTGTTGTAGGAACCTATTTCTATTTTGCTAGCTACAATATCGCAATTGCTGCCTATTCTTGTATGTTCGTCAATGAATACCTCTGGAACTTCGATCATCGTGTTATTGCCAATGGACACATTGTCTTTGATTTCTATTTTATTTGAGATAATTAAAGATCCCGATCCAATATGTACGTTGTCTCCAATTGAGTGGCCAGCGTTTCTATAGAGATCTATTTTCTTTTCTGATGTGAGATTCTTAATGTTTTTATCATTTTTGAGAGTTTTGATCAGATCATTGTTTTCGTCTAAAAAAGTAATCATTGGAGCTCTTTCAACTTCTGATGATTGATTATCTGAGCCTACAAGCTTTAGTATGCCTTCCAATTTAACGATGCCCGATAAATCAAAATCACTGATGTCTATATTATTATCTTTAATATATGCCTCTGCTTTTTTTGTTAGCTTGAATCCTGCTGATGAAACTTGCTCATTTAATTCTGAAATGTAGGCCGTTATATCAAAGTCTTTATTATCTGAAATTAGACAGACGTCTGATCCAACCTCTACATCATCCGATAGGTTAACAAGATAGAATATATAACCCTCATCTTCGGAATCAACCTCAACAACTGCTTTAGTAGTCTCGAATGAATAGATTAAATCTCCGGATGAAACTTTGTCTCCATTTGAAAAATCTATCGAAACAATCACTGCCTCTTGATCGTTTACATCTTCGATAGGTAATTTATATAGCTTTTCCATAAATTAGATCCCGATTTCCTTTTTTAATAATGACTTTATTATTTCAACTGAGGGCAAAACTCTACTTTCCATTTGAATTGCTGAAGGGATAGGTTGCTCTCTGCCGCCAACCCTTAATGCTTTTTTATCATTTAGTAAGTTTGCCTCATGAAGCATTGCGAGCACTTCACTTCCCCATCCAAACTCTTTGGGTGACTCTTCCAGTATCAAGATAGTTTCAGACCCCTCTACAGATTCTCTAAAATCATCAATTGGTAATGGCTTAATAATACTGGGTATAACTGCATTTATGCCTAATTCATATTCTATCATGAGTTCTGTCATCAGCTTTTCAACAAGCAATGTATTGCCACCATGTGTGATGATGCATAAGTCTGGTTTATTAAAATTGCAATTAGTTAAGTAAACTGTTGGAAAGTTAGATCCGGATCTTTTGAAGCTTATACCTTCAACTGAATCATTTCTACTGATCAAGTTTTGAGCATAGTTCATTTTATACTCACAAAATATTTTTATACCAGTCTCCTGCAGAACACAATACTCTAGAATTTCACCTGGATCATGATAGTGACTTGGTGAAATAATCTTTATATTAGGTATGGCAGCTATAATTGGCTCGATCGATTGGCTGTGTGTAGGACCATAACCTCTTCCTCCTCCAATCGCTGTCCTTATCGTCACATCAGTCTTAACCTGATTGTCATACATCCAATCATATTTTACTAAATGATTCAGTAGTTGATCGGCGCCCAGAAGAATGAAGTCACTAAACATAATTTCAACAATAGGTTTTAAGCCGCCAATTGCCATTCCACCAGATAAACCAATTATTCCAGCCTCACTAATAGGGGTAGATATGACCTGATTTGGAAAATTTGTTGAGAGACCTTTGCTTGCTTTAAAAGCTCCACCATATGGATCATCTAGATCTTCACCAAAGAAAACAACACTGCTGTCTTGGTTCAATATCCTATGCAGCGACTCGTTTATTGATTTTACAAATTTCATGCGAACTCTGCGTCTATCGCTCGTTGAACAATTGTTGAGATTTCTGCATCAATGCCTTCTCTTTCTTTTGAGATTACTTCCTTACTTATGTGGCCTTCAAAGACCTTTAGAGGGTCATTTTTAAGCCATGATTCAATTTCTTCCTGGCTCCTTCCATCATCACTTTTGCTGTGTGATGCGAACCTATATGTATTGAGGACTATTGCTTGGGGTTTGGAATGCGTTCTTATTTCATTAACAGCATTTGTAGATGCATTATATATTTCTAATGCATCAAACGAGGAGAGTTCTGTTGCTTTGATATCAAATGCGGTAAATCTATCTGAGATTTTTCCTGCAAGAGTTTTCTCAATCTTAGTGCTTTGTGCATATCTATTGTTCTCAACAATAATTAGCAATGGCAATTCCCACTTTGAGGCAATATTTAATACCTCATATATAACCCCCTCTCCAAGTGTTCCATCACCAATAAAAACAGTAACTATTTGGGAGTTACCTTTAGACTTTTGAGCAAAAGCTAAACCTGCTGATAGAGGCAATATTCCACCTTGAACACCATTTGAGAAAAAATTTCCATCACAAATGTGTTGGCTTCCTCCTCTTCCAGAACATAAGCCATCCTTTTTCCCCATCATTTCACAAAGCAGGGCATATGGATTCTCTCTGAAACATAAATAGTGTCCATGGCATCTGTGATTACTAACAATAAAGTCATCCTGATCAAGGGCAGATATTACGCCAGCAGCATTGGCTTCTTGACCAATGTAGGCATGGGTCGTCCCAAAAAGCTTTCCTTCAGAGAAAAGGTCTAGAACTTTCTCCTCAAAGCTTCTGACAAGTAGCATCTTGCCCAATAATTTTTGCTCGATATCTATTTTGTTCTCCATTTTTAAGTTATTACACTACTGGGTATGTTCACTAAACTTTTTGAAATACTTTCTGCATTGCTGATCTCATAGGTCTGGCAAGCTTTATATGGATCCAGTTTATTTAATAAAACCCATGCCCCTCTTGTTTCGATCATATTTTCGTTTGTATAGCTTAAAAAATCCATTCTTTCTTTCTCGTCTGTGAAAAAAATCGTATTCAACCAGTAATTAGACTTTGAATTAGCTCTCTCTTGTAAGAATTCTATGCCGATTTCAGAAAAGAATTCCTGATAATCATTTGCTAATTTCCTTTTAGAATTTAGGAATAATCCGATCTGCTCTAATTGAGCACAACCTAGAGCTGCATTAATATTTGGGAGCCTGTAATTAAAACCAACTTCACTATGAAAATATTGGAAATCTGAAATTTTTCTTGAGGTAGTAGATAAGTCTTTTGCTCGCTTCGCGTGATCTTCATTATTGGTTAGAATTATCCCACCTCCTCCACATGTAACAATTTTATTACCATTAAAACTAATTATTCCAAGGCTGCCGAATGTCCCTGCATGCCTTCCATCCAATTGGCTTCCTAGTGATTCAGCAGCATCTTCAATAACCTCAATGTTAAATTCTTTACAAATTTCAACTATCTCTTTTATTCTGCAGATATGTCCAAAGGTATGCATTGGGACGCACGCCTTTACAGCTTTTTTTGTTTTTTTGTTATAGCAAATGGAATTCTTAACATAAGTTTCTTGGTTTAAAAATTGTTTCAGGTTTTTTGGGCATAAGCCTAAAGTATCTTTGTCGATATCAACAAAAATGGGCGAAGCATTGAGGTATGCAATTGCATTGCATGTTGCGACAAATGAAAGCGGTTGGGTTATAACCTCATCACCCTCTTCTACTCCAGCACATATCAGAGAAATATGGAGTGCTGATGTTCCATTGGTAGTCGCTACAGCATAGGGTGATCCTGTATAATTGCATATCATTTCTTCAAATTTTTCTACATATGGTCCAACTGAAGAAACAAATGTCGAATCTATAGCATCACTAAGATATTTTTTTTCATTACCAAAAAAAACTGGCTCGTGAAGACCTATTCTTCCTTTAGTTGAATAAAGAGAGCGAACAAATTCTATATATCTTTTAGATGCTGTATTCATCTGGTTTATATTTACTTAGGTTATGCTCTGATGTGAACCATTCTATTGTTTGTTTTAAACCACTCTCAAGTGAGAATTGGGTTTCAAAGGATGTAAATTTTCTAAGCTTTGATGCATCACAAAATAATTGATTTACTTCTGACTTTTCGGGCCTGATACGCTTTTCTTCTTGAGTTATTTCGATATCTTTATCCATCAGTCTAGATATTAGATTCACCAATTCTCGAATTGAGATCTCAAATCCTGAGCCTATATTGATTACTTCACCTATTGCTTGTTGGTTTTGGCTAATCATGTGAATACCTCTTACGGTATCCTCTACATATGTAAAATCTCTTGTTGGAGATAAATCTCCAAGCTTAATAGATTCCGCCCCTGATGCTATTTGGCTTATTATATTTGGTATAACCGCTCTGGCAGACTGTCTTGGTCCATAAGTGTTAAATGGTCTTGCAATTGTCAATGGTAAGTCGAAAGAATTATAAAAGCTGGTTGCTATTGCGTCAGCTGATATTTTAGATGCGCTATAAGGGGACTGAGCTTGCAAAGGATGATTTTCATCAATAGGTATATATTTTGCTGTCCCATATACCTCACTGGTTGAAGTATTAATGAATCGATCATTTTTGTTGTCTAAAGCAGCCTGACACATATTCATTGTTCCTTGAATATTTGTTTCAAGGTAGCTCTGTGGCGATACATATGAATATGGTATAGCAATAAGTGCAGCAAGATGATAGACGGTATCTATTTCTTTTGTGATCTTTTGGCAGAAACTGAGGTCTCTTATATCGCCAGTTACGATTTCTAAATTATCGTGTTTCTTGATATCTTCCAGCCATCCTCTGCTACTGAATGAATTATATATAGATAAAGCTCTTACACTGAACCCATCTCTCAGAAGCATTTCGACAAGGTGTGAGCCGATAAATCCATCTGCTCCTGTTACTAAAACTTTGTTTTGACTTTCTTTCATAGGTAATTTCCTCGTGGCTTATGTTTCTGCCAGTTCTTTAAAAATTGGGTTAGTTTTAACGAGCTCATCATAAGTTCCACAGTCTGTAACACTCCCGTTACCAACAATATGTATAAGATCGCACTCTCGAATAGTAGCTAACCTATGTGCGACCATGATAATCGTTTTCTTATGTGCAAAACTCTTTATTGTTTCAATGATGACATTTTCAGTAATTCTATCTAATGAGCTGGTAGCTTCATCCATTAATAGAACCTTTGGATCATGATACAGAGCTCTTGCTATTCCGATCCTTTGTCTCTGGCCACCGCTTAACCTGACACCACGCTCACCTACGATTGTGTTATAACCATCTTGGAGTTCAGAAATGAATTTATCTAATTGAGCCCACTCCGCTGCCTGTTTAATTTTTTGCATATCCACTCTATCCTCTGGAATACCAAATGCAATATTATTCAAAAGGGTGTCATCAGAAAGATAGATTGTTTGAGGGACATAACCAAGGTTCTTCTGCCAACCCTGGATATTTTTATCAGTAATTTCTTTTTTATCTATTAGAATTTGTCCACTCTCTGGGCTCAATAATCCTAAAATTACATCAACCAATGTAGTCTTTCCTGAGCCAGTTTCTCCCACAATACCAATTGTTGTATTTCTATCAATCGTAAGATTGAGTTTATTTAAAATTTTCTTCGATTCTGAATATGAAAAGACTATCTCATTTAGTTCAATTTTTTCTTCGAACTCAACTTTATTAGTCGATGATTCATTTTGATTTCTATAGGTATGCAAACTGGATAAATCATTAACTAGAGTTTTCAGTGCTGGATAGTTGTACCTTGCGCCAGTAACTCCTGCATAAATTATTTGAAGTGCAGGCATCAGCCTATAACCGGCTAATGCATATAAAGAGATGATTGGTATTACCTCATTTCCATTTTTGCCAGAAATAATTAGGACTATTATAATCGATACAATGCCACCGAAAGCTAGGGCCTCAAGTGCGTATCTAGGCAATGCTGAAATCAAACTACTCTGAGATGAAAATTTAGCAAGATTTTCTGAAGGATTTTCAAATCTCCTTATAAACTCACTCTCATTATTTCTTAGCTTTAAATCTTTAACGCCAGACATCGCCTCATTTGTTATCTTAAATCTTGAAAAGATCATCTCTTTAGTCAGTTTTCCAATTTTAGATAGCCTGCCTCTTACTAACCTAAAAATAATTAAATAAGCGCCGCCAAGAACAAGCAGAATTGCTAATGCAATGAAAGGGTTCACAAAAATAAGAAACCCTATTATACAAATAGTAACGACTACTTTAGATGCTGTTAGCATAACAGGAAGGATTACTCCTTCTATCGATCGACCAACCTCAATAAGAATATTCTTGCCTAGCTCTGAGGTGTTCTTACCCAAGAAGAAGAGGTATGGCTGATATAAATATTTTTCCATCAATTTCATGGATAAATAATGATTTTGCATTTTTACAAACAATGTAATTCGCCATGTCATTAAGGCTGTAAATATATTGGAGCTAATCAGCATTATCAATACGATCAAACCTAAGGAGACAAGAAATACGTTGTCAGACTGATAGTCAAAATAGACATATATTGACTGTAAGTTATTATTCTCACGAATAATCTCAGGATCAGAAACCACCGCCATAAAGGGGCCTATTGAGGCTACTCCAGCTACTTCAATGATGCCCATAAAAACCATTCCAATGAAAAGAAAAATAATCTGCTTTCTTTCCTTGCTTGTAAAAAGCACTGAGAAATCATTTTTGAACTGATTCATGATCAATTAATGGATAATAAAGTGGATATTGCCTTACTCTTGTTCTTTATTTGAGAAGAAGAAGTGCATTGTCAAGATGTAAATAATCCCCAACACACCGCCCAATATCGCAGATATTATTACGATTTGTGTTCTTTGTGGTTTAAATCTATTCTTTGGCTTAACAGCTGGGTCGATAATCTTGAATGCATATTCGTTTCTAACATTTGCGAGCATTATGCTTTTTGTTTGGTCTTCAATAATATTGAAAAGAACAGTTTGAGCACTCACAAGTTCTGTTTTCTTAAGTTCTTCTTGTAAAAACTGAATACTTCTAGTTTTTTCTTCTATTTGTTGATTCCTAATATGCTGATTTAAATAATCTACCAAATTATTTGCTATTGTTGCCGCTGTGATAGGATCATTCCATTCTATTGAAAGGCCAATTAAGCCAGTTGCAGGATCCTCCGATATGATCATTGCGCCTGAAAAAGCATAGTAAGCATCCCATTCATCAGGAATAAAATTGTCTTTCCATTTTCTATTTTCTTTATTCCATTCATCTGGAAACATTATTGGCATAAGATCATTATCATAGATAAATTGTAATATGAAACTTCTTGATTTAACGGTAGCTAAGGCAGTAGATTTCGCGGATGAACCAGCGCCAATATTAATCCCTGCAAGACTGGCTAAACCACTGAAACTGCTTACATAAGAAGATAGTCCTGATCCCTCTGATTCGCTTGCATCAGCCATTAAAACACTGGAACGATACATTGGTGTCAAAAGTAAAGAATATATTATTCCTACTAAGGTAATGCTAGCGCCTATGGAAACAAGTATTTTAATTTTCCCACGAAGTATGGAAATTATCTCAAAAAGATCTATTGACTCAATATCATCTTCTCTCAATTCACTAATCTCTTTTTGTACCATATTTTTTTCTTTTAAAAGCTATTTACTGCTGCTGCAGCAAGTGCCATCTGATAAACAATGTTAGTTATAGCTAGTGTAGAATTTAAACCTTCAAACTTATCTGCTTTCAAAGGAACTACAATTGTATCGCCTTCTGAAATACTTGATGATCCATTTCGAAAGAAGCCTTGATTTAATCCGCCTGCAGATACAACACTGCCATTATTTTTAACTATATATATATCATCCATATTTCCAAATTCTGTTATGCCACCACTCTGAGTTATGTAATCCTCTATCGTTAAGCCTGTCAGAAAAAGGTGTGATGTTGGTGAATATATTTCTCCTACAACTGAGACAGTCTGCTTTTCAAATGGAATAGTTAAGGTATCTCCATTTTCAAGTTTTATATCCTCTTTTTCTCCAGAGAGAATCCCAGGAAGATCTATAACTATTCGTCCCAGTGATTTTCTGTCAACTACTGTATCTAAAATGTTTTCAAGCGTGCTTATATAATCTGTAGTATCACCTGTCTCAACATCGCTCATCTTACTTGTTGAGGTTAATAAAATATTTTTCTTTATTTCATTTTTGGCCTTAATGATTTGCTCATACTGACTATCCTGTAATGACTTTCTTTGAAAGACAGCACCCTCCAAATCACCATTTTGAGCTGCCCCACCAACTCTTTTTAATAGCTGCGATAGAGTCTCGGTTGTTGTAATGGGATATTCACCAGGGAATGTAACTAGTCCCATAACTTTAGTATATCTATCAGTATTAAGAGATTGTTTGATATTTAAAATGTCACCGGCTTGTAAACGCTGATTAACTTTTTCACTATTATCAATTTTAAAGAACTGTATACTTTTTTTATTTTCATCATTATCAATTACAGTTCTAATGAGCTCCACTTCTTTAAGAAAAGTATCATTTTTAAGTCCACCTGCAGCCTTTACTGCATCAGAGATTATCATTCCATCAGACAAAGGATATTCACCAGGAAAATAAACATTTCCATTAATGGTAATTGTTTGCATCTCATTAAAGGGCTGTGACTTACTTCTAAGATGGTCAATAGCATGCTTCAGAACTTGCCTCCTGCAAATATCCGTAAGCATTTCATCATTCGTTAAACCATTATTTACTTCGTCTTTATTCTCTTGAAAGTTAGGCAAATCACCTTTGGTAAGATCAGATTCACTTGAATCTGTGTTTGATCTATCAATGTTGCTATCTAACATTTGATCATCAACAAAAGATCTTCTGTAAGAGTTTTGCCCATATGATCTTTGTAGATTCATCAGACCTGATAAATCACTATCTTCATACACTGAATCTATGCCATAAGAACCTGCTGAGCCAGCCTCCACTAGTGGTTCTATTATTGAATTGGGCAATTCACAATAGTTATGGACTTTGTATCTATAAAACTTGTCATTTTCGATCTGAGCTATATCTATTTTGCCTTCTGGCTCTGGAATCGGAGTTATCCTCTCTTGCTTTAAGTTACCGTCAACATCGTATGTCCTAATTGTCTCTGAACCTTTTAGAAAGTAATTTTTTTGCTCTTGAGAGAGATCATCAAAAGGTATAGCTTCCGAAGTTATTGCGTCTAATGACAAGAGCTTAGGAAGAATTATTATTTCATCTTTATCTTTTAGTTTAATTGAACCAGCATCGAAAATACCAGACTGTTCTTTCATGAAATCAATTTGTATGAATTGAAGCTCATCATCCTCGTTGTAAGTTTTAAGCAAAAGATAGTTTAGATCTGTATTTGGTAAGAAATCATCTTCACTAGAAAAAATAGATTGCAATGTCATCCCATCATTCCATGGGATAAAGCCTGGAGACATGGCATGTCCACTAATTAAAACGGCATTATTCATTGAATCATTTATTGAATATACAGTAATCACATCACCATTTTTCAGTGCATCAGCATCAGCATCATCTTCATTTCTATTAAAATCTGCATTGATTAAGCTATATCCATTTACTTCAGAATCAATTCTTTGAATATCTATGTTATTTTTATCTGCTTTTGGGTTTAATCCTCCAGCAAGTTTAATAGCATCATTAATATCCTCGAGTGACTTTAGCTCATAAACACCAGGGCGAAGAACTTGGCCCCTTATACCGACAGTTTTTAATTTAGGCGGAATAAATATTACATCATTGTGCTTGAGAGTTTTTTCTGACGATGAATCTCCATTTAAGAGAAGATCATAAAAGTCAAAATTAGTGACTATATCTCCTTCTCTCTTTAATTGTATATTTCTGAGTGATCCTGAGGTTTTTACTCCACCACTTTCTAGAAGTGCATTGGTTATAGATGATAACGAGCTTGTTGAATACATTCCTGGCTGAATGACTTCGCCTAAGATAAAAATATTTATTGTCCTTAAATCGCCTAACGTCACACTTGCTTTAGTTCCTATAAATTGTGAGAGAACCCTAGATTGTAGATAGCTTTTCATGTCCTCATATGTCATACCTGATAATGCAATAGGACCGATCTCAGGAAAATTAATTTCGCCTTCAGAATTAACTTTCAGCGTTAACTGCCTGTTAGTTGTCCCAAATAAAATAATCTTAATGACATCACTCGGGCCAATAACATAATCTATTGGGGGAGATATATTTTTTTCTTGCAGGAAAGAGGATGGAGAGCTGAAGAAGAAATCATAACCAAAATAATTCATGGTAGAGGTGTCGTTCTTTGATTTTGGAGAAACATTAAATGAATTTTCGCCATTATATCCGTAATCTTTTGCCTCAAATTGATTTGGATCAATGATTAATCTGTTTTTAAGTTTTTCATCTTCATCATCGCTCTCATCACTAAAATCGTCATTTACCTGTCCATTTAGTTGATTTTGCAAACCTACAATAGAAGTCATATCGATTTCTTGGGAAGTTGAATACGGCGAGAAAGAAATAAATGAAAGCGCTGCAATGATTTTCAAAAGGTGACTTTTGTTAGCACTCCAGTCCTTATTAATTTTTCCAATTATTTTTTTGAGTATGCTCATATTGTTTTTATTTTGTCTCAATGTTATCCAATTTATCTTGCTCTTTTTTAAGAATAGATATTTCATTCTCTAGCCTATTATACTCTTTGATCTTTGACTCTAGAAACTCTTTTGTCATCTTAGATTTTTCGAATATACCCTTAGGAGTAAGGAAATAAGTATAGCTAACTTTATTATTCGAGTTCTTAAAATTAGAGAACTTGACCAACCCTTTTAATGCTAATGCCTTTATTACATAGTGAGCTTTTCCTAAGCTTATCCCTAAGCTGTTGGAAATTTCTCTTTGAGTAATATTAGGATTTGACTCAATCAGTTTTAAAATCTTGTATTCTGACTCAGATCTCATTTTTGAAGCCTTATAGCTACCGCAGTGGAATTATAAATAATAATGCCACGTATTTTTTAATTCAATTTGACTTGTTCATTCATTGAACAAATTGATTATAATGATGTTCAGTCAATGAACAAACAGTTTTTTCGTCTTTTAAAGATTTAATAGGGACTAAATTGGAGCAATCTTTTTATCTGGAATCTTTTTTACAATAGAGGATATTAAAATATCAACTGATATTTTTCTATTTATAACATCAATGAGTATTTTTGCTCTATTTTTACTCCTATAGTCAATAAATGTTGCTTTCTTATCTTTGAAGATTCCGTCTTTCACAGAAACTTGATCTCCATGATTAATTGATGACTTATCCAATACCTGATATAGATTCCCATTTTCATCTGTTATGTCACATAACTTATCAATAAATTCAGAAGGAACCTCTGCTAGTTTATTTCCAAAACTAACTATATGACTGACGCCCCTTGTAGACTTAATCGATAACCAGTCTTGCTTTTCTAAATCTATCCTTACAAATATGTATCTTGGAAACAAAACCTCATTTAAGTTATAACTTGTATCATCCTCTTTAATAAAATTAACAATTGGCAGTAATGAAAAGAAGTCTTGGTTATCAAGGTTTCTTTTTGCTAATAGCTCCTGATTTGGTTTTGTATAGACCAAAACCCACTTCCCATCATTATTTGTTTGACTTTGCATCTGAATAGAATTCTATCAGTTATACTTAAATTAAGTAATTAAGAAGAAGATAGATTCTTGGGAATTGGCAGTATTTGTATTTTTTTAATTCTAGTTTTTATAAATAAATGAAAGAACAAATATCATTAGCAATAAACTGTAAAGATCTCCTTGGGGAATGCCCTATTTGGCACAAATCTAGTCAAAGCCTATGGAGAGTAGATATTTTGGGTAAATCTATCCATAGTTGGAAGCCTGAAGAAAATAATTCTAAAGAATGGGTTGTTAGCAAAGAAATTAGTTACTTTTCTCCTAATGATGACTGCTCATTAGGCCTTGCTGCATTGGAGGATGGTGTATATGTTATTGATCTAAATAAAAATCAAGAAAAACTTATAGGAAATCCAGGCTCTAATAAAGAAAAAACTAGGTTTAATGATGGAAAGTTTGACTTGAACGGTAACTTATGGATAGGCTCGATGGATAGAATGGAAAGAGAGCCAATTGGAAACTTATATGTGATCAATAAAGACCTGAATATCACAAAAAAGTATGCTGGACTGATTATTTCAAATGGTATTGATTGGAGTCCAGATAATAAAATCATGTATCTAACAGATTCTGGGGAAAAAACCATATGGGCATTTGATTTTGATCAAGACAATCTTCAAATTGACAATAAAAGAACTTTTATTGTAGATGATAAGTGCTTCCCAGATGGTCTTACAGTAGACTCTCAGGGATGTATTTGGAGTGCTAAATGGGATGGCTCATCCATTGTAAAATATAGCCCTTCGGGGTCTATTTTAGAGGTATATGAACTACCTATAAAAAGGCCAACTAGCATAACATTTGGAGGCATGAATCTAAATAAACTTTACATAACTAGTGCTTCAATAGGGTTAAATAATGAATCAGGTCTTGATGGATCAGTTTTTGAAATAAATACAAAATCACAAGGTAAGGCTGAACCAGAATCTATTATTCTTTCTGATATAATTATCTAATCAACTGGAATAATAATTGCTGAGGTATTCATCAAAACTAATTGTCTCCTGTGATAGTTCCTTCTCTTTCCTTTTTGCTATCTGAACCTCATCATCTAATATTTCTCTTAGAGGATTCTTCTCGATTGTAGTCTTCAGAAATTCACTCTTGTTTTGTTTTGCTATTTTAAGGCCTAATTCAAGATAGTTGCCTTTGTTATCAAGGACCTTTCTAAGAAATTTTGATGATCTTGTTAATGTAGGATCAGATATTTGGTCTGAATAATTTTTCATAGCGACAGGCTCAGCCTTCGAATGATTTATTATTTTTTCCATTTCATTAATGATTTTTTTAGCCCAATCCGATATACCTATGGGCTCACCATTTTTAGATAATTGAAGGTCCGGATTTCTTCCCTCAGTAGATACAAGAAGTTCATTATGTCTTGCTTCTTTTAATTCAGAGGGAGACATTGCCTCACTTTTATACAGTGAGCAAAAAATTAAAAAAAGCTCAACGAATCTCAAGTCATCTTTGTTGATACCAATTGATGAGAATGGATTTAAATCAAAATTCCTTAACTCTAAATAGTTTGTTCCAAGGCTTTTGAGCTTGCTTGATAACCTTAATGTTGAGGGGTCAGAGTTTTTTGGCCTTGCAGGCGAATAGTATTCATCTTCAATCTGTAAGTAAGATTTGTTTAATTGTTGGGCCTCTCCATCAACATGATCTTTTATCTTTTCAAACTTTTTTGACTTCTTTTTTGTGGCTTCTTTAAGATCATTTGAATATTCATCAATATTATCTAGAGAAATACCAATACTTGATTGGTCTGTATTCTGATATCCAAGATCACTCATCCTTAGTGATGTTGCATAGGGTAAATAGAAATAATCCTGATCGAGCTTAGAAAATTCATACTTATCACTTATAAAATCCTTACTAACTATAGGTGAAGATCCAAATAGATATGCAATCAACCAACCATACCTATGAATATTTCTAAGCATCCGAAAATATACTATAGATTCGAGCTGATTTTCCTCTTTATTGCCCAGAGACTGATTTAATATGCCTATAGTTTCTGAAGAGAAGGAGTAATTGATATGTACGCCTGATATAGTTTGCATAATCCTGCCATACCTATTGGCTAAGCCTCTTCTGTAAGTATGTTTAAACTCAGCTTGGTTGCTTTGTCCATAATATGCGATTGGTATTTCTTCATCGGATTGATACCTGAATGGCATGCTGAAGGGCCATAAATACTCATCTGGAATATTTCCGACGACATATGAGTGAATATTATTAAGAAAGCCCTCTACTTCCATAAATTTTCCAAGCGGCGGGGTAATTAGCTCTAACTGCGCATCTGAGAAATCAGTTGTAATGTACTGATTGCAAAGTGCATTTCCAAAAATTTTGAAATGTGGAAGCTTTGATATGCCCTCAGAGTTAAACCTAAGCGATTCTTTTTCTACTCCTATTTTTCCCTGGAAAAGGTTATCTTTGATTTCATTCAAAACAGAGCTATTTATTAAATTATCTTTCTGAATAAACATAGATTTATTTGAATATTGTTGTTATCAGCTCCACTAATTCATGTCAGTAGAGGAAGTAGAAAACCCTTTTAATATTTTTTTGATTGACCATTCCTTTTTTCTGACTATTTCGACTTCATCCTTAGCATTAACCAAAACATCATATAAAGAGCCTGTTCCTAGCTTAGCTCCCGCATCTTTTGTTAATGGGCTCCATGTATATCCTGCTTTGTGTCTGGTTGTTCTTTGTATATAAAACATTTCCATTGGAAATTCAAAATATATCCATTTATTAAAGCTTCCCTCACCAACACACTGTGAGTCGCAATCTGTCAAAGCAACCATTCCACCAACTCTTGCCCCAGTATCAAATCTTCTTGAAATATCAATGTGCATGCCCACATCCTTTCCAAGGAATTTTCCTGCATTAACTTTGAGTCTCATATCATAAAAAGGTAAATCTCTGTAATAGCTTATATATCCTGTGAGCGTGCTATAGTCTTGCAAAGAGAATCTTTGGTTGAAATCTCTTTGCCTGGCATAAAAAAGTTCGGCACCGATAGCCCAATCTTTGTTATCTGGCATATAAATTATTTCTCCTCCTGCTCCCGCAAACATCCACTCTAGGTAACCAGCTGATACTCTAGCATTGATATTTTTATTGAGACGAAAGTTATAATCTAGTGCTAGCCTTCTTATGCCTGTTTCCCCTTCAGTAAGGTATAATCTTCTGTCCTGTCTAACGTGATGTAATTGTCCGTCAGGAACATGATATGTATAGCCATCAAAATTATTATCAATGTTTATTCCAATATCTGTAGTCAAATATAACCCTCTTTTAATTGAGTATTCAGCATGAAGCAATGCCTCTAGCTGCCAGAAATAAAATTTTTCCTGGTGCTGTATGGTTCCGGTTAGATGTGGCTTGATTTCCCAAAAAAAATTCGGGTATAAGAAATCATTAGCTACTATAGATGCGTTTTCTTTTATCTCTGTCTGATGGGATATCTCAATATCACTCTCTTTAAGAGGACCTTCAGATACAATTGATATCAACTTCTCCTTATCTATTGATGCTCTGAGTGTTTCAAGTCCATGATCAACATTTACTATAGTAATTTTTTTTATATTTTTTGGTGCACTCATTGATATAACTCGTGCAGCAATATCAATAAAGTGAATTGGCTTTAAAAATCTTCCCTGACTCAATTCTGCAATTATTTCATCATCATTAAATATTAACTCTTGAGTAGCAAAGCCTTGATTTCCTAGTTGCCATATTATTGAGTCACTTGCATATTTTTTCCACTTTGGATTTAACTTATCATATGGATTCAGCGTTGATTTCTTAAGTTTCTCACCAACAATTGGAAATTTTTCCACTATAGGGTCTTGAATATTTGTTTCAATATTCACATTCGCATAGATTGTATTGCCTCTCACATAGCCAAGCGAGAAAGTTGCTTTTTCTCTTTCGTTAATTTCATAGACATAATTAAGTGAAAAATTAATCTCTGAGTCTATTTTTATCAAGTCTGAGTCTTGATTAAATATGTATTTCTTGCCGCTTATAGCGCTATAGTCAGATGAATCATACTCCAGCTTAAGATTCAGATCATCTATAGGAGTATGATACTCAACCCCCCCAAAAAATGATGCAGACTCACCAGAAAAGAATCTTCCCAGATTTAACTTACCGCCTAACTGATTTCTCTTGGTTCTTGAGTCAAAACTATCAGAAATAATCTTAAAAGGATTATTAATATGATTCTTTCCATTCAACTGCCCATAACCTAGACCAAGAGTTAAATCGAATTTTCCAAACATTTTACTTGCAGCAATATACTCACTTCCAAATGCTCCTGTGCCTCCAAAATCAGTTAATCCAATTGCAATAGCGGGTGTTTTAGCAGATTCCTGAAGTATTCTAAATTTAAAGTCAATGCCTTTGTCTTTCCATGTCTGCTCATTCCCTTCATAATAAGGCTTATATGTGCCCTCTGTGTACCTAACTGTTCCTTCAAGCCAGGGGAAAAATTGCATTCTTGAGTAAATCCTGTTGTATGGATCTTCGCTTGATATTCCAAAAGAAAAAGATCCATCATCAGACAATCTAGCGTTTGGAGTTTGAATAAGCCCTATATTGCCAAATGTGTTCGAAGTATAGTGATTTTCCTCATTAGCTAAAGAAAATAGCGGGAAAATTAAGATTATGAATAATATCAATATGGGATTAATTGAACGCATAGTATTACTATTTTATGAAAATATAGTGAGAATTATAGCTTAAAGGAATTATTTTTATGAGAGTCTGTTTTTACCTAGATCTTCTTTTTAGAAAATATGATTGTAGCCAATCATCAATTTATAACTCTTGCCGAATTATCTTGAGGTCAGAGATGCTGACCTCAGATTTCCGTTTTCTGATTACAACCTACTTAAAACTTAAAGACAGATTAGTTTGTCGATGAAGTTGTAGTAGATGTTGTTGTAGTTGTTGTACTTACACCAGTTGTAGACGTTGTAGTAGAGGCAGGGCTTGTTGTTGTCGTCGTAGATGCAGGACTTGTTGTTGATGTAGTCGTACTTGCAGGACTAGTGGTAGTCGTAGACGCAGCTTCCTCAGTTGTTGTTGATGTAGTCGTACTTGCAGGACTAGTAGTCGTACTTGATGTAGTAGTAGTTGTTACAGGCGTTGGCGTTGGCGTAGGCGTAGGCGTTGGTGTAGGCGTTGGCGTTGGCGTTGGCGTAGGCGTTGGCGTAGGCGTAGGCGTAGGTGTAGGTGT
>MDSW01064850.1_pt1 | contig 25820 bp, 19 predicted proteins | sample 811171 | NCBI WGS metagenome assembly MDSW01 (sample SAMN05326641, study PRJNA326480) | marine metagenome | isolation source: seawater | place: Atlantic Ocean: North West | collected 2012 | reverse complement strand
CCAGCGCCGCAAGGATTTGAGCGAGAAGCTTCGAAGCCTCTCAAACGAGGATGGTCCTCGATTTTCAACCATGCGAGGAAACGTAAACCTCTATCGCCTCTTTATTGAACGTGGGATGCAAGTTTTGTCGACCGATGGTAAAATGCGCATCGTTGCGCCTGACAGCCTCTTGCGGGAGCAATCCTCTCACCCTCTTCGAAAACTTCTCGTTGAAAAGCACTCGTGGAATGAAGTCTGGGCGATTGAAGAGGCAAATCTCTTGTTCCCTGGGATGACGCAAGGTGTCGCAATCCTAGGGATTTCATCAAAACCAAACGGAACAGAATCTCTCAACATCATCGGACCCGTCACGCGATCCGACCTTCGAAGAGTTGGCTCTGGGCTCTCTTCTCGTGTTCCATCCTTTTTACTCAAGCAAAACCAATGGGTTCAATGGGCAAGAAATACCTGGGCAGTTCCTCGAATGCCAAGAGATCAAATTGAACGGAAGAACATTCTCAAGATTCTTGATAGTATGTCGCAACTCCCACGTCTAGGGGATCAAGACCACTGGCTTGCTACGCAAGAACAAACCGTCAAGGTACGCGTCGGAGAAATTGACCAAACTGCACATTCAACCAATATCTCGAGTTGGGACAAAACGAAATCTTCGCGCCCGTTTATTCGCGGCGTGCACTTTACAGAGGACGAAGTTGGGAACGTTTACATTCGGCATCCAGCATTCCGGAAGGACATTCCCTCTCGTGCAAATGAACGTCAACTGGCTATGTGGTCAGGGAAAAGCGATGTCCAATCCTATGGGCCCCGCCTCGCCTGCCAGGCGATTGTTAACGCGCACCAAGAACGTCGTCTTCGATGGGCTGTTATCCCGAAGGGATGCATCCTTGGCAACAGTGTGAACCACATCGAAATGAACCAACCGATTCTCAACAGGCTTATTGAAGCTAAAGGCGACTTGCAGCAGGCATTGGAGTGGATGTGCAAACAATTGAATCAACGAGATCTTGATGATTGGGCGAAAGCTTGGTCAGCAAACAACAACGTCAACAATTACGAATTGGAAATGCTCCCTCTTCAACTCGGGATTGAAACGAATGTTGAAGAGGCAGTCAACTGATTCAAGAATGCTACAACAGCCATACATTGCATGCGATAATTTATATCCAAACCCTCAGTAGTTTCAATCGGTATTTGTCAATTGGAGGATTTAAGGAATGGGAATTCATCCAAAAATTGGCATTACGGGCCTTCCTCGTAGTGGGAAATCAGCCGTAATGGAAAAGGTCCTATCCATGCTCAAGGAAGAGCGTGAGCGAGAACTATCAGCCCGTAATCTAAGCGATACTGAAATTATAGGCGGAATTTGTACAGAACCAATCCTCGAAAACGGAGAACGTCTTGGCTACAAAGTCAGAGACCTGGTCACCGGAGATGAAGCTGAAATTGCTCACAAGAGCATTGATTCTCGATTGCGAGTTCTAGGATACGGATTGAACACTGCAGAACTCGAAAGAATCGCTATCCCTGCAATCCAACATGCAGTCGATAATTGCGAAGTAATTGTGATCGACGAGATTGGCAAGTTTGCCGTGGAATCGGAAGCCTTCGTCAACAGCGTAAGAAACGCTTTGGAGGTTGATAAGCCAACACTTCTTACCCTCCATAAAAAAAGTCGCCATCCCTTGTTGCAAGACATCAGACGACGAGACGATGGCCGTATTCTCGAAGTGACGCCGGTAAATCGGGCTCTCCTTCCGTACAAGATTCACAAATTGATGCGTGAAACGTATTGATAACGTTGGTTTGATACCCTTCGGCATCCACGATGCAACAATGACCCCTGCGGAACGAGCACGAAAAATCCTCACAGGAACTGGGCTGTGTCTCTTGTTTGTTTTCGCAGTAGGCCTTGGTTCAGATCGATACTCAACCTCTCCAGAAATTGGCTGGATTTTCCCTTTCATGGGAATCCTCCTCATTGGTCTTGGTGTCAGAAAAGGGAGTATAGGGCATCAATTTCCTGATGAGTCCGATGATGAGATGACTCGTCGAGTTCAAGACGATGTTGAACAAACAGAACGGGAAAAAAATGTCGGCCAAGCATGGGCTTCGTTGGAGCATCATGTTTTGAAATCAGAAATTGATGAATCTGAATGAGACACGTTCGAAGCGGTTGATTCATACCCTTCATTGATTTGCATCGCATTGGTGAGAACTTGAGCGAAATACCTACTGAATTGTTTTACACAAAGGAACACGAATGGATTCGAATGGATGGAGACATTGCAACCATTGGTATTACCGATCACGCTCAAGATGCATTGACAGATATTGTCTACATCGAATTACCTGAAGGGGGCGAAATGCTCGATGATATGGGTGAATTTGCAATCGTCGAATCCGTTAAGTCAGCCTCACCAATCTTTGCGCCTCTTGCTGGCGAAATTACTGAGGTCAATATGGATCTCGAGGACACCCCTGAATTGATGAATACAAGCCCCTACGGTGATGGTTGGATTGTTAAGATGAAGCTCTCCAATCCCGATGATGTTTCAACACTCATGTCTGCAGATGCTTATCGAGGCATGTTGGGCGAGTGAAGAGATTGCCTGAACCAACACGCCTGACGCTGTACGTCGACGGTTCATGCGATGGAAATCAAAATGTAAATGCTTCAACACGAGCAGGTTGGGGCGTTGTCGTCGTTGAGGGCGACTCCGGCCTAGGACGAGGAAGTGGAGAAATCATCACAGAATTCTCAGGACCTGTTTCGACATCGCCTAGCGAAGACGACTTTATTGGCGCCGAAGTAGGTTCAAACAATACTGCCGAACTATCAGGACTCTTTGCTGGTCTTCGCTGGTTGTTAACCGAAGGGGGACAGGATGCTGTCCGCATACGTGTCGATAGCCAGTATGCTGGTAACATTGCAACAGGGGCATGGCGAGCGAAAGCCAATCGAGAACTTGCAGCCCGAGTTCAATCCGTTTGGAGTGAGGTTGCAACGCAACGAGAGTTGACATGGGACCATGTTCGTGCACACAGAGGGCATCGGTGGAATGAGCGCGCAGATCATCTTGCCAAAAGAGCAATGCGAAGAGAGAGGCCCTTGCCTCTGACATTTTGGAAGCCTGGACAAGACTAGCTTAGTCGTTTTTCCAACCATGTTCGAAATTGTTGTCGATACTCTGGTCGCAGAAGAGCATGATCAACCTGTGATTTCAACCATTCAAGCGGTAATCCTGAGTCGTACCAAGCAATTTCATTCGTCAGCAAATCTGCTCGAAGTTCACCGTTTTTCATCCAATGGCGAAGCAGCTCGATGGATTGCATTTCACCGTATTCTTCGACTGAATATCTTTCAAGGAGATCGAATGTATCCTCTCCGTAGATGAACCTACCACAAAGTGCGAACGTAGAGGGTGCATTTGCAGGCGATGGTTTCTCAACAATTGAAGTGATGGTTCCTTCATCAAGAGAAACAATCCCGTAATCGCCCACTCGATCGATCCCAACGTCGTACAAAGACACACAGGGCTGTCCATATCTCTCAAACAATTCAACAAGGCTCTTCGATACGCTGGATGGTTTGAAATCGCTTAACTCAGCATGATTCGCTGTAAGGATGTTATCGCCGAGAAGGACAAGAAACGGTCCATCGATGTCATCTCTAGCCATCATCACGGCATGGCCTAGGCCCTTCTGCTCGTGCTGTGTATGGAAGTAAGTTTCAACACCTTGCAATGGGTTAAGGTGTGTGTTTCCTTTACTGTAAGTTGGGAACGTTTGGGTCAAATCCTCATTTAAGGATGCAAAATCTTTGTTCGGGGACGTGATGATGTGAATTCGATCGCAACCTGCTGCCCTCGCTTCAAAAATCAGATGATGCAAAGCGGGCATATCCACCAACGGTAGCAATTCCTTCGGTATGTATGCACTCGTTGGCAGCATTCTAGTGCCCAACCCCGCAGCGACGATGACTGCATCGCGAACCGTGCCCATAATGGCGCTTACAAGCAACAGGCTATCAAGCGTATACCTTCTGGTACAACCGATGGAGCGAAAGCGGAAGGTAATTCTCTTCGTCGGCGGACTGGTGTTTCTCTCCTTTTCATTTTTTGACTTCCTACCTGCAGGGCCATGGTTGGATGCCTCATTTTCCAGAGGAATAAGCGGCTTGATTGGCTTATCTCTTCTCTATTTGAGTTGGTATGAACACGCCTTCGATGTATTTGGTGTCGTTCCGTCGATCGATCTCTGGGAGCGCCCTGAATCCACCTGGAAAGTCGTTTTGGCCGTCGGTGTTTTGGTTCTAGGATTTGCTTGGACCTCTGGAAACACCTCACTTGGAAACATGCTTCCCAAACCAGCGGGAATATTGCTGATGCTCATTGGCCTGCTTATTGCTTATACCGGAATTTATGCCTATTTGATTACGGATGGCCCTTTGAAAGAAGAGGAGTGATTTACTCCTCTTCGGAACTGTAAGTGAGTGCATCGCCTTTCTTCATCGACAAGATTACTGTAATGTAGGCCACAATAATCCCAATGACAATTAGCAGTGGCATCGATATCGACTCTTCTTCCGCTGCGGCCATCTCATCTAGAATTACTTCTTCGGACTCATTCGTTTCAGATTCTTCAACAATATCGTCTGGCCAATCAATGCCAATCCGTACAATGCCAATTTCACCGTTAACATCAGTGGATTCAATGTGGATAAGGTTGATCGGTTCAGAGATGGAAATTGAAAATTCATTGCCTGACTTTTCGGCGGCTGACCAGAATGGGTTTGAATTTAGAGCATCTGTCCACCGAATTGTTGAATTTGATTGAGAGTGTGTAAATTTCAGCGTGAAGGTTTGATTGGTTTGTGATTCAAGTGTTATCCAATCACCGTTCTCCAAGGTGGCATTCGCATTGCTGAGATGGATGGCAAAATCTGGCACGTTTATCAGGTTGCCAACCTCTTCTTGATTCGACGATTCTGAATCTGTCCGTTCTGTAGAGGGTGTTAGTTGTACAGCATTTTTGCCGATGAATATCCGATTATCATGGTGAATGCTCGGTGAAGATCCCCAAGTCCCTTCCAGTGTCAGCGCATACCAAGCAGTGGTCGATGCATTCGCAATCATGTGGTGTTCGAGATTTTGCGGGTTGAGACGGGTAACCTCCTCCCAAGCAGGAGACATATCTGGATTTGGTGATGTGGACGTCCATAAAACCGCATCTCCGCTGATGAATTGTGGATCGAGATCCCATTGGAAATGGATTGTAGCGTTTTCTTGTTCAGCCTGCAACGATGTTATGGAGATGGGCAGATTTCGTTCAACGATTGGGCCAACCTTCCCGGAAACGTCAAACTGATTGGTTTGTGCATTTCCAACATCGTCAACAAGCCCGATTGCGTAATAGGACGTTAGCATCCAGTCAGCTGGTAAATGATGAATGAACTCAACGCTCGTTGAATCCAATTCTGCGAGAAGTTGAACTCCACTCTGCTCCAGTGAAACAATGGGGTTAGTTGCGTGATAAATTCGAATTTTATCGGCTTCTGGTTGTGTTGTTTCACTCCATTGCAAGATTGTCTGAGTCGCATCCAGATTAAATTGCGCAGACAGCGAACCTCCATATCTTGGTGCTTGGTTGTCTTCTACAAGCGGAGTCGTAAGGGTGTTTCCACTGTGAAGGCGAGTATCCTCCACGGCTGGGGAGGAGTACTGCCCGTCATCGTATGCTGGATAATAGCACGTAAGCGTGTAGTATATTTCCCGTTCAACAGATTGATTCGCCCAATCGATGGAATACTTCGAAGCGCTTGCAGGAATATAATTGGTCACAATCGTTTTGTCAATCTCGTCCCAGGTTGCTCTTGTCGCAGGCTCGTTGTGTTCGTACAGTGTATGGTAAAAGTTGTTACCGGGGCAAGCCGGGCGCCAAGTGAAAACTGTTGACATGTTGGCAACATCGTAAGAAGCATTGAATTGCTCGGGCGCTACTGATGGAGCAACGACTTCAATGTGCCCAGGCATGGTTTGTGAAAGACCGATATTCGCGGATTCGGTACGTGTTCCGTCTCGTAAAACGGTCACAATGGCGTAGTACACATTGCGTTGGGCCCCAGGGCTTGGTTCATACAGGATTGAGTGCACTTTCCCAGAACAATCTTCATTCAAATCGTTCATGTAACATGCTGGAATCTTGTCAGCAATCATGGTCTCTGTTGTCATGGAGTTTTGGTAAAATCGACCGTTATCGCTTCGATGAATCTCGTATGTTGCCATTTTTAGTTGATCGAGGAGCAACCCATCGATTGTTGCAATATTTCTCCACGTTACTCGGGTCGTTTCTATGTCCGGTAGAAATTCAGCCTGCGCTTCTCGTGCTTCAAGCGTTGAATCCTCTTCATTGGCTGAAACCGGTTGTACCGGTATGACCAGTAAAAGAAGAAGAATCATCGTGCAAGCCTGAATCCTCATCGAAATTAGCAACCTTGCACCGGTTATCAGGATGTCGCATCCCCGTCAATACAATTCAATCGATGAATCCAAGTGTATCATCAAGCATGTTTAGAGCATCATCTACGTCGGGCAGCTCGTCGGGTGCTTCTCCTGTGCTTTGATGAATTTCTTGGGTGGCAACAATTGGTTCCGGCAAGGTGCCTTCGTTTGTCAGCCATTCCTTCCATTGTTGACTACGTCCTTTGCGACGCGCATCCATGGTCATCCACAATGCCTCGAGTCGCTCTGGTTTGAGCAGGGGGAGATTCTTTGCAAAACGGTCTGGGTGTATTTCGTCCATACGCATCAATAATTCTCGCAGACGTATCTGGACAACCTCATCTCCGTCGTTCCATAATGAGGGGATGATTTGGCGTTCATCGTCAGGATAGGCCTCAACGTAATCGCGAAGGCTCAAAACGATGTTTCGGCGGACGATTGCAACATCGTGATCCAACAGGGATACGAGACGGTCAGCCCACACGTCCTCATCAAGGAATTTCAAATCGCCAACAGTTGCGGAGGCTGCGGCAAGGACACTTTCATCCTCATCCTCAAGCATCTCATCAAGGAACGGAACCGCTTTCCATCCAGTTCGACGGAATATTCGGGTGAGGACATCTGCCATACCACGACGAATCAGCAACTCTTTTCGCTCGTGCAACCGCTGTGCGACTTGGAGTCCCTGCTCTTCATCGAATTCCAAAAGACGAGCAAGACAGAGGATGACTTTCGATGCCACCTCCTGATGATCATCAGCGGAGCGTCGAATGAGGATATCAACCAAACAAAGCGGTTCAATCAATGCAGGTCGCTCGAGGAGAAGTTTTACCCACTCCATAAGCAAAAGACGGCGATCTAAATCATCGTTCTCCAAGCAATTCAACAACCAGACGGCGGCGGCAACTCCTGCGTCATGAGCTACTACGGAGGTTGTTCTTGGGACAACTGCATTGGGATTCCAACCCATGTTTTGAGGTCCATCCTCTGGTTGTGTGTGCCATGTTCCTGGCCGTTCAGCGAGAGCTATTGATTCGACCAAGTGATATCCTTGATGGACGGGTTGTCCAAACGGAGTTGTTGCAAGTCCATTGACCAAAGCGACAGCAAGCCACCACCGGTCTGTGTTGGGTGCGGTTGGATCAAAGGCTTGGGCTAACCAATCCGTTGCAATGCAAAAAAGCATTCGCTGTGCGACGTCATCAGTGCGGCGAGCAAGCCATTTTTGATGCACTTCAAACGGATCGTCGCTTAAATTCATTCGATGAGGAACAATCAAATCCACAATTGTGGATAGGTGGCGGTCGAACATCCCCACATCAGCATGGAGCATCGACAAGCCTTGTTCAATCAGATCTTGATCCCGTTCGGGACTGCGCGGTGGAAAATCTGGATCGGTCATTGGCGGGTCGGGTAAAGGCCAAACTTTCGTTCCTTCTTCAAGCGCAAGAACAAGTCGCGTGGCGACAACCTCGAACGTCGCTTTCGCAATCGCATCACGGCTCTTGCTCATGAAGAACGACCTACTTTCCTCAGATATCCAATTCAATGTTGAGGTTCTGAATCAATTCCTTGTAACGATTACGGATTGTGACCTCAGTGACACCAGCGACTTCTGCAACTTCCCGCTGGGTACGGCGCTTACCGCAGAGAACGGATGCAATGTAAATGATCGATGCAGCGATGCCTGTTGGTCCACGACCACTGGTCAATTCCTTTTCTTGGGCGGCTTTGATTAACTCATACGCTTTTGCTTCAACTTCCGAATCCAATCCCAGACCTGAGCAGAATCGAGAAATGTAGTCTTCTGGGCCTGTTGGCATGATTTTCATTTTTAATTCGCGAACCATGAATCGGTAAGTTCGGCCAATTTCTTTTCGTCCTGTTCGTGATGCTTGTCCGATCTCATCCAGTGTTCGTGGGACGCCGCATTGCCGACATGCAGCGTACAGCGATGCAGCAGCAACACCTTCAATTGAACGGCCGCGGATAAGTCGCTTGTCAACTGCTTTCTTGTAATTCACGGCAGCTGCTTCTCGAACCGTCTTTGGAAGCTCAAGCCTGCTCGCCATACGGTCAAGTTCTGCGAGAGCCATTGCGAGATTGCGTTCTGTAGCATTGCTTACACGACTTCGCTTTTGCCACTTGCGCATACGATAGAATTGAGAGCGATAACGAGAATTGATGGTCTTTCCAGAGTAGTCTTTGTTCTGCCAGTCGATGTCCGTCGACAAACCCTTGTCGTGGAGCATGACCGTCATTGGAGCACCAGTCCTTGCTCGCTGGTCACCTTGTTCTGGGGAGAATACTCGCCATTCAGCCCCCTGGTCGATAACGTTGTCTTCCAAGACCAGCCCGCAATCGTCGCACGTAACTTCTCCACGGGTTTCGTCTCGTGTTAGGTTTCTTCCGCCGCATTCCGGGCACTTTACAATATCTTCAACTTGCTGATCTTCCATTGATTTTCACCTATAATATCTTGAGAGATAATTATTTGAACGATTGGTAAGGTGTTTTTAAACCTTATTCCCTTGGTTGTTTTCAGATTTTGAGGCTCTACCTGCGAATTGGTTAAACATCAAGGGCTCCTGAGCAGGATCGGGTTGAGGATGCAAGAGATGCCGGATTTAATTTCGCTCACCCCCGGGAAGCGCGTCTTATTCCTGACAAAGGATCTTGATTTAATTCGCAAACAGTTGTACGAAGGTCTTGACCTGCGAATGGAAGATTTGAGAGTGGAAGACCTTCTCGACGACATCAACACCGATGTCATGACACCTGCTTGGGTATGTTTTGATCACGAGCCAGCAATGATTGCGAAGAATGCTTATGCTGGTTTAATGCACAACGGCCTACGTGTCTTCAACGAGAATGCACTCATAGAAGGCGGGTTTGAGGTGATTGTCTCTGGCCAGAGAAAGGGGACTGGATCAAGTCGAGAGACAGCAGCTCAATGCGAGCGTTGGGCTGGGATTCGGATTGTTATCGCAGCTTCTTTTGCTCCGATTCACGAACGCAACAACATCAACCTTGGGCAGTTGATGGGCGACCATGAAATGCTAACACGTTTGCAGAATGGTGAGTCGCTTGCGCTTGATGAATTTACGTCGCAGTATGACGAAGTAACAGGTTTGATTCTTCAATCAGGAGGATTGTTTGAATTTTCAAAGCGTTTGAAGAACGGAGAACTTCAATTGCCTGAATTATCGATGGGGCGGCGCCCGATGACCATGGCAGAGAAAATCATTGCTCGAAACCTCGTTGGCCAACCAGAAGGTGTTTGTGTGAAACCAGGGGACCCTGTTATCGCTCAAGTTCAGGGAGGATATTCACATGAGTTTACAACTGCACAAGTTCACACATTTTTGCAAGAGACGTACGGAGATGACTATCAATTAACCAACCCAAAAAAATTTGGGGTTTTTGAAGACCACCTCTTGTATGCACACCACAACCCAAAATTTGTGCCGTTTATGCACAAGGTTGAGACCTTGCGAACGTTGCAGAAGGTTTTCCAAGAACACACAGGGGTTCGCGATTATTCAGCCGTTGATGGGGTTTCACCAGGGATTTGCCACCAGGTTGCGCGCGAGGAATTTATCGAAATTGCAGATTTCATCCAAGCTACAGATTCACATACATGCATGGGAGGCGCATCCAACGCCCTAACTTGGGGTGTTGGAGCAACAGAGTATGCCAACCTTATCTCAGCAGGATTTACATTTGTAAAGGTCCCTGAATCCATTCGCTTTGAACTCAGTGGAGCGTTGAACGATGGATGTACTGCAAAAGACGTTATTCTCCACATCCTTGCAGATCACGCAAGAAAGGAATTGACGCTCAATCGCTCGATGGAATTTGGCGGGCCTGGTCTGAAATCACTTTCTGCGGATGAACGTGCCACGTTGTGCAACATGGCTACGGAGTGTTCAGCAAGAACCGGGATTTGCGAAGCTGATGACATTCTCTACGATTGGATGGAAGGGCGAATGTCTCACCTCGATATGACGGAACAGCGTAGTCGTGCCATCGAACCCGATGAAGGTGCAGAATACCACGGAGGCGTACACCACATCGACCTCTCTGCAATCCGTCCAATGGTTGCCCATCCTGGAAATCCAGACGAAGGAATTCCTAGTGACCCAACCAATGGTGCTTACATTGATGAGATCGGTGATGTGCCGATTGACATCGCTTATGGCGGGTCTTGCACCGCCGGAAAAATTGACGATATCGCATACTACGCACGAGTGTGCCAGGCAGCGAAAGAACAAGGTCTCACGGTCAGAGAAGGTGTCGATTTTTACATTCAGTATGGTTCGGGGATTGTCAAAGATGTCGCCGTTTCAAAAGGTTGGCACCAGCTGTTCCTTGATGTTGGGGTTAAACTCATCGATCCCGGTTGCGGGGCTTGCATTGGAGCGGGCCCTGGTGTTTCAATGACGCCTGAACAAGTTACGGTTTCTGCCATCAACAGAAACTTTCAGGGGCGATCAGGCCCGGGTAAATTGTATCTTGCAAGTCCACTCACTGTAGCGACGAGTGCATTCACGGGTTCAATTCGAGCATGGGATCTGAATGCATTATAAGCGCTGCATAACGGAGTGCGCCGATAAAATTGACCAATGGCTTTGCTTACGGATTTGTACCCTTTCTGTTTTGTTTTTGGCCGAAACATCAAGTATCTTCGCCGACCAACTGCTGTTACCTGCTGGCCCGAAGTCATGTACGGAGGAGGACCTGAGGTGGATGTGTCAACATGAGCATTGCAGAAAAGATGGCAGCAAATCAAAAGCAAGTCGCTATTTCGGAGTTTTTTGAGAAAAACAAACATTTTCTTGGTTTTGATACCCTCAATCGGGCCTTAATTACAGCAGTCAAAGAAGCTGTTGATAACGCACTGGACGCTTGTGAAGAAGCTCGAATTCTACCCGATATTGTCGTGAAAATTACCAAACTCGATAACAAAAAAGACATTCTTCAGCTTGAGGTTGAAGACAACGGGCCGGGCATACCAAGGGCGAGCATTGAGAAAGTGTTTGGCCAATTGTTGTTTGGATCACGATTTCATGCTATTCGTCAATCAAGAGGTCAGCAGGGAATCGGAATCACCGGCGTTGTGATGTACGCTCAATTGACGACCGGCGATCCGACGCATGTTGAATCAAAAATTGCGAAAGAAGCGACGGCGGTTTCTGTTGATATCGGACTGGATACAAGAAAGAACAAGGCGATTAAATCGAATCAAGATCGTATTGATTGGGGCGAAAAGGCACACGGACTCAAGATCAAAACAAAGATGAAAGCAAAATATCAACGTGGACGTCAATCGGTTTGGCAGTATCTACGTATGACGAGCATTGTCAATCCTCATGCGGACATTTTGTTCATTGATCCTGACGGAGAAAAACACCACTGGCAGCGAGTTACAGAACGTCTTCCTGGACGCGTTGAAGCCATCAAACCACATCCAAATGGGATTGAACTGGGGCAGTTGCAGCGACTCTGTTCAGAATCCTCGGAGTCGAGAATGACGACCTTTCTACGTCGTACGTTCTCCGGAGTTTCTGGGCGTGCTGCAAAGGAATTGTGCGAAGTTGCGGAACTTGAAGAGAAACTCAAACCAAAATCCCTCTCTCCACAGAAGGTCCGGGCCTTGCTCGAAGCGTTTCAGGGCGAGCGATTGCTGAAGGGTAAGCCTGTTAAATTGCTAAATCCACCAACGTCATGTCTTTCGCCAATCGAGGAATTGCTGATTAAGAAGGGGCTTTCAAAAACCATTGATTCAAAGTTTGTAACGACCATGACTCGCGTGCCGAGTGTGACACAAGGAAATCCATTCCAAGTTGAAGTTGGTTTGATCTTTGGCGAAGGAATGGCTGCAGACAAACCCGTTGAGATTTTGCGCTTTGCGAATCGTGTACCTCTAATGTACCAACAGGGAGGGTGCCTATTGACAAAAGCGATTGAAAGCGTCGATTGGCGCCAATATGGTTTGGACCAAGCGGGTGGAAGAGGTGTCCCAAAGGGCCCAGCTGCCATTCTCGTGCATCTAGCGAGCACCAATGTTCAGTTTACTTCAGAGGCGAAGGAAGCTCTGTCGGATAACGAGAACGTTATGGAAGAGGCTCGTAAGGCAATGCTCGAAATGGGTCGTGGACTTCGTAAGCATCTTGAAAAACAGAAGAAGATGGGGAAAACGAAAGAGAAGTTCGAACTCATTAACGACATTATCCCAGCAATAGCTGAGAAATCGGCATCGCTCCTCAATTTACCTGTTCCTGACCTTGCAGCTTCGATTACCAAAATTATGTCTGCAGTTATAGCCGAAACAACGACAACGTGGAACAAAGAAACCAAACAAACCGATGTTCATATCATTCTCTACAATTATACATCTCGGGCACGTTCGTACACCATGCTTGTCAACTGGCCTGAGCGCCAGGGCGCAACGATGGTTGGCAATGAACTTGGAGGCAGAAAAGAGGCCCTTGGCGTATGGGCATGGAAACTCGAAACCTTGCAGCCCGGTTCTCAAACAGTGATTACATACAGCCTGGAAGGCCTTGAGAAAGGTGATTGGAACGAAACAGATGTGTTCTATCGAGGCTCTCAGGAAGTTATTGGTGCCACAAAAATGGATGAGAAATTGCTTGATGAGATCCGCCGTCAGGAACAAGCCGCCGCTGCACCAGCGCCGGAAGAAGACATCGTAGATTCGGATGGAGAAGATGAAACCGTAGAGGCTGTTCCTAAATCAGGGGCTACTCATCCAACAGGGGATACGAAACAAACGACATTGTTTGGAGGTGATTACTGATGGCTGAACGTAAATCGATTGAGGAGACGAAGGTCGCATTGCATGATGTTGTTCGGGAGATGTACGACCGAATCGTCAAGGGGGATCCTCCTACTATGACGCTTCCTGTTCGCACCAAAAACAACATTGGATTCGATCCAAAACTCGGGGTTTACAAATACGGAAAGAAGCGAACGATTCGTGATGCGACAAGCCTTGGATCTGCCAAGCAATTGCTACGCGCACTGCATGTTATTGAGTTCATTGAAAGTATGATTGATGACGGGAAGTCGTCCACACTCCGTGAAATGTATTACATCTCAGAAGGTTGGGGGCTTGGAAAATTCCAATCGCAAAATGAAAGCAACAATCTAGCTGAAGATTTGGAAATCGTCACACGCTGCCTTCGTGAGGATTTCAAACTTCGACCTGAAGAGGACGGAGCACGGATGATTGGTAACCTCACGCTTCGCGAACGCAACCGCCGTGGAGAATGGATGCGAATCAATGCGCGAGACGACGTTGGAGACAGTGGGTACGGTGTCCCATACAACGTAGAGGCTGAGAAAATTGAATTCCTTGAACACGATATCAAGTTCATAATGGCCATCGAGACAGGTGGTATGTTCGATCGATTGGTGGAAAATGGGTTTGATGAGGACTTCAATTGCGCCCTTTTGCACCTCAAAGGACAACCTGCACGATCAACTCGGCGAATAATGAAACGGATGAGTGAGGAATGGGACTTGCCGGTTGTTGTTTTCCTCGATGGTGATCCATGGTCGTTCAGGATTTTTGCTTCGATTGCATACGGTGCGATTAAGACAGCCCACATTTCAGAATATCTAGCAACTCCCACATCGACGTATCTGGGCATCACTGCCGATGACATCCTTGCATACGATTTGCCGAGCGATGACCTATCAAAGAAAGACATAGAAGCTCTCAATGCGGAATTAAGTGACCCGCGATTCGCCGATGGTTGGTGGCAAGAGCAGATCAATATGATGTTGGAGGTTGGAAAGAAAGCAGAGCAACAGTCCCTTGCAAAATACGGTCTTGATTTCGTTACCGAGACCTACTTACCAGAGAAATTGCAACAACTTGGATTGTGAAGGTAAAAAGCGAGGCTTCTTTGGGGAGTGATTTGTCCAATGACTATGGAAAGCGGTAAGAAGAACCCTTGGCCCCTTCGAATCCTCATTGCTTCCATGGTATGTTTTGTTCTCGGAAGCATCATTGTCTTGGGGCAAATGAACACATTTGGAGATGCCCTCGATCCTGAACGAAACAACATCGGCTCCATCGACTTGAACACTGAGTCACAGGAACTCATAACAGTGGATGATGCAGGGTGCTACCGTGCTTACGGAATAAACTTTGAAGGTAATGTGACTCTTGCCGAAGTTGATGGTTCGGATGCAAAAGATGATGTTGCCGAATCAAGATGTAAACTTGATTGGAGCGCTATGTCTGCGGACGGGAGCGTTGAATACAGCGTTCTTGGCTCATGGGAATTGAGTGCAGGAGAATATTTGCTTAAGGCGGACTGTGAGAGTGGTTGCGCTGACGAAACTGTTTGGCTCACATCAATCGACAAAATGGAAAGCGACCTAATCGGTTCTCCGATGGTCGTTATTGGAGCGACTCTTTGTTGCTTGGGTATCTTCCTATTGCCGTTGTCTGGCGTCCTCCTCGCTTTTTCACAGAACCGTAAACAACGCGTAATGATGGTGGTTGGCCCTGATGGAAAACTGATGCCGCTAACTGATCTTACCCCCGATGTTGTTCAAGGACAAATTGACTCCATAAATCAAGGAGCAACAGATGGAGTAGGGTTTGATGTGCGAACTGGCGAATACATAAATCAACAGCAAGACAGGAACCCAGAACAAATGGATGGTTCGAGCGACGTCCGGGCTGGAAGTATGCTAACAACTGAGCAAGTGTATGCTCTCATGCGCGGCGATGTCGACGCAGCAACTCCGCAAGAGGAAGAACAACAGGTTGCTGATCCGTTCCCAACGCCAGCAATAGAGCAAGCCAGAACCATCCCTGCTGTGGCTGATGTAAAACCGAAGGTACAACCCGACAGAAAGATTCCAAAGGCCCAGAACGAAGACTGGCAATCATGGGATGAAGACTGATTCATAGCCATTCTTCGTTCCGACGACTTCAAATGAGTCCCTCTCTACCTAACTACAGGTTGAGTAGTATGGACCAGCTCGAGCGTTCCTTGATGTTGTTGCAAAATAAGACCCGAAGATCTATTCTGGAACGGTTGGTTCGTGAGCCGCATTACCCTATGCAGCTTGCAGAATTGATTGGTGTAAGTCAGCAAGCGATTGTCAAACATCTCAAGGAACTTGAGCGAGGTAACATGGTCGAGAAAATGAAAGTTCCAAGTGAGAAAGGCGGACCTCCACGAACAATCTTCAGAGTATGTGAAGCATTTTCACTGCGTGTTGATTTAGGGCCTGATCTCTTCAAAATTGAACGGAGGAAGTTGCCCTCAGGTGGGCCTTTGCGTTTGAGTTCTAAACTACCTGAGCATGCTCAATCCATTGCTGAAGTTGTCAGTGGGCGGAAGAAAATTAGCGTAACCGAAGGGGTTGTTCACCTCGAACAACTGAATGAGCAACTCGAACAATTGGACCGGCAGCGAGACGCTCTCATTGCACTCCATCAGCAAATTCGAGGCCGAGTATCCGCTGCAGTGGATACTGATTTCGAGGACTATTCTCAGCGAACCATGGTTCACGCATTGATAGAAACGCCACGCATCAAACCTGATCTCGGGTTGATGGCAAGAGAGCTCAATCTTAGTCAAAGCGACATATCCGCAGTCATGTCAAGAGTACGCGAACTCGTTGAGCGGCAACGCTCAGACCGTTCCGGTGAAGTCGTCGCTATCGACGACAACCCTGGCCTCCGATGGTGGCTTGGATAAACGGCTCAGTTATCGTCTTCATCGCCCAATACAGACATCAGCGATGATTGTTCTGCAATACGATCCTTCACTGCTGCGCGTCGTCCACGGCCGACAAGGTAGAGAACACCGAACAGTGAGAAGGTGAGTAAGACGATCATGGTCGGTAATGCGACCTTGCCCGCAACTTCACCAGCGACATCGAATAACGGATTCGATGATCCAAGTTCTTGTGTAATCCGTCGGATGTTATCGCTTTCAGATGCTTCAACGATGGTGTTACCGGGATCGACCACAACATAGACGTTCTTGCTACCAGCTGTAACCGGATAAAGCATGTACAACTCAATAACACGCTCGTCTTGGGAATCATCTGGCTTGTCGAGTGCACCAATGATCTGGCGCATGACAATGCTGTCATCATCGCACATGTTGTTGTTCTTGCGAATCTCTGCCTGCATGTCATCTGCATCATACTCACAAAGGATAACTTCAATGTCTGAGGCATGGACATTGCCTGTATTCGCAATTTCAACACGGATTGGGATCGATTCACCGACATCTGCTGAGGTTATATCTGATGATGCAGATTTCACGACAAGGTTTGGTGCGCGCAAATTGATGGTAACGATTTTCTCGTTTGTATCAAGGAAGTCTCCGTCCCAAGATGGTGAGTCATCGTGATCGCCGCCTTGTTCTGCATTGCCCATCATTGACACAACCTTGAGGCCGAGACTGCGAGTGAGCAATTGTGCCCCGGGATCCACTGAAACAACTGCAACCATGGTGTAGGTTTCGTACGGTGCCATCTCAGGAAGGCGCCATGAATCTATGTCGGTTAAGAAAACGCAACTGTCCTCTGGGAACGAGGCAGCAGTCGATGTTTCCTCAACGCAATCTTCCTCGCTTTCAAGATCAAGTCCGACCTGTCGGATAATTTTCCAGGAAACGTCCCATCCATCAAGTGTGCCCATGTCTGGGATTTCTTCGACCACAATGTCCGTACCAGAGCGAGTGGATGTATGGTTGTCCAGTGTTGGTACATCAGGAACGTTTCCTGCGTTGGTTACGTTGACAATGAAACGTACAACGCGGCCTGGTGCAGAGGTCTTCACATCGTTGTCAACGGTTGGGTCCATCGAGATTTGCATATCATAGAATTCTCGTACCGTTACTGTGAGCGTGGTTACATCTCGCAAGCGCGTCATTCGTCCTGATGCATCTTCATCCTTTTGTTCAGACTTCGTATGGAACACGACGGTATAATCGCCTGCTGGGACTTGTTCAGGAATGTTCATCAGAACCTCAAATGACTGAGATGAGCCCGAATCGAGTTCCTCTAGCGTATTGCGTGGAATGGTGATGTCCCAAATGACATCGACACCAGAGGAATCTGTTACACGTGCAAGCGTGTAATCAAACCGATCTGGCCCGTTACCATTGTTGTTGACGGTCGTTGGGAGTATGATTGCTTCGCCTGGATTGACCGTGAGTTGCTCATCATCGACAAGGGACACGTCTGTGGACAAACTGTAAACGTGGTCTACATCGACTTGCAGAATCTTCGCTGCTGAAATCTTTGGATATCCCTTCAGATTTGCCTTAATCGTGACTGCCTTGCCAAGTCCTGCTGGTGCATCATCCGGTGCACATATCTTCACCTTAACCACGTGCATTCGGTAGTCGTCGCCTGACATCAGAACCCAAGGATATGAGACCCCGTCTGGATTCAGATTAAGTCCGTTCGGGAAGATAACCTCGGTTGTCCAGTTGTCCTCGTTTTCAGTTGTTCCCGGCGTGGTAAATACGAGATCACCCGTATCGAAATATTTCTCTACCTCTATTTCGAAAATGTGACAGTTTGGATCGAGAGCATTCGGGGCATACGGTGCAGGAGTGACTATCGCCATCTGATCTGTAATGTTGAAAACAATGTTGTTTGATGACCTTATCGATACAAACACACCGAGTTCAAGGATGTCATAGGTCCCTTTTTCCACAGACTTGACAGGTTCTCCTGCTGACCAGCCTTTGAGAAGAATAACGAATGCGCCTGGATCTTCCGATGTTGGAACATTGATTTCGAGGTTCTTGGTAACTGATTGCTTCGGATCAAGCTGAACACTTAGCGGGAAATTAACGTCCCAAGCGAACGGTAAGAGCCATTCTTGACGCCCTTCAAGGGTTTGTGGATCCCAGAAGAGGAATGTGTCGGCCACGTTGCCTGTATTCGTTATGGTAATCGAGAAGATCGCTGTTTGGCCCTGTTCAACGTCAGCAACACTATGCGATGCGTCAAGGGCAATTCCGTGAACGACGTCCATGAGTGTGAGTGTTGTGATTTCAGAGCGGATTGCAGGGTCCTTGTAGGACTTCGCTTCGACGCGTATTTCTGCAAGTTCGTCTGCATTTGCCTGGTAGATGGAAGGAGCACGTACTCTGAGATAGAACCGTATTGATTCTCCACCTTCGAGGAAGATTTCCGTATCTGGGAAGATTGCTGTATGGTTATCGGCAAAGAACAGAGTTGCGGTCCAGTTTGAAGGGACGCCCGTAATGTTGAGGCCATAGGAGTCAGCAACCAGGTCTTTTGGACCAGGTGTTGAATTGTTCATGGTAAGGTTGTAGATGGTCTGTTCACCGGGTTCAATAACGTGGTAGAACGTTTCTCCTGCGTCAAAGTCAACATCGACTTGCCCAGTTAAAACGTGGGAATAACAAATCGTGAAACGATTGTTGTTGGTTTCATCGTTGCATTTGTTTGTATCCGACCAAGCCACGTGGGCTCCGCTACCAAGATCGTTTGAAAAGGCCGGAGGCATACCTATGCTCGGTTTGTACCCAGAATTTGGCCCAAGTTTGTTGGAAGACCAAGATGTAATAGCAACCGTTTCCCAAGGGTCGAGGGCTGTAAACCCATCCCCTTCAAGCGAAGTGTGATTTAATCGGACATAGAGTAGCTCTTCTCCGGCTGAGGTGTTTCCAGAGTCAACCCATGCAATGTGAACTTGGTTCTGATCGTCTGTTAACAACGACGGGAATACAGAGTTTCCGCTCCATGGGGCATTTTGCGGCAGTCCTGCATTGGTTTCGACGTTTGATATTGGTGTATCGTCAATTTTCTTGATTGCGTAGGTTGACAATCCATCGTCTCGTCCGTCGAATTCACCCGCTCCTTGGAGCCGGAGTTTCGTGTAGTATACTTCGTAATTAACGTCCTTCTCGAAACCGTAGTCACGACCATCCATCCAAGCGATGTGGGTGTTTCCTTCCATGTCGACACCGATTGAGGGGTGGAACGAGTAAGCATCGTCGATGGTTACACGTGTATCGTTGACGACGACAAGATGTCCCTCGGAGCCTTTTCCTGTATCCTCAATGTAGGCGCCATTCTGAGCGACAGTACCCGATACGCCAGGAATCCAGCTTGGGTCGTTGTTCATCTTGCCGTATGGGTCAAGAACTGACATGTAGATCTCTCGAGAGTTGTTGGTAGAAATGTAGACCATCGCTTCGACAAGAAGGGCCATTTGGCTTGCTCCGCCGCTACCGGATGGGAATTCGTAAACTTGGCCGCCCGCATCGGTTGAGCGAATTGTGTTACCTGGGCAATTTCGGGTAGCAGTACTCTGTACCCCGTTTGGACACTGCGCCAAGTCCTTGAAGTGGGATTGAACGCTTGTTGCACCACCGTAGGTTTGACCATACATTCCAACTGGAACGACGCCTGCATTCACACAGTTGTCGTGAGCTTCTTCGATGGAGGTGGTGTCATCTGCTTGCTGTGATGGGTCGCCGTCTTTTGGACCTTCGTCAGAGATTGGGATTGCAATCTTGGTTGCATTTGGATTCCACTTGTGGTCATCCTGTGTTGGAGGGTTTCCTGGGACGTTGCCTTGGGCATCTTTCCAAGAGAGACACGCCCAATTGGTTCCTGGTCCCCAGTCTTCGCCTGAATAACCAGAGTAAGTGTTCCCATTGTAGACCGTTCCAGGGAGTTTTCGAATCCCTCCAGAATCATCCCCTGGAGTGATTCCAAGAGCGGTGGAGCGTGGACCTGCGTTCTGATTTTTACCAGCACAGTTACCTGAGCTTGCGGCACCGGGGAGTGTGTTTCCGAGACCGTAAATCGTTTCATAGACAGTCATGTTTCCTTCTTGGAGCATGGGTTTGAGCCCTTGGAAGTATCCGCCTGCTGCGAAGTTACCGCCGTAAATTACTGTACAAACGTCTGCCCATTCGGAATACATCGAACCGGAGGTGTCGACAAGGAAAACAAGTTCGACCTTGCCTCCGCGCGTGTCATCCCAAGCGATTTGAACCAAGTCATTGGAGTCGATTACGATGTCTGGATGGCCTTTGTGTCCGATGATCGGTGTAAGAAGTGTGTCCTCAAAGAGGGTTAGGACAGAGCCTCCGCTGTATTCTGGCTGAATCATCGAGTAATAGATTTGAGGTTGATTAAAGAACTGCTGCAACTCGTCATAGGAGTCTTGCCATGCAATGTGCAGGTTTCCTTGACTGTCAACGGCTATTGAGGGCCAGTCTCTGTCTTGAGCGCGCATTGATATGATGGTGTCATCAATGACTGATATTGCTCTGTCCTCCGCAGCCATTCCATCGAGAGGTGCAAGATATGGGTTGATGGAAGTGTACATGATTTTGTGTTGCCCCGACTTGTCAGACCAAACCAGATGAATTCGATCATTCTCATCGATTACCATGTCTGGATGCCATACTTTGTGAAGGCCTGGATTGGTGATTTGCGTTGCGTCAATCAGCGTTTCTCCACGAGGTGAAAGCATGGAGTAATACAGATGCTGCGAGTTTCGAGACCAAACAATGTGGACGTTGCCCTCGCTGTCCGAAGCAACTGCTGCTTGACTATCAGAGGCAGTACCGCCATCGACAATGCGAACAGCTTCTGTAATCACTACTTGGGATGCTTCGGCTTGCTCTGTTCCTATGACCATTCCTGAGAACAATGAGAGCAGGAAAAGGCTGACGAGTGTAATCGATTTTGTTGTTTGACGCATGGTATCACCTGTGTGTCTTGAAGCAGCATTCACCACTACTTAACCGCGACCCTCTGCCGTCAGTTCGTAAACGGGGTGCAATGCGGCGACTATGCCCACTCTTCTGGGTCCAAACCTGTGCCAAATGGCATCATGTCGTTGTACTCTATTTGGGCGGGTTCTGGAGCGTTTTCTTGTGGTTGTTTTCGCTTCTTTTGCTCTGCCCAGTCGTCAACCGGGCCCGGTTCTCCTTTACCTGGACCGTATGCAAATTTAATCTCATGAATCATGCTTAATTTCGCAAGCCACAAGCGACGCAGACTATGCATGAGCGCGTTTTTGTTCAATCCATCAAACCATATTGGGAGGCTAACATTGAATGCTTGAAGAGGGCCTGGTTTCTCTTTCCCTTGATGCCCCATGTGGATTCCCCAGTCGAGTTCAGCGCGCATGAGAGAAAGTCTGCATTCATGGACCCATTCGGACCACACTTCGGGTTCGTCGTTCATGTGTTCCCTCATTTGATTTTGTTGACCAAGATCTACCCGTGTCATGCTCGAGACAAAGACCAAATCGCGCCCTTTTGGAAGAACGACTGCAAACATATGGCCTTGCGGCCCCGGGGGGTAACGAACCAGTAAATGTGACTCTGCGCGTGGGTCGTTTTTGTCCCGGATTTCGAGGCGCTCGCTCGCAAGCCATTGACGTATTTGCTGGACATGTCCGGAATCGACCATGGACTACCGGCACGTTAGGGTAATTTGAACTCAGCGCTTGCTAAATGATTCCAATTCGGTTGAAAGTGTCTGCAATCGCTGTTCAAGCTTCTGTTTGTAGAGGCTTCCGGCACTAAGTCTGGAAAACGCTTTCCGGGCATCAACGTACCCGTCCCACCAAAATCCGAACATTCGACCGGATAGCCAGAACAGTGGAAACATCGCAACATAAAGAACAACCAGCGATAGGATTTGGCTGGTCTGCCCTCCACCGAACATCGCTGTTGCGTCTAGGGAGAGAAGATCTGAGGTGGGCCCTGCGTTCGCCCAGACCATCCATGTGCCGATGAGAGCAAAGAACGGCCACAGGAGAAGTGACCCAAACATTGCTGCGAGGAACTGATACGTTGTGCGGGCATCAACACCTTCATCGGTCCGGTCCCCCAGAAAGCGTCCAAGAATCAGTTGCGGTGACAACGACAGTAAGAAGGCGGGCAGTAGTGCAACCATGAGGAATGTCTTGATGCAAAATCCAATCCCTTGCAGGGGATTGCCGATTCGTAACTTCCGTCCAGAGGCGTCGAGATCTCGACCATCGAGTCTGCGTCCTTGTAGCTGACTGTGAATTTCTTTCGCAGCGTCAACAATGGGGTGTTCGATTTTCACAGGTTTCGAGTCCTCTCCTTCCAATTCAGATTGGAATCGGTCTCGGACTTCCCTCGCAGCGAGAACTTCCTTTCTCCATGTATCAAGAGGACGTTTGTTTTCTCGAGATTCAAGTTGTGCAATCAGATGAAAGGCACCGTGCTCATCCCAACTGGATACGTTCGGCGTAATTGGAAGGAGGTGTGGACGTAATCCATCTCGCAAAGAGCGAACGAGGTCTCCGGGAGGTTCAACCCATTCTCTCTTTTGTACAGCTTCAATCAAATCCTCTGGTATGTCGTCTTCTGGAAGGAAATATGGATCTGAGAATTCTACCCACATGTCGGTTCGATAATGGTGTCGTACTCGAAAGTGGAGGCCGACGGGTTGCAACACAGGGCAGTTCTTTCCACCCCCTTTGGCTATGGCAGCAGCAGCAAGCACCGTTCGCATTGGGCCTGTTCGGAATCGAATCATGTGTGGAAGGTCATGACTGGTTCCTTCTGGGAATAAAACGCAACCAAACCCGCTAGCGATCCCGGATGCTAATGTGATCAATGAACGCCCATTCAGATTGGTTGCTTCCTCTTCACTGCAACCTCCTCGGAGCAATTCTGCTTTCCGCACAACTGGTTGAACTGCAAGTCTGCGTGTCCAAAAAGAAAGAACTGGCCGGGTCACGAGGTCGTGCCGGCCTCCCATGACAAACTCCTTTGGATGTGCAAGCATGATGCCAAGTGGGTCAATGAGGCCATTGGTGTGCCATGCGGCACAAAGAGAGCCGCGATCTGTGGGGATGTTTTCCATCCCAGAATACTCAATTGTCCGAAATTGATTTGCTGCGGTTCTTCGGCAGAAGAAGAAGGCTAATTTGGTCCAAAAAGGACTGCCTGGTGTTGCTTTATCAAACGAAGGCATCGGCGTATTCATGAGTTTTTCCATCTTCATATTGGCTGAAGATTTCGATAGAACCGGCAGTGCCTCGCCGCGATGGTCAACTGCTCCATCGAACGGAGCGACTCCCTTTGCCAGAATTATGCCTCCTTTGTAATCGAGGATGCAAGAGCCCCCAATGCGTCATGATCGGGTTCGACGACCGGTGAATGTGGCCACATTGCGGCTAAGGTTGAGCCGCCATCCGTCGGAGTCCTTGGCAAGACATGAACGTGGACATGCGGAACCTCTTGTCCAGCTAAGGGCCCATCGTGTACAAGAACCGTGAAATCGGTCGTTTGGAAATGGGACGAGAGCAATGATTGAACCTCTGCAACTCCGGTCATCAACTGCGAACGTTCGACGGTTGTAAGTTCCGCAATTCGTTGCACGGGCGTCGTCGGAATTACTAGGGTGTGGCCCTCCCGACGTGGAAAGATGTCGAGGAATGCATACCACCCTTCACCGGATGCTATTTTGTGCGAAGGGATCTCTCCGGACAGTATCCGCTGGAAAAGCGTAAGTTCTGCCATACCTCTCCCAACCGGACAGGACAAATAATCAAACCGCAGCGGTAGGAGAAAGAATCCAGTTTCCTGAAGGTCCCTTTCGCAAGGCTAGGGTTCCGTGAGTACCGTTGGAGAAAATCAAATTGTGATGCAACTGCTCATCGTTGGACTCTGGGTAATCGGAGCGTTGATGCAGCCCTCTGGATTCTGTCCTGAGCGATGCTGATTTTACGTATGCTTGGGCCATCCGAATTGCGGCTTGGGTACGTAGAATCTCGAGGAGATTTTGATTGGCAATGAGTGAGGTTTGATCGCAGTAAAGTTGCTCGGCCTTGATCGAGAGTTGTTCCAGCATCGTACTTGCATTGTCATAATCAACTGCAGCACTGGCAGGCGTGTTCAAACCGGTCAAGACTTCCCTCAAGCCAGTTAGTACCGGATTCAGGCGCTGAACCGGCCCCTCAGATTCCCCTCCAAGCATACTCAATTCAGCTTCTGCAAGACCATTGGCATCTTCCAGTTTTGACGCTGCGGTGAATTTCCGCTTCTCAATCCATTCTGCAGCATGTGTACCAGCGGCTTCCCCAACTGCGAGAGAATCCAGCAAGCGGTTTCCTTCAAGAACATCTGCTCCGTGAAGTCCACTGGATGATGCTGAACCTGCAGCGTAGAGTCCAGTAAACCATCGAGCCCAAGATTGCATCACTACGCGACCATGCTCGTCCGTGGGGAGCCCCCCGATTGTATGAATTGGGACAGGCGCGACTTCAATGGTTTGGCGGTGCATGTCAATACCTGTCCGTTGTTTGATGTTGTCAAACAAAACAGTCCACCATTCTGCGTTCTCTCCAAGATTTCGGGCATCAAGCACCGCTGTTCCGGCTTCATGCATCTTTGAGCAGATTTCAGATGTCGGTGTACTTGATGTCGTTTCGAGTGCTGTACCCGAGGGTGTGTGAAGTGTCGCTCCATCGGAGAGAATGGATTGTGATATGACGAGATTGGTCCCGACAATGCCGAGTGGCGCTTCAGCAATGAATTCCATGTTTCGTAGTGGGGCTCCTGCACGGTAGGCAAGGTCCATCCCTAACGATGTAGAGCCATTGGTAAACGCACCCTCGAAGCCCCCATCAGCGATGATGAGAGCTTTGCACTGAATTGAAAGGACTCTGCCATTGAGCATGTCGATAGCAATCAATCCGTTGACAGAGTGATTAGTGTGGATTAACTCGAGCGGAACTTGGTCACCGCGACGAGTAACGCCGTGCTTCATGCACTGCTCTTCGAGCACTTGTTGAATTTCTCTTGTTGTCGCATCGCCTGCATTGCAAAGCCGCGGTTTTGAGTGGCCTGATGCATAGTGCCCTTTGACAATTCCTTTTGCATCGCGTCGGAAATTCACGCCTCTGCGTTCAAGAAGATCGACAATTCGGAGCGCCTTTGTTGTATGAGCAGCAACAATATCTTGATCGGAAAGGAAGGCGCCACCCTTGATGGTATCTTCGCGATGCCCTCGATTGCTTTCTTCTTGAATATGGCACGCAATTCCATCGAGCGCCTCTGCTCCGGCGTCCCCGAGTCCTGTTGAGCTCATTATGAGAACGCTCGCACCATCCTTCGATGCTTGAGCAGCAGCAGACAGTGCTGCAGGACCGTCTCCTAGAATCACGACATCCCATGCTTCCATACGAACACCCCGTTGACGTCACCGAGGCAAACCCCCGCAATAAGCAAAGCGCTTGGTCCCTTAGGGAATGTCAACTCGTTGTAGCTG
>MDSW01155916.1_pt1 | contig 25845 bp, 23 predicted proteins | sample 811171 | NCBI WGS metagenome assembly MDSW01 (sample SAMN05326641, study PRJNA326480) | marine metagenome | isolation source: seawater | place: Atlantic Ocean: North West | collected 2012 | reverse complement strand
TTCATTAAAACAATTAAGTAAATGTACTACCTTTGTAAGAGTTTCAAATCAATTTAATGATACTTTTTTAAAGTAACAACATCTGGTAGCGGGAAGTGGGATCGAACCACTGACCTCGGGCTTATGAGTCCCGCGCTCTAACCAACTGAGCTACCCCGCCATTGAATTCACGATGATATATACTACTTTTAATTTTTTTTGCAAACAACTATAATTATAACTAATTAAGAATTTTATTCTTTGCTTTATTAAACTCTTCTTGAGTTAATACATTTTCATCTAAAAGTTTTTTTAATTTTCTTAGTTTTCTTATTTTATCATCAGTTATAATTTCACTGGAATTTGAATTATTGTTAGTTGTTGATATAATTTTTGTAAAAGCTGGTTTTAACATTTTATCAAATTTATTATTAAACTTTGAACAATTTACAAAACAAAAAGAACCTACCAAAAAGGTTTTATTGTTTTTTTCTGTTAAAAAAAAGCTAAGTTTTACCTCTATTTTCATTGCTCCTAAGATGTATATTAGATCTCCATTAGTTTCTAAAAAAAGATTTTCATTTTGATTTCTGGCAATTTTGAATCTATTTAAAATTATTGTCATATCTTCGTTTATTAGGATACTTTTATTATCTCTACTTAATGAAGTTAAAGTCTTTCTGATTTCTTTTGTTGATTTAATGAGTTCTGAATTATTCATATCTTTTAGACTCTTGGCAATTTGTAAAAATTCATCATCGGTAGAATCTAAATCATTTAAAATAGAATAAAGTCCTTTATCTATAATTAAAAGATCTGTAACAAAATCAATTTTTTCTCTTTTGAAGATTTTTTTCATCTCTGAGATGAGCCATTTGCTTTGATGAACCTCATCTTTAAATTTTTTTTTTTCCATTTTTACTATCACAGATTTTATATATTTATTTTCCATTGGATCTTGACCGTCTATAACTTCTTTTATGAAATCAATATATTTTGTTGGTGCTATACTAAACATATTTATTTTTTTTTCTTGAATATTTAGAGATATAAAAAAATCTTTAAAATCCTCATAACGTTGATAACTAGTATACGTATGATTCTCTGGAACATCTAAACTAATTAAGTTATCGATATTTATAATTTTAGATACTGCTAGATTGCAAAAAATAAGATTAAAATAGAAGATTAAAAAAAATCTAATTTTCACTAAACTATTTTAATAATTTTTTTTTCGCGTTAGTAAATTCTTCTTCTGTCAAAATTCCTTCATCTAAAAGTTTTTTTAATTCTTTTAATTTTTTTAAAGTGTCATCTGTTATCATGCTTGAATCTGAAGAAGATGATTCTGAAGAATTTGATTGATTTGAAGTATTGTTTGAATATCCACCTATAAAACCAAGATCAGTTAATTTTGCAATAATTTCGTCATCAGTCCATTTGCCTTTAAATCTGGATTGTTTACCCTTGCCTGGATTAATTCCATTTTTCCATTTAACATCTCTCATTCTTGCAAAAAGCTTACAAGGTTTATCAAAATCTTGCTCGCATGTTCTTGCTCCTTTACCTACATTGTGAGTTTGACAGTTACCTGCTGGACAAATCCAATGATGTCCATCCATACCATCAGTTGTTACATAAAAGGCCATTGGAGTTGGTTTTATTCTTAAATAATAAATAAAATAATCAACCATTCCTGGAGATAAAGTTAATTCTCCAGAGCCATAAGATGATGATTTTGCTGGAGTAAAAAAAAATAAACCAATAAATACAAACTTAAAAATATTTTTCATCTATCCTCCATAAATTTCTAATTTCTTTATTATGTTACAAAAACCAGTTTTTTCAAATTTACTTACTCTTGTTATCTTGTTCCCTTTTTTAACATTATCAATTACATAATTAAACAAACCAATTATTCTATTTTTTCTATCATAAGCTGTGACTTCAACGTACAGTTCATCTGACTTAGAATTTATATTGGTAACAACAAGTTTTAATTCACAGACTTTTAAAGATTTTTGATTTACCGTTGCAGAAATATTGTAATCTTTAATATCTACAACTTTAGGTGTAAATTCTTTATTTGTATAACTACAACTGTTTAACAAAATTAGTATAAATAAAAATAATCTTTTCATTTCTATTTTAGCAATCTTTTTTTTGCTTTTGTGAATTCACTTTTTGTTAAAATACCCTCGTCTAAAAGTTTTTTTAATTCCCTTAATTTCTCTATAGTTCTATCATCAAGATTGCTTTCAGTATTTGTTTTACTATAATTTATATCGATATATTCACTTAAATCATGCCTATGGTTTTCTCTGGCATTAAGCATAACTTCAAAATCAGATTGTCTTTTTGCAGAAATTTTAATCCATTTATCCATTATTTTTCTTTTATCAGGAAAATTATCAATGTTTTTTGGATGATATTCACTTTCCAATTCAGTATTAAATTTTGAGTCTGTTGCACCTAAAATTTTAGGATTAATAATATAGGTTAAGTCTAAAGCGTAATTTTTTACTACCGGAGCAAAATAAGTATGTGAACTTGCTAAGACCACTGGTGGAATTTTAATCTTATTTTCACTTATCCAGGTCACATATTTTACTCTTCGTATTTCGTCCTCTGGATCATCTGGAGTATATAGTTCCTTATTAAAGTCAAGGTGTCTAACTAAAAAACAATTACTTACCATTCCTTTGTAAAATAGTTTTGCAATTGTATATTCTGGTCTTTCTGTGCAATTATCATATTTTCCATATTTGTATTCTCGGATCAAATACGCACCAAAATCTCCATTATATCTTCCTCCTGTATCAAGTTCACAAAATTCAAAAAAACCTTTAAATATTTTATTTTCTTCCTGAGCAAAACCTACACAGAGATACTTAACAGTTCTTGCAGACCATCTTTCTTTATACATAACTTTCCATTTACCTGCAGGCAAATCAAAAGTTTCTGATCTTATATTTATTGTTCCTTCATAAGTATTGCCATACTTAAAATCCGTTGTAAGAGCAAATGAGATTTTATTTAATAAAAACAATTGAAATAAAATGATTAATACAATTTTTTTCATAACAATTTTTTTTAATTAAACTATAGTAATTTCTGAGCTATATATAGCAGATTTTAAGTAATTTAATAAATTATTGTGAATATTAAAATTAATTATAGACCGGAAATAGATGGCCTTAGAGCACTAGCTGTAATTTCAGTAATTATATATCACGCTGAATTTTTCTTATTCAAGAATAATCTTTTAACAGGAGGTTATATTGGTGTAGATGTTTTTTTTGTAATTTCTGGTTATTTAATTTCCTCAATAATTTTTAAAGAGATTAATGAAAAAAAAACTTTCTCCTTTTCAAATTTTTATGAAAGAAGAGCACGAAGAATACTGCCAGCACTTATTTTTGTTTCATTAATTTCGTTTATATTTGCTTGGAAATATCTATTACCATCAAGTTTAATTGAATATTCAAAATCAATACTTTTTTCAATTGCTTTTACTTCAAATTTTTATTTTTATTTTGAAGGATTAAATTATGGAACTGATGAAGCTTTATTAAAGCCTTTTTTACATACATGGTCATTATCTATTGAAGAACAGTTTTATATTTTTTTTCCTATAACTATATTTTTAGTAATAAGATATTTTAAGAAACTTCTACCCTTTTTTATTTTAATAATTATCTTAGCAAGCTTATTTTACTCAAATCATATTTCTAATCGAGATATTGATCTAAATTTTTATATGATTCAATCTCGAATTTGGGAATTGATGGCTGGTGTAATTTTATCTTATTATGAAACTAAAAATTTAAGAAAAAATAATAAATTTATTCACAATCAATTTTTTACTCTTTTAGGATTTATTTTAATAATTTTATCATTTATTTACTTTAACGAAGAAACTCGTCATCCTTCTTTTTATACATTAATACCTGTAATAGGTGTCTGTTTAATTATTTGGTTTGCCAAAAAAAATGAAATTATTACAAAGTTTCTATCTTCTAAAATTTTAGTAGGAACAGGACTAATATCTTACTCTTTGTATCTTTGGCACTATCCTATTTTTGCTTTTGGAAGAATAAAAGGTTTGGAACCATCCAATTTTGATAAAATTGAATGGCTAGTTTTAACCTTTTCATTATCAATTATTTCATATTATTTAGTAGAAAGAAATTTTAGAAATAAAATATTTAACCGGAAAAACTTTTTAATAATAATAAGTTTTAGTTTAATATTCTTAATATTAATTAATCTAAATCTATTAAATAAAATAAATAATATTTCTCAAAATAATTTTCCAAAAATACTTCAAGAGGATTTAAAATTTAAGCCATGGTTAAATTTAAAGGATAAAGAGGGGAAATTTTGTTATGGTTGGTATGACAAAAAAGACTTTTGTGAGTTTTCTTTACCAGAAAATTCAAAACAAATAATATTAGTTGGCGACTCCACGATGGAACAATTAGCTAGATCAATCAAAAATAAATTTCTTCAAAACGGATATAATTTAATAACAATGAATAGTTCGGCTTGTTATTTTTTACCTAATTATAATTTTGTATATAAATCAAATGCAAAAAAAAATTTCAAAGAAACTCCTTGTGATAATAACTTTCAAAAAAAAAGAATTGATAAAATATTTGAAAACCCCAACTCCATAATAATTACTGGTGGAATGCTCGATACTTATATTGATAATAATGATCTAAATTTTAAGCATATAGAAAAAGATATTGGTATAGAAGAAGGATATCTTAAAAATATCAATAATCTTTTAAATAAAAATTTTAAGATTATACAGTTGGCACCGATGCCAACCTATAAAAAATCGGTTTCGCAAGAAATTTATAATATGTTAGATAATCTAAAAAAATTTGATAGTGAAATTATTGATATAAGATTATCAATCCCTATAGAAGAATTTTTAAAAAAATCAGATCAATCAATTAAAACTTTAAGTAAAATAAAAAATAAAAATTATAAAATTGTTTATCCTCATAAGATATTTTGTGATTTAGAAAATTGTTATTTTAACGATACTAACAATATTTTCTTTTACGATAAAAATCATTTATCAAAAAAGGGTTCTGAAATGGTTTCTAGCTTGATATTTGAAAATATTAAAAAATTAGGTTGGTAATTATTTAGAAAATACTTCTTTTAATATTTTTTGAGCAATTATATTATTACCAATCTTTGTAAGATGGACATCATACGGCAGATAGATCTGTTCCAGCCAATTTTCATTATTTTTTTTTATTTCAGAATACTCAGGAAATACATTTATTAATTTTTTACATTTTGAAACTTTGCATAAATTGTTATTAAATTTTTCCCAATTAAAAACTGTTTGACCAAAATTCAATGTATCAGGCCAAGGCATTGTAATTAAATAAAGTTCAAAATTATTTTTTTTTGATAAATTTCCTATCTCTATAATTTTATTTTCTATTTTAGACAGTCCTTGTTTTACTCCTCCACATGTCCATGAACCTGGTTGTTTTTCTTCTGTATTACAACCTTCTAGTTCAGAAAAATTCGTATAAATAAATGCACCTGAAGGACTCCCTTCTACTGGTTTATAAATTTTTTGTTTTTGATCTTTGGTTTTTTTTGATCTTATTTGCCTTGAAAATTTTCTAAGTTTGCTAGCAATCAAATACATCCCTTTAAAATTATCATGTTTAAATTGTCTAAACTTACTTTTTTGATATTTTTTATTAATGCCTGAAATTAAATATGGTTTTCCACTATCTTCTCTCCATCTGCTATTTTCATCTCTAACATCAGTTATATCAACTAATACAAAAACTTTCTCAATAGGTTTATTAGTTTTAAAAATGAAATTTTCTAATCTATATTTATAAACAGTTGGACTATAAGATGGTACGCCAAGATTATATAAATTATAATCAGTTAGTTTTTTTTCCAGAATACCAACAAATGTATCCTCCCAATTAGACCCTAATCCAAATGTTTGAGAATCGCCGACAAAAATAATATTCTTGTTTTTTTTGTACTCATTTTTTCCAGAATACCTATATCCATTATTGTCTGTTTCTATTTTAAAATTTGGCAATGTTGAGACAATTCTCATATTCGCTAAACAGTTTTCTTTAAGCCCATAAAATTTTCCTTTATTGCTATATTCGTAGCATTTACTGTCAACATTCTGGGTAAATATAAAATTACTAAAAATTATATCTGAAAAAGCAAAAAATATAATAAAGATGATTATATTGACTATATAAAGTTTTAATTTAAGCATATTTATTTAAATGATAAATAAATATAGTGCATAATTCGATTAATCTAGTGTTAAAAATAGTTATTGATTAAAATGAATTAAATTATAAATTAAAATTGCTAATGACATATATTCCTACACATGTCCAAATTGAGACAGTTAATAGATTTTGTGATGCAAGATGCCCAATGTGTACAATAAAATTTGTACCAGATTTTGCTAAAGATGCACCTGATGAACTTTCAAATACTGGACAAGCCCGTCCAGCTGAAATAATGAGTTTTGAGACATTTAAATCTATAACTATAAAATTTAAACCTTATGTAGATAAAATTCGATTCCTAAGCCTCCATGGATGTGGAGAACCTCTGTTGGACAAAAATCTCCCTGAAAAAGTTAAATTTGCAAAACAAGAAGTAGGATTTAAAGAAGTTGGATTTACATCTAATTGTAGTGTTCTTACAGAAAAAATGACAATAAAACTATTAGAAGCAGGATTGAATTGTATAATTCCATCTATTGATGGACTGACTAAAGAAGTTTTAGAGGCAATTCGACCAAGAACAAATTTTGAAAGAACTTATAAAAATGTTCAATTTTTTATTGAGCAAAGAGATAAACTTAATGCTAACTGTAAAGTTTTGATCAGAATGATTAGACAACAATTAAATAATCATCAGTGGGAGGATTATAATAAATACTGGCGAAAATTATTAAGTCCTGAAAAAGGTGACGATGTACTTGGACTTGATGTCCACAACACTGGGGGTAAAGTGGAAAATTTTGATAAAATGAAAGTTAATGATTACTCTTCTATGGAAGATGAGCATGAGGCTCATTTCACAAAAGAAATTAAAAAAGGAACTTTTGATAAATTAGTTACTCCAAAAAATGGTGATGGCAATGTGTATATTAAAGCTCATGAAGTTGAAGATATAGGTGGATGTCCAGATTTATTTAGCCGTTTTAGTATTTTTGCTTCGGGTGATGTAGCTCTTTGTAGTGCAGATCAGGCTGAATACTATAAACTGGGTAATGCAATCCATGAAGATCCAGTAAAAATATTTAATAATGAAGGTTTTAATAAATACAGAGACAAGTGGTTATCAAATGATTACAAAAATTTAGACTATTGTAGAGACTGTAAAATTTATTTATCTAGATTTCATAAAACTTACGTATCTTAGACATAATTTTGGAGTTTAAGAGTGGCTAAACCTTTAATTCTTCACATTACACCTCACCTGCCAGGTGGACTAGCTAGAATATTATTATCTACTTTAAAATATTTTAATAGAAAAGAATCTTTATTTAATCACGAAATAATCATTACTGATAAAAAACATTTAACTAATGAAGCAAAAAATATGTTTTCAAAATATCTAAGATTTCTTCATATTGGAAAAAAAGATGATTTTATAAAAAAAAAAATGATCGAAGCTGATATTGTTCAAATTGAATATTGGAATCATCCACAGGTTTATAGATTTCTAAGTAACTTTAAATTTCCAGCTATTCGTTTAATATTATGTTCTCATACAAATGGATTTTCAAGACCAAGTGTAATTACAAAAAATGCTATTGATTTTTCAGACATTTTTCTCAGTGCAACTAGAGCAACAAGGAAACACTACTTGTTTAACCCAAAAAATAATTTTCATCGCTCTAAAAAATTAAAATTTGTAACATACCCTGTTGATTTTGCGCGTTTTGGTAAAATTGAACCAAAAGCTCACAAAGGATTTAATGTTACTTACATTGGTACTTTAGATTACTCAAAATTACACAAAGATTTTCTTGAAATGTCAGATGCAATAAGGACACCTAATACAAAAATTCTTGTTTGTGGTGGCGGTTTTGATAAAGAAAAAATTAAACATCAAGCAAAAAAATACAATAATAAAAGATTCAAATTTAAAGGTTTTGTAGAAAATATAAAAAAAATATTAGAAATTACAGATGTGTTGGGATATCCACTTAATAAAAAACATTATGGAAGTGGTGAACAAGCGATTATAGAAGCGATGTATTCAAAAATTCCTGTTGTAGCTTTTTCAAATCATGCAGAAAAAGAAATAATTAAAAATAAAAATACAGGTATTTTAGTCAATAATAAAAATGATTATGTAAAAGCTATTAAAAAATTATATTCAGATCCTATAAAAAGAAGAAGAATTGGAAATAATGCAAATAAACACATATTAGAAAATCTTTCGCCTACAGTATGCTTCAAAGATTTAGAAAAAATTTATAAAGATTTGATGAGTCTTAAAAAAAAACATAGGAAGTATAAAAATTCTAAACTTAAGAAAACTAATATTAAAAACTATGGTGCTCAATTATTTATTGAATCTTTGGATGAAAGTGGTGAAGAATTTTTTAATAGTTTTAAAAATTTTGGTAAAAAAATTGATATAAAATCTAATGAAAAGATAAAGAATTCAGAAATCGAACTGAAAGTACCTACTAAAGGAAGCTTATTTCAATATTTATATTTTTATCCTAAGGATCCATATTTAAATTTTTGGGCAGGATTAATGTCTTTAAAAGACAAAAATGTTCTAAAAAGAAAACACAAGTCTTTACCAAAAACAACTAAAGATTGCTTTAAGATTGCTTTAAATTATCAACCAAGAAATAAAGAATTTAAATATTATCTAGATAAAATAAAATAAATTAATGCGAGTTTTTCCAAAAATAAGAAATATTAAATTTCTATATTCCTTCAAGATAAAAATTCAAAAACAAAAGAGATTTATAAAAGATATTAAATTTTTTTTTAAAAATAAGATATCGTTAAAATTTATAATACTTTATTTTTATAGCCACTTTTTTAAATCAAAAAATAAATTAGATGTTTGGGAATATTATCTAAATTATAAGTTTATAGGAGAAGATTGGTTTGTTGAAAAAACTCCTATCTTAATAAGTTATTTTGAAAATAATATTAATGAAAAAAAAGGGATCATTGATATTTTAGAAATTGGCTCCTACGAAGGTAGAAGCTCAATTTTTTTTTTAAAATATTTTAATGAAAGTAGAATAACTTGTGTAGATACATGGGAAGGTTCGGATGAACACGATAAAAAAAATATGTCTAATATAGAAAATAACTTTGATTTAAATATTAAAAATTTTGATAGCAGGTATAAAAAGATAAAAAATAATTCTGATAATTTTTTTGAAGATAACGATGAGTTTTTTGATCTAATCTATATTGATGGATCTCATGATTTTAATCAAGTAATCAAAGACTCTTCAAACGCTGATAGATATCTTAAAAAAGATGGATATCTTTTATTTGATGATTTTAATTTTATTTCTCCTAATTATAAAAATAATGAAAATGTAGCTGCAGCAATTAACTTATTTTTGAATAAAAATAAGAATAAATATAAAATTATATATTTATACAATCAAGTTCTCCTAAAAAAAGAAATGAATTAATATTATTTTTAATAACGAATATTTTAACTTGTAATATAAAGTCATTTAAATATGTTGATATTTATATATGTCTGAAACTGAAGATTTATTTAATAACAGTAAATATCAGTCTTATAAACTTAAAAAATACTTTAAAGTTTATGATGAAATATTTGCCCCTTACAAAAATAAAAAAATTACTTTTGTCGAAATTGGTGTTCTAAATGGAGGGAGTTTATTTATTTGGAAAAAATTTTTTGGCGAAAATGCAAGAATAATTGGGATAGATATGAATCCAGATTGTAAGAAATTTGAAAAAGATGGTTTTGAAATTTTTATAGGAGATCAATCAGATCCTATTTTTTGGGAAAATTTTTTTAAGGAAGTTGGACAAATAGATTTAATACTTGATGATGGTGGACATACTAATAAACAACAAATTATTACAGTTGCTTGTTGCGTTCCAAATATAAATGATGGGGGAATGGTTGTTGTTGAAGATACGCATACAAGTTATATGAAAGAATTTTCAAATCCACAAAAATATTCATTCATTAATTTTTCAAAGAAATTAATAGATGATATGAACTATAATCTGTATTTAGGTTTGAACAAGTTTAAATATTCTTTAAATAAATATATTTACTCAATACAATTCTTTGAAGGATTTGCATTATTTAAAATTAACAGAAATTTATGTGTGGAAAATGAACTGGTTGATAATAATGCTGAACGAGCTAATCACTGGGATTATAGATATGGAGAAGAGTCAAAAATAACTTATCTAAAAAAAATACACATAATTAGAAAGCTTATTACAAAAATTATTTATTATAAAAATGTATTACATAATAAAATTGAAACTTTTAAATCAAAGAAGTATTTTAAATAATTTAAGGTTTGTATCTTATTATTTCTTTTTTTAAACCAGATGAAATAAAAAAATTTTTAAAAAACCACATAATCCTATAAGATATTCTTCTAATCTTGTTTCTTGATAAATAGTTATAATAACAACCAATTTTTTTTAAATAAATATGGTTTATTTTATTTTTTTTATAACATTCCTCAATATATAAACCATCTGCATTATAATCATAATTCCTAAATCTAATTGATTTTATTAAACTAAAATCACTAATAAACATCGCTAAATCAATATAAAAAACTTTTGGATTTTTCCCACTCAACACATATCTTGGTCTTTGTTGATCAAAAGTGTAAATTCTATTTCTTCTTAAGTTTCTAGCTATTGAATAAAAGTTTTCATGAATAATATTATCATCATCTAAAAAATATATAAAAATATTTATATATTTAGAAAAATTTTTATTAACAAATTCTAGACCTTTGTTTCTTTGTGCATTACCTTGGTTTTCTTTATTTTTAGATTTGTGATAAAGTTCTATTATTTTAGAATTATCTTTAGATTTGTTTAAACCCTTAAAGTTTTTTTCTTTATCATAAATTATTATCCATTTAAAAATCTTGTTAAAATTTATACTTTCTTTAATTTTTTGTAAGTTATTAATTCTATAAGCAGGAGTTATAATCACTATTTTATTCATATAATATCTCCAATTATTTTTAAATTTTTATTTTGATAGACCTTTAGACCATTCATCAAGGATTCTCATGTTAACTAAAGACTCATCAATTTCCATCATAGTATCTTTTAAATTTTTATTTTGAATTTTTTTTGCAAACATATCTATTTGACTGGCATATACACTGTAATCAGAGTTTACAAATTTCTTATAATATCTTTGATCAGTATAGATCTCAAAAAAACTTCTTTTTTCTGGATTCCATGGAGAAGATATTACAATTTTTCCTTTAGTTCCTTTAATAATACAGTTGTTAATCATATGTTTTCTTATTGATGTGTTAAGTTTCATAACTATTTTATTATCAAAAGTTAAATCTGCATGAGCTATATCATCTACTCCAGTTTCACAAATATTACCTTTAATATTACTTAATTTAAATTGATTCAGATCAATGTCTTTTTTTATTATTCTTGCAATCAATAAACTTAAAGAAGTTGGATAACATCCAACATCTAGTATAGCTCCTCCACCGAGTTTTTTATTAAAAATTCTTGAATTTGGATTAATTCTTTTTGTGTTGTACCCAAAAGAAGACTCTAAAGAATGAATATCTCCTATTTCTTTTTCATCGATAATTTTACACAATTCTTTAGTTTGTGGATGAGATCTGTATGCAAAAGCTTCAGAAAAAGTTATATCTGAATTAACTAATTCTTTTTTAATTTTTTCAGCTTCATTAAAATTTAAAGTGATAGGTTTTTCACATAAAATATTTTTTTTTGCCTTAATTGACTTAATAGCTAAATCTAAGTGAGTATTATTTAATGTTGCTATATAAACTGCATCAATATCTTTACAATTTAATAATTCATCGTAATTAGAGAAAAAAAGATTTTCCTCAATATTTAAATTCTTAATCAATTCAGAATTTTTTTTTTTAGTCAAACTTGATACTGCTACAATTTTAGAATTATCTACTTCTTTAATAGCATTTACGAATTTATTAGAAATATTTCCAAGTCCTATTATTCCCCATTTAATCATAAAATTAGTTATCTAACCATTTTATATAATCGTTTTTATTATTATTTAAATATTCTGGTAATAAACTTAAATCTACTTTTTTTAATTTATAGTTATAATTCCATTTTTCTTTTGAAGATTTATCTGCAAAGTGATCATAAAATACAACTTTTTCTTTAATACTTTTCCTTAAGTCATCTAAAGTAAGTTTGCTAATTTCAAACTCATCGTGATGACCAAAATTTTTCATTTTATCAAATAAATCTTCAGGTGTTTTGATGTTAGTAAAATGCCAACCACCATCTTCTATTATTTCTAAGTTCATTTTCTTATTGTCTGAAAATAAAGTATCTATTCTCCAAAAAGGATATATCTTATTCTTTAAATTTCTAAGATTAGAAAAAGATATTAATTTTTTCTTTTTGCATGCTTTTGATCCAAACCAAGGCATTAAATCATATAGCAAATTAAACTTATAATAAAATAATAATTGTTTAAAAATAAAAAAATCTTTTTTACTATTTTGAAAACTCTTAGAATCTAAATTCGGTATTTCATCATTATCACTTAAAATAATTAGATCTTCATCTTGTGCTTCTTTTATAGCGTTAGACATATAATTATAAGATTGTTCAATTCTTTTTAAACTATTGTGTCTTTTGACCTCTGGTTTTTTAATTTCATTTTCGTTTAGTATCAAATCAACTGGTTCATTTTCAATGACTAAATATATAATTTTATCTTTAAATCTAGGGTAATCATTAATATTAAAGTTTAATTTTTTTCTTTTTCCAGAATGTGAAAATAATGATTCAATTACTACAAATTTATGAACATTTTTATTAAGAACATTAAATCTTAAATCAAGCATCATACTTTCAGAATAAAAAGTTGTACAATCGTAAATTTTCATAAAAAATTAATATTCTTTCTAATTTGTAATTGTAATATTATCTAGGTTAAATAACTCAACTATGTGTCGAATCAATGTTCTTGTGAAATTGCGTTATTAAATATGGATTATAAGGATGCGATTATCCCAGTTATTACGACTACTGAACTAATTAAACCAAAAAAAACTAGTGTTTCTTTTTTTTGTTTTTTTTGTTCTTCCCTGACTTTGAACAACAAATTATTAATATCTACTCTGCCAGGGATTTTTCTTTTTACAAATTCAGCACTTTCTGGGGTCCCACTTTGCTGTTTATGTAATAGTTGTTCCGAACTCATATAAAAATAATTTAACCATGGTATTCAAATATTGACAATGAATTTCTAATCCAAATTGGGTTTGGGCACTAAATCTTGTGTTCATTTTGGGTTTAAGATATATTTAATATAAATTTTATTGTTGATTATGAGCTTAAATATAAAATTACCTGATATTTCAAAACAAATTTATAAAAAAGATGTTCATCAAATATTACAAAGTAATTTTAATGAAATTGTTAAATTTTGGTGGATTCATCAGTTGGGTTGGATTAATTCGGCATATTTAACTTTTAAAGATCATGAAAAATTTTTAATAGCAATATATTTACAAAAAAAAACTTTAGAGTTTTACTCGCGACACTTTGTAAAAATTTCATACGATGATTTTTATGCAAAAACTTCTTTAGAAATAGAAAAGTTCAATATTGTTGAAATTGCGAAAGATCTTGAATTACCTAAAGAAACTGCACGTAGAAAAATTTTAGAACTTGAAAAAATAGGATTTATTCGTAGACAAAAAAAAAAGATCATATTGGATAGATCTGTTTTTCCTTCAATTAAACCAAATAACTCTACTAAAAGAATGGCTGAATTTTTATCTAAATTTTCAAAAATTTTAAAAAAATATAGAATTTTGAATAATTATTTAGATTCAAAAGATTTACTAAAATATATTCATAAAAATTTTAGCTATTGTTGGAAACTATTTTATGATCTTCAGTTGCCCATCGTAATGAATTGGAAAAAACACTTTAAGGAAATTGAGTGTTGGCACATATGGGGATTATGCATACTAAATAAATCCTATAATCCAAAATTTCAATCAATTGAAAATTCAGGAATTGAATTTATAGAACATTTGGTGCTTAAAAAAGAAAGTGTAGGTTTAAATGCGATGACAATTTCAGATATGACAGGGATACCTAGAGCAACAGTGGTAAGAAAATTAAAAATACTATTAGATAAAAATTATTTAAAAATTGATGAAAAAAAACACTATCATCCGTCAAATGATAATTTTAAAACTATACAAACAACAAATAGAGAAAATATAAATAATTTAGCAAAATTTACTACAGATATTTTTAATCAGTATTTAGGTTATGAGTTAAGAAAATAAAATCTTTATTTTAATTTAGACGGAATGATTTATCTTTTAATGGTTTCATTTCTATATTTACAGAAAATTTCTTTTTTCCAACTTCTATAAACAAATTTTTATCAAGTAATTCTTCGTTTGATAAACCTGTATTGATATATCCATATGATAAATTTTTTTTATAATTAAAAGAATAGTTTCCAGAAGTTGTATTTCCTATAATTTTATTATCTAAATAAATTGGTTCAAAATGTTGTAATAAAGGTTGACCAGGATTACTATTTTTAATTGAAAGCATAACAAATCTTTTTGATTGTTTCTTATCTTTAATTTTTAACAAAGCTTCTTTGCCAATAAAATCAACATTCTTTTTATAACTGATTGCAAAAGCTAACCCTGCTTCATACTGGTTTTCTTCAGGTGAAATATCATGTCCCCAATGAAGAAAACCGCTCTCCATTCTCATTATATCCATTGCATGCATACCACAGTGTGAGAGATGGAAGTTTTTTCCTTCATTAACTATTATTTGATAAAGTTTTTTAGCATTCTTAATTTCTACGTACAGTTCAAATCCTAGTTCGCCAACATAAGATAATCTTTGAGCCCATACTTTAATTCCATTAATTTCGACATACTTAGAAGTTCCAAATTTAAATATTTCTTTAGAATAATTATCATTGCTAATTCTTGATATTAAATCTCTACTCTTTGGACCAAATAATCCAAGACAACAATAATCTTCAGTAACGTCTTTAAAAATTATATTTTTTGACAAATATTTCTTAATGTGAAATTTATCATGCTCTCTAGTTGCGGCCGGACCTATTATTCTAAAATGGTTTTTATCAATACATACAACTGATAAATCTGCTTCAATACCTCCATCATTATTTAACATCTGAGTATAGGTAATACTGCCTAAAGTATTTTTTATATTAGCAGTACATAGTCTTTGAAGCTCTTGAAAAGTTTCCTCACCTTTTAAATCAAATTTAGAAAAAGGAGACATTTCAAACAACCCTACATTATTTATAGTATTTTTTGTTTCAAACTCTACTGAAGGAAACCAATTTTGATAATCATAACTATATTCATATTCTGGTTTTTCTTTATTAATAGCGAACCACATCGGTCTTTCATATCCACCTGATACTCCAAAGCATGCACCCACTTTTTTTAATTCTTCATGATAAGGTAAAATTTTTTGATTTCTTGAAGTCTTAGGCTGTTTATATGGCCAATGCATTCCATACAAGTCTCCTAAAGTTTCTGTTACTCTTTCTTTGATAAAATTTACCTCAGAATGAAATTTTTGGAATCTTTTAATATCATAAATAAACAAATCTTCATTAATATGACCTCTCATCATCCATTCTGCAGTAACTTTTCCAACTCCTCCGCCACTTCCAATTCCAATACTATTAAGACCACAGCATACAAATAAATTCTTCAATTCTGGAACTTCTCCTAAAAGAGTATTAGTATCTGGTGTGAAAGACTCTGGCCCAGAAAAAAATTTTCTTATACCTGCTTTTTTTAACATCGGAACCCTTTTTAAAGAAGCTTCTAAATATGGTTCAAAATGTTCAAAATTTTCTGGAAATTCACCATACGAAAAATCTTCTGGAACTCTATTAGTTTTATTAAATGCTGGAATTGATTTTCCTTCAAAAATTCCAATTAACATTTTCCCTGCATCTTCTTTTAGATATAAACTATCATCAAAATCTCTTAGAACTGGAATGTTTTTTGGTAAATCATTCAATGGTTCAGTAATTACGTAAAAATGTTCTGCGGGATATAATGGGATACTAACGCCCATGTCTTCACCAATTTGTCTTGACCACATTCCTGTTGCTAAAACTATATATTCACATTCAATAATTTTACCATTAACTTTCACTCCATTAACTCTTCCATTTTTTGAAATTATTTTCTGAACTGGTGAATTTTGAAATATTTTCACTCCTTCGTTTCTCGCGGCTTTTGCTAACAAATTTGTTACCCCTATAGGATCTGCTTGACCATCTCCTGGCATATAAATTCCACCTAAAATATCTTGATCATTAATTATAGGATAAATATTTTTAATTTGATTAATGTTTAAAACTTCAACATTAACATCATATAGTTGAGCTGTTGTTGCTTGTCTTAAAAGTTCTTGCCATCTTCCTTTTGTTGTTGCTATTGAAAGAGCTCCATTAAGTTTTAATCCACTAGAAAAATCAATTTCTTTTTCTAGTCTTTTATAAAGTTCTAAAGAATATTTTCTAATTTTAGTTATTCCAGCAGATGGTCCTAATTGACTAACAAGTCCTGCCGCATGCCAAGTCGTTCCAGAAGTTAACTGATCTCTTTCAAGTAAAATAGTGTCTTTCCAACCAAATTTTGCCAAGTGATATGCTGTAGAACAGCCTGATACCCCACCTCCAATTACTACAACTTTACAATTATCAGGGATTTCTTTCATACGATATAAGATTATTACACTTATATCATTTGTAAACCAACACCAGTTTTTGGATATGTATACAAATTATAATTCGCTGTCAGTTCTTGACCTGCTTTAATATCTTTGAATGCTACCATGAACATATATTTTGCATCTGTTTTTTCATGAAGGTTATAAAACATGTTTTCTCTATCATTCTTACCATCTTTAATTTTTTTAGTACTTGTATTTGGATCTACAGAGTCACCAAATTTTAATTTTGGAAGAACGTCTGATACCATTCTCATAACTGTTGGTTCATTTGAATGATTATAAAAACCTCCAAGTGGAGTTCTGATATATTTATTTTCAAACTGTTCATCTCTTATATGGGTTACACCAATAAAAGAATTTTTTTTAATATCGACCGTTGCAAACAAACCTAACCCTTCGATAGGTGAGTTTTTTATAGTTAATCCATCTGGTAAAGGTCTATACATTATTGAACTACCTCTAGAGGTGAAATATATTTATGACCAAAAACATCTGCTACTGCTTTATACGTAACATTTCCTTTATAAACATTTAAGCCAGCTAAAAAATTATGATCTTCATTTAATGCTTTACGATAACCATCTTTTGCTAACTTTGATAAAAAAGGTAACGTCGCTTTATTTAGTGCTATAGTAGAAGTTCTTGGTACTCCACCAGGCATATTAGCAACACAATAATGAACAACATCATCAACAATGTAGGTTGGTTCTGCATGGGTTGTAGGTTTACTTGTTTCTACACAACCTCCTTGGTCTATAGCTACATCAACTATAACTGAACCTCTTTTCATTTTTTTTAGCATTTCTTTAGTAATTAATTTTGGTGCTTCAGCACCAGGTATTAAAACTCCTCCAACTAATAAATCACATTTTGTTAACAAATTTTCTAAATCAGCTTTATCAGTATGAATTGGATTAATTTTATCTCCAAAAATTTTAACTAATTGTTTTAATCTCTCTTCTGATTTATCTAATATACTTACATTAGCTCTCATACCAGTAGCTATAATTGCCGCATTTTCTCCCACTACACCACCTCCTAAAATCACGACATTTCCTGGTTCAACTCCTGGAGCGCCTCCTAATAAAAGACCTCTTCCTCTCTGATTTTTTTCCAAACAATGTGCTCCAGCTTGCACAGACATTCTTCCAGCAACTGCACTCATAGGTGCTAACAATGGAAGTCTGCCAATATTGTCTGTAACTGTTTCATAAGCAATGCAAATAGATTTTGTATCTATCAATCCTTGTGTTAGTTCTTTTGCAGCTGCTAAATGTAAATATGTAAAAACAATTTGATTTTCTTTTATCATTTTTACTTCATTTGCTAGAGGTTCTTTAACTTTAACTATGATCTCTGCATCATTGAAAATATCTTCAGCTTTTTCGACTATTTTTGCTCCAGCATCTATATATTGTTCGTTATAAAATCCTGCTTCAAAGCCACCATTATTTTCTACCAAAACTTGATGTCCATTTGAATTTAAAATTTTAACACTTTCGGGAGTTAAACCTATCCTGTTTTCTTGAGGTTTTATTTCTTTAGGAACACCTATTTTCATATATCCGCAGTTAAATTATAATTGATGAAATTTACTAATTCTTAAGATTTTTTTGATAATTAGAAATTCCAGTCCTTAATTTATCAATTATTTCATCAATATGTTTTTTTTCACAGATGAATTGTGGTGCTATAATTAAGCAATCACCAGTTGCTTTAAAATTAACACCGGCTTTATAGCACGACTTAAAACATTCATAGCCTGCTTTGCCTGGTTTTACATTCATCTTCATGTCTATCCCTCCCATTAATCCATAACCTCTAATATTCTCCACTGAGTCTAAATCTTTTAATGAAAATAAACCTTTTTGAAAATACGAAACCATTCCTTTGACTTTATTAAATATATCTTCTTTTTCAAAAATTTCTTGTACCGCTAAAGCAGCTGCAACTGAAACAGGGATTCCTGAATAAGTATAACCATGAAATAATTCTACAGCTCCTTTAGGAGAAGCGTCCATTACAGCATCATAAATTTCATCTTTACAAGCAACTACTCCCATAGGAACAACTCCATTAGTTGTAGCTTTTGCCATTGTCATCATATCAGGTTCTACACCAAACTCTTGTGAAGCAAATGTGGAACCCATTCTTCCCCAACCTGTTATCACTTCATCAAAAATTAATAAAATTCCATGCTTAGTACAAATTTCTCTAAGTTTTTGCAAATATCCTTTTGGAGGAACTAAAACTCCTGTTGAACCTGAAACTGGCTCAACAATACACGCTGCTATATTTTCAGCTCCAAAATTTGTACATATTCTTTCAAGGTCATTTGCCAATTCTGCTCCTGTCTCAGGTTGGCCACTTACAAACTTATGTTCTTGTAAATGAGTGTGTCTCATATGTTGTACACCTGGCATTAAAATACTTGCAAAAGTTTTTACGTTATTAACCATACCTCCAATTGAAACGCATCCTATATTCATTCCATGGTATGCTCTTTCTCTACCTACAAATCTAAATCTTTGTCCATTACCTTTTGCTTTGTGATAAGCCACAGCTATTTTAATTGCAGTTTCTACTGCAGTAGATCCACAGATTGTGTAAAAAATTTTATTTAAGTCTCCTGGAGTGTGTTTAGAAATTTTTGTAGCTAATTCAAATGATCCTCCAAAACCTTGTTGAAAGGGCTGACAGTAATCTAATGTTTCTAACTGTTTTGTTACTGCTTCAGTTATTTCTCTTCTTCCATGACCTAGAGGATTACAGAATAACCCTGAACTACCATCGATCATTGTTTTACCTTCGTGATTTTTTAGATAAACACCATTCGCTTCGGTAATTAATCTTGGATTTTCTTTAAAATCTTTATTCGATGTAAACGGCATCCAATGTTCGTTTAGTGAATTTGGAACCGTTGTTCTATTTTCCGAGCTCATAATTTTTTAAAAATTAAATTGTTTTCAAATTCTTAGACTAAAATAATTTGTTTACTACCATTATTTTTGAAGCCCTTCTAAATTTTAGTTGTTACAACTTATAATTGTATTTTTAGTTTTTGTTTTACTTCTTATTAAAATTGAAATTAAATACGCAAATTAATTAATTAATATGAGAGGGGAATAAATGAGAAAAATAATTAGTTTTATTCTAGGAAGTTTACTTGCTCTTAACTTATCTGTTTCAGTTGCAAACGCAGCTGCTAATGAAGTTAGAGTTGCATTCTTTTTAGAGTGGGCGACTCCAAATCAAGAAGCAAAAGTTAAAAAGACTTTTGATAAAGCATTAGGAGTTCCTGTAAAATGGACTAACTTTGCAACAGGTGGAGAAATGACCGAAGCAATGTTGTCTGGAGATATTGATATATCTTACTCACAAGGATTAACTCCATTTGTAAATGCTGTAAATGCAAAAGCACCTATTAAGCTAGTTGATATAGCAGTTATTTATGGAATGGGTGGAACTACTTGTGTTGCAGCTAGTGGTATAGATAAAAATAATGCTTCTTCAAAATTAGATGGTCAAAAAGTTGCTGTTCCATTAGGAACAATGGCTGACTACGTTTTTAAAGAAACAATGAGAGTAGTTGGTGCAGATATTTCTAAAATGAAAGTTGTTGATATGAATCCAGAAGATGGATCAGCAGCATTCGTTAATGGTGATGTTGCTATGGCATGTTTGTTTGGTGGTAAATCTATCAAAGCAGCAAAAGAAAAAGGTGCTTCACTTTTAACTGTTGATGAAGCAAAAGCTGAAGGTATTGCTGGTATTGATATTACTTCAGTAACTAATAAATTCCTAAAAGAAAACCCAGGAATGGTTAGAACTTTTGTTGAAGTAACTCATGAAGCTAATGCTAGACACAATGCTGGAAAATCAGATATGAACATAATCGCTAAAGATGCGGCTATGGATCTAGCAGGTACTAAAAAGCAAATGAGTGGATTTGAGTTTCCTGACGCAGCAACTATGAAATCTAAGTATATGAACAAAGGTGGTATACTTATGACTTACCTAGAAGTTATGGGTGGTATGTTTGCTACATCAGAAAACCCTAAGCTTAAAGATTATTCTAAGGTAGTTGATACTAGTTATCTACCTATGTAATATTAATAAAAGCTTTAAAATAAAATTAAATAGGCGCCAATTTATTAAATTGGTGCCTATTTTTTTAATTAAAATTCTAATATATTATTTTTATGAGTGACCTAGTTTCTCAAGATATTAATATGATTTTTAAGTCTCCAAAGGGAGAGACAGTACACGCACTTAAAGATGTAACTTTTAGATTAAAAAAAGGTGAACTTTTGACTGTGCTTGGACCTTCTGGTTGTGGAAAAACAACTTTACTAAATATTGCAGCTGGCTTTCTTCGTCCAACATCTGGATTAATAACTTTAGGAAATAAGGAAATTGATGGTCCAGGAGTTGAAAGAGGAATGGTTTTTCAACAAGGTGCTTTATTTGAATGGTTGACAGTAGCTGAAAATGTAAATTTTGGTTTACGAATGAAAAAAGAAGATCCAGTCAAAACAACAAAAAAAGTTGATGAATGGCTTGATATAGTTGGTTTACAAGGTTTTGGAAATACACCCACTTATCAATTATCTGGCGGTATGCAACAAAGAGTAGCTCTTGCAAGATGTCTTATTAATGATCCAGATTTAATACTTATGGATGAACCGTTAGGTGCACTTGATGCCTTAACTAGAGAAAAAATGCAGTCTTTAATTTTAAAAATTTGGAAAGAAACTGGTAAAACAATTATTCTAATTACTCACTCTGTTGAAGAGGCATTGTTATTAGGTGAAAGAGTTTATGTAATGGCTCCTCGACCTGGAAGAATTCATAAGGAGTACAAACTTCCATTTGCAAATATGGGCTTAAATGAAGATTTGCGTGAAATTAAAAATAACAAAGAATTCGTTGATAAAAGAGAAGAAATTTTATCAATGATTTGGGATATGGAAGAAGAAATAATGGGTAAAGAAAATTAATGATTACTGGAATTGTTACTTTCTTAGTTATTTTTGCTGTTATTGGCTCTATTCTTTATGGTCAAAGATTAGTTAAAACTGAGAAAAGTGATGCAGTTTTTGGAAATCCTGAAAGAGCAAAAGGTGGTTTACATTGGGTAGTTGTTGGATCAAGTTTTCTTTTATTATCATGGCTTTATTATTCTTGGGATATTGCTAAAGCTTTTTATCCAAAATCTGCAAATGAACTTTGTCAAGTTGCAAAAGTAAATGAGTCTCTTTTATCGTTAAAATATCTATTTCCAATTGAAGAACGACAGCATAAAAGCACGGCTTTAATTAAAAGAGAAAATATAAATATACAAAAAAAAATTATACTTATTCAAAATTCACCAGATCTTAAAGATAAAGATAAAAAATTATTTATTGATTTACTTAATAAAACTAAAAAAACAATTCCCTTATTAACTGATGAAAAGTTTTTAGAAAATAAAACAAAAAATAAAATTGGAGAACTAACTAATCGAATTACATGGTTAACTGAAGATTTTCAAAAAATAAATTATCCACCAATTAAAAGCATAGAAGAAGAAAACAAAAGAATTGAGGCTTTAAAAAAACAATTAGGATGGGGTGCAACTGGAATGGAAGTTCCTCCACTTCCAGAAAGTAAAAAAGGGTTAAAATTTCATGCTGCTGCTCAAGAATTAAATGAAATTAGTGACGAATTTTTTTCAATGAGAAATCATAATGCGGCTTATGTAACATTAATTAAAGAAATTAGAAATGAAATTAAAGAATATCAAAATGAATTAAATGATGATCAAGAGTTAGAAATGACTCTTATAAAAGAAATAAAAAAACTCGGACAAAGAATTGAATATGAAAGTGTTTTTCCTCCTAATGCTTTAAATGAAATGGAAAAATCAATTAGAGAGTTTGATGTAGCTCAAAAAAAAGAACAGGGAAATTTAATCTATGTAGATGCCTTTTTATTCCCTGCTGGAACTATAGTAGCTAGTGGACCAACTTGTGCAGAAGATGGTCCAGGAAGATGGCTACCAAAACCGTCTGATACTTTTAGAATTTTTGGTGATCTTTTAAAACCGAGTGTTGGATTTAAAATGATACCTATGATTTGGTATGAAATGATGGGGGTAAATAGAATAGTTGGATTTATATTACCAGACTGGATCGCCGATATAATGCCGGGTAAATACCCAGTGCATAGTTCAGATGGAACAGTAAAACCAAATTTTAAAAGTAAAGTTTTAGATATTGTAACTGGTGAATTTAATGCATTTAAAATACCAGTTCCAACTGGTCATATTTGGGATTCATTTTTAAGAGTATTTTTAGGTTTAGTTCTTGGTATTATTTTTGGAGTACCATTAGGCATTTTTATGGGTTTAAATAGATTTGCAAAAGGATTTTTTGATCCATTAGTAGAATTATACAGACCAGTACCTCCTCTTGCTTGGGCTCCATTAGTTATTACAGTTTTTGGAATTGATAACCTTGGAAAAGTTTTTTTATTATTCATGGTCTCTTTTTCGATTATGATTATTTCAGCAAGAGCTGGTGCATCAGGAACTCAACTTTCAAAAATTCATGCCGCCCATTCGTTAGGTGCATCCAGATGGCAAATATTAAGAGAAGTTATATTTCCAAATTCGCTGCCTGAAATATTAACGGGGGTAAGAGTGGCTGTTGGAATGTGCTGGGGAACATTAGTAGCTGCAGAATTTTTAGCTGGTACTTCAGGAATTGGATTTGTAGAAAATGTCGCAAGAAAATATATGCAGTATGAGGTTATTTGGATTACAATATTTGTTATGGGAATGTTGGGACTATTATTCGACGTTACTATCAGAAAAATTATTGATAAAACCATTCCATGGCGAGGAAAGGGTTAATATTTTTATTTTTTTTTCTAACTTCAATTGTTGAAGCTGAAGAATTTGACCTTAAAAAGATTATTTCATTAGACGAACCTTGGGGTTCGACTTTTATAAGTAATGATGAGTTATTGATTACTGAAAAAAAAGGTAAAATAAAATTATTAAATATAATTAATAATAATGTTAGTGAGATAGATCATAACTTAAAGGTATTAAATTATGGTCAAGGTGGACTTTTAGATATTATATTTCATAATAATTCAGTTTGGGTATCTTATTCAGAACAAAGAGAAAACTGGAAAACAAGCACATCAATAGCTAAAGGCTTGTTTGATAAAAATAAAATACATTTTAAAAATATTTTTCAAGCTTCACCTCCAATTGACTCTCCCTACCATTTTGGTTCTAGATTGGTTATTAAAGATAATTATTTATTTGCTTCAGTTGGAGAAAGAGGACAAGGGATGATTGCCCAAGATGTAACAAAACATCCTGGAAGTATAATTAGAATTCATCTAGATGGAAGTATTCCAAAAGATAATCCAAAATTTAAAAATAAAAAAAAATGGCTTCCTGAAATTTATCAAATTGGGGTAAGGAATCCACAAGGTTTAACATTGTCACCTTATGATAAAAAAATTTATATTAGTAATCATGGTGCTAAAGGTGGAGATTGGTTTGGTGAAGTTAAAGAGGGAGAAAACTATGGTTGGAAAATATTGGGCTGGGGTGGCACAAATTATAGTGGTACAAAAATTGGACCTAAATGGAAACCAGGTTTTACAAAAGCCATCAAATATTGGGTACCTTCTATAGCAACGAGTGCAATTACTATTTACAAGGGTGAGGAATTTAAAGAGTGGAATGGTTATGCTCTCATCACATCTTTAAAAGATAAGTCGCTAAGAAAACTTGATTTTTCAGATAAAAAAAATATTAAAGAAGATATTGTATTTAAGAATAAAATTGGAAGAATAAGAGATATACAAATACACCCTAGTACTGGTAAGATATATTTTTTAAGTCAGAATGCACTATGGTTAATGGAAAAAAACTAAATCAAATAATAATTAAAATATTAAAGAAAAAAGGTCTTAGTTCAAAACATTCAAAAATTTGCTCAAAGGCTATTATAAATGCTGAATTAGTCGGCGCTCATTCCCATGGATTATCAAGATTAAAGATGTATTGTGATAGAATTCACAAAAAAATTATTAATCCAAAACCAAAAATCAAAATAAAAAAAATTTCCCAATCTATAAGTCAAGTAGATGCTAATAATAGTATTGGTTTTGTTGCTGCAGACATTGGAATAAAACAAGCAATTAAAAATGCTAAAAAAACAGGAATAGGTTTAGTTGGAATTAAAAATAGTGGTCACTATGGTTTATCAGGCTATTATGCAGAACAAGCCGTTAAAAAAAATTTAATTGCTTTTTGTTTTACAAATGCACCACCAGCAATAGCTCCTCATGGAGCACGAAAAAGTTTATTTGGAACAAATCCAATTTGTTTTGGAACCCCCACATCATCAAAAATCCCCTTTATTTTAGACACATCTGTTTCATTAATTAATAGAGGTAAAATTAGATTAGCTGCTAAAACTGGAAAAAAAATACCAGAAGGAGTTGCTTTAGATAAATTTGGCAGACCAACCACAGATGCAAAAAAAGCATTAAAAGGTATTCAGTTACCAATAGCAGGATTTAGAGGTTCAGGTCTTGCTTGGATGGTTGATATACTAAGTGGTGTATTTACTGGTGGTAATCATGGGGGAAAAGTAAAAGATCCTTTTGATGACTTTTCAGGTCCACAAAATATTGGTCATTTATTTTTTGTTTTAAAACCTAATTTATTTGTCGGTAATTCTTTTAATAAAAGAATAAAAGACAATATCAAAACTGTAAAAAAACTACCTAAAAT
>MDSW01057404.1_pt1 | contig 25849 bp, 26 predicted proteins | sample 811171 | NCBI WGS metagenome assembly MDSW01 (sample SAMN05326641, study PRJNA326480) | marine metagenome | isolation source: seawater | place: Atlantic Ocean: North West | collected 2012 | reverse complement strand
TTCAACATTTCTAATAGATTTAATAAGTAAATTAAGCTCTTGAGGTTCCAAACTAGCTTTATGATCTGGTCCTTCTAATTTATTATTGAGCGTGAAATGTTTTTCAATGATCTTTGCACCTAATGCAACAGCTGCAATTGAAGCCTCTATTCCTTTTGTGTGATCTGAATAACCTACATTTACTTTTGTTTTTTTTTTTATTTCAACCATTGCTCTTAAATTTACATCTCTAAAAGGTGTTGGATATTCTGTGTTGCATTGAAGAATATTTATCATATTTTTATTTAGTCCACTTTTTTGTAAAATTTTAATAGCAACATTAATTTCTTTCATATTTGACATTCCAGTTGAAAAAATTATTGGAATTTTAAAGGATGCTGCTAACCTCAATAAAGGTAAGTTATTAATTTCGCCAGATGCTATTTTAATAAATTTCGGTTTATGATTAATCAACATCCTCATACTTTCGAAATCAAAAGCTGTAGATAAAAAATTTATTTTTTTTTTCTTGCAATAATCAATTAATTTCAAATGATTTTGAAATGAAATTTCAAGTTTTTTGATCATTTGATACTGCGTTTGTTCTTTTTTCTGATTTAATTTTTGATAATTAGTGATTTTAACTTTTTGAGTCACTACATTTTCAGTTTTAAATGATTGAAATTTTATGAAATCTGCTCCTGATTTAGCTGCTACATCAATTAATTTTTTTGCAAGCTTCATACTTCCATTGTGATTTACGCCTGCCTCAGCAATTACAATACATCTATTCATCTTAATTTATTTCTTTGCCTCAATAATTAGTTCATGAACAGTATATTTACTGTTTTTTCTAATTAATTCAGCAACTTCTATAGACTTCCAATTTTTACTGTAAATTTTTTTCACATCTTTTAATTTTAAAATTCTTGTTGGACCATAGCCTTTTAATGGACCAAACGATGGTATATTAAAATTCTGCGAAATTTTTTTTCCAGAATTATACCCTGTTGTTTTATTGCTAAAAATTCTAGACCAAAATACACCACCATTTATTAATTTATTATAGATTTTATTTTCAATCTCTTTAAATTCTTTAATTGATGAATAGCAAAGTGTCTCTGAGTCAATTACAGCATCATAATTTTTTAGTGTGTCTGGCATACTTAAAACATCACAACAGATAATTTTTTTTTTATATTTTTTGTAATTTTTATACTTATATTGAAAAATTTTATTTACTTTTTTTAAAGCGATATTTGAAATATCTATTGCATCAAAATAAATTTTTTCCTTGCCCAAGAACCACAAATTACCTCCAGTTCCACATCCAATTTCTAAAATTTTAATTCTTTTTTTATTTTTTTTTTTTTTCAATTTTTTAAAAAATCTAACCAAATCCTCGGCTGGGTGCTCGCCCCAGTCTTTTTTTTTAAAAATCTTATTCCAACTTTTTTTAATTTTTTTTCTTATCATCTATAAAAAAGTATTTTTGTTTCATCTAAAGATTTAGTTTTTTTTTTAAGATCATAATAAGTTTTATTATCATAAATTTTATGAGCTATATTAAAATCCGACCTTAAATCTGAAAAACCTTTCTTAAAAAAGAGAAGTGTGTCGTCATCACTAGCAGATCTGCCTCCACCCAGATAAAATTTATTATAATTTTTATTTTTATAATGTTCTGAAATTTTGTGTAATAAATAGACAGTTGATTTATATTTATCATAATTAAAATCTCTTGCTCCTAAAAAATATTCTACAACTTTTGATTTTTCACTGTTAAGAATAATTGCAGCTGAAACAACTTTATCATTTATATAAACAAACCATGTATCTACAAAATCAAAATTAATTATATTTTCTAAGTATTCGTCTGAAAAAAAATAAAAATTATCAGCGTCAATCTTTTTCATATTATTTTTATAAGTATTTATAAAATTTTTTTTACCAAAAGGATTTTTTGCTATTTTTAAAACATTTTTTTTTTCTATATTTTTTAAGTCGTAAAATCTTCTTTTTTCATAATTTTCCATCAGGTCTTTTTTAAGATCTATAATGACTGTTTCTCTATTATTTATAACTTTACCATCATACCATTTTTTTTGATCTAAAATTGGATTAAATTTATAAAACTCAACCAAAACGTTTTTATTTAATGCCCAATTTTCAAATTGTTGATTTGCACTTTTCAAAAATAATTTATCATTTGTTGAACATATGGGCCCACCATAAGGGTAGGGTGATTGTATATCAAAGTGATTTGAATTATTTATTTTTCCTAAAAAAAAACAATTCATAAAAACTTTTTTATTTTCTTTAAAAATCCAATAAATAATCTGTAGATTTTTATTATAAGTTTGAAATTCTCTACAAAATTTTGGATTTAAAGAAATTAATTGCAAATCAGGGGGCAGATTATCAAATTCTTTTTGATATTCTTCATAATTCACCTCATAATTGCTCATAATAATATTTGTGGACTACTTGGTATGTTTATAATTTTTTTTTGAATCAATTTTGCGTTATCTAAATTCATTTTCGGTTTTTTTTTATATGGTTTGATTTCATTAATTAGTTTCCATGCAGGTCTGACACTGTAACCAGCACTATTTAGAAAATTAATTATCTGATCTTTTTTATAAATCAAATTACTTTCCACTAAGATTGTTTGAAGCCAGTAATTACTTTTTGAATTTTTTGGCTCCTTAATGAGTTTAAAAAAACTATTTTTTTTCACGTACTTATTATAGTTTCTAAATAAATTTCTTTTAAGTTTCAAAATTTTTTTTATATTTTCCATTTGAGCACAACCTAAAGCAGATGAAATATTTGAAATTCTATAATTGTAGCCTATTTGATTATGTACCAGTTCATAACCTTTAATAACTTTGGCGGTAGTAGATAAATGTTTTGCTTTTACTGCTAAAGTTTTGTTATTTGTTAATATAACTCCACCTCCACCAGTAGTTATTATTTTATTTCCATTAAAACTTATAATTCCAAGTTTTCCAAATGTACCTACATGTTTATTTTTAAAATAACTACCAAGTCCTTCTGCTGCATCTTCTACTATTTCTAACTTAAATTTTTTTGATAATATTAACAATTTATCCATATTCACAGGGTGGCCATAAGTATGAACTGGGATTATTGCTTTGATTATTCTTCCAGTCTTTTTATTATAAAGCTTATTTTTTTTTAATTTTGCTATTTTGCTTAAATATTTATCTAATTTAACAATATCTAGATTTACAAAATCTTTCTCAGAATCAATGAAATGTGGGTGAGAGCCGGTATAATTTATTGCATTTACAGTACCTACAAATGTTAACGCAGGGACCAATATCTCATGTTTTTCGTTACACCCTAATAATTTAAGTGATAAATGAAGAGCTGAGGTTCCATTTACAACACCTATACAATATTTGGCTTTTGTAAATTTGCAAACTGATTTTTCAAATTGTTTATTAAATTTTCCATAAGTAAGTTGGTTATTCTTAATACAATCATTAAGATATTTTTTTTCATTTCCAAATAAATATGGTTCATGAAGAGCCACTTTCTTCTTTCCAATTACTTTTTGAAGTATTTGAAATAAATTTTTTTGATAGTTTTTTCTTAAATTTAACACTTTATTACAACGTAAATTTATTTACGTTTTTAAAACTTTTAAGATTTATTGGATTTTTATACCAATCGATAGTTTTGATAATAGCCTCTTTAAACATTTTATTACCACTATATTTTGGCTTCCATTTTAAAATTTTTTGAGCTTTTTTGTTCGATCCACAAAGTCTATACACCTCGCTACTACTTGGTCTAATTCTTTCTTCTTTTTGAATAACTTGATATTTTATATCTAAGATATCAGAAACCAAATTGACTATTTCTTTTATTGATATTTCTGTACCTGTTGAAAGATTAATGATCTCTCCAATGCATTTTTTATTTTTTATTGAAAGAATGTAAGCATTTACTATATCTTCAACATAGTTAAAATCTCTTGTAGGTTTAAGAGAACCAACATGAATTTTTTTTTTCCTTAAACTTTTATTTAATCCCTGTAAAATTATTGAGGGAATTACCGCTCTTAGAGACTGTCTTGGACCAAATGTATTAAATGGTCTTAATATGGTGACTGGGGTACCAAAAGATAAGTAATAAGATAGTGATACCTGATCAGATGAAATTTTACTTGCAGAATAGGGAGATTGACCAACTAGTGGGTGTTTTTCTGTCATTGGAACAAATTGAGCAGACCCATAAACTTCACTAGTTGATGTTTGAATAATTTTTTTAATACTTAATGTTTTGGCAACTTCAAGAATATTTATTGTACCTTTTACATTTGTCTCAAAATAAGACATAGATGCTTTATATGAGTATGGAATACCGATTAAAGCAGCCATATTTATAATTACATCACAATTTTTTGCAGCATGATACACTGATGAATAATCTCTAATATCACCCAAAATTATATTAATTTTTTTTTTTAAGGAATATTCTAATGTATCAAGCCAGCCATAATTATTAAATGAATTATATAACACCAATGCATTCACACTAAAGCCTTTTTTTATAAGTTTTGAAACTAAATGGGAACCTATAAATCCTTCGGCACCTGTAACTAAAATTTTCATTTGTTTTTAAATAATCTTTAAGGGTTTGTATTAAATATTAACATAGTTATATTTCTTTATTAAATATTATTTTCTTATCACTTGTTGATGATTTTCTAATAGCTTCTATAAGCTTTAATGTATTAAGATTAAAGACTAAATCATAATAAGTTTTTTTATTTGTTTTTTTTAAATAGATTAAATCATAAATTTCTTTTTTATAAGTATTGTCCATATTATTTTTTTTGAATTTAATTGAATTCCATTTATCATTATTTTCATCATAAATTGAAACATTGTTTTTAAAGAGATCCCATTTGGCGGTTCTTTGAGATCCAATTATTGTACAAGTTCTAGATTTTTTTTTTTGAAAAAAATTCAAAAACATATTAATTAGCATATTTTTTTTTTTATAATCAAAAATGATGGAGGCAGTATCCTCAACATCAATCTTCAATTTACTTAATTTTTTAATTTTAGAAATTAGATAATCTGGTTCACCAAATATCCATCTTAGGTAATCTAATTCATGGCTTAATTCTAATAAAACACCACCACCTAATTTTTTTTGAGCAGAAACAGATTGTGAATAATGAATATTTTTTCTCCAATTGACTAAGTTGCTACAAGCATCTATATTTACATAATAAATTTTTCCAAAAAAATTGTTTTGTACTAGTTTCTTTAAATATATCAAACTATTGAAATACCTTAAATTATAACCAATAAAAATTGGAATCTTCATTTTTTTCCAATAATCTATGAAGTCCTTAATTTTTTTTGATTTATCACTGAGTGGCTTCTCTATTAAAATTTTATTTGATTTATTCATAATTTTTTGAGCTACTTTAAGGTGATCAACAGATGCATTGGCAATAACCGTTAAATTTGGATTAAAGTTAATTATATCATCAAATTTATTCGTAAATTTAAAATTTTTACTTTTAATTTTTTTCCTTGTAAAAATAATTATATTATTTTTATCAACTAGATTACTTAGATTTTTTAAATGTCTTTTTCCAATACTTCCAAAACCAATAATTACTGCTTTTAAATTTTTTTTCATAAAAATTACTCTCTAAAATAGATATAATTAAAAGTATTCTTATTATCAGGATTGATTTCAGATATTTTGGACTGTTCTTTTTGTTTCAATACAAAACCACTTTTATTTAATATTTTCGTGATATTTCTAAATTGTTCATTATAATTTTCATTAACTTCTATTAAAATACTTTTAATTTTCTTATTTTTTAAATTTTTTTTAAAACCTAATAATATTAGATGCTCTATTCCATCAACATCAATTTTTATATAATCAGGAATTTTAAGAATTTTTTTTTTAACCGCATCATCTAATGAAGTTCCTAAAATTGAATAAGAATTAATACTGTTTATTTTTTTCCCTTTAAAATCCTTTTGTAATCCAAAAGAAGATAACGCACCTCCTTCATAAATAGAGGTTTCTAACATTTTCTCAAATTTATTTGAAATAAGACCAAGTGGTAATTGAAATATACTAATCTTATTTTGTAATTTATTTATATAAATATTTCTCCCAAGAGTATTTAAATTTAAAAAAGATGGTTCAAATGCAATCACTTTCGCATTATTTCTAACCTTGGCAGCGTATATAGAATACAGACCTATATTAGATCCAATATCCCAAAATATTATTTTTTTATGTTTTTTAAAATTTTCAATCCAATTTAATGTTTCAGGTTCTTTATCAAAAAAAGTATCTACTCGCCACTTTATTAAATGGCTAGGTACGAAAAATTTTATATTATAATTTTTTATTTTAAGTATTTTATAGTCATGCCTTAATTCGCTAATTAGAAAACCTTTAAAATTAATTTTAAAGAGTTTTTCGAAAAGAAACGAAATTATATCTATAAAAAAAATTATAAATTTAATAAATTTTCTAAACATATAAAAATTATTTATTGATTACGTAATAGTCCGTTTTCAAGTTTATAGATTTTATCACAATTTTTTAAAGCTGACATTCTATGGCTAACAAAAATAATTGTAAGATTATCTTTTAATTTTTTGATTTCTTCTATTAACCTACTCTCAGTTTCAGTATCTAAAGAACTTGTTGACTCATCTAAAATTAATATAGGAGAATTTTTATATATTGCACGTGCAATACCAATTCTTTGTTTTTGTCCTCCAGAAAGTTTGACACCTAAGCTTCCAACATTTGAATCAAGTTTGAAATTTTTTTCATTTATAAAGTTTTTAAGATTTGAAATTTTTATTGCATTATTAATTTTATCATTACTAATTTCTTCATCAATTTTGCCGAATGCAATATTTTGTTTAATTGACTCTTGCAATAAATATATGTCCTGGGGCACATATCCTATAAGATTATTTAATGAATATTGGCTTATATTTTTTTGGTCAAAATAAATTGAACCACTGTCTGGATTTATTAGTCCACAAATAAGATTTATCAAGGTTGTTTTACCACTTCCAGACTCTCCTATTATGCCAATAAATTCGCCTTTCTTTATTTTGAGAGAAATATTATCAAGAATTTTTTTTTTTGTTTCTTGGTATTGAAAAGATACATTATCCAATTTAATTTCTTCTTTAAAAAGGGTAATTTTTTCCTTTTTAGGGTTAAAATTTTTGTCCGTAATATTAATATCACTTTTTAATTCATTCGATATAAGGTCTAAAGAAACCCTTAAAACTCTTAATCTATATAATGACTGATTAATCAATGAAAAAGCTGGTAAAAATCGCACTAGTAAAATAATTAATAATGTTAAATTAGGCAATAGTTCTTCAAAAGATGCGCTTGCAATAAAAAAAATGCAAAACAATAATATTGAGCCTATTGAAACTATTTCTAGAAGCAATCTTGGAAATGAGTTCAAATTTTTAATATAAAAATCAGTATTTGATAATTCTTTTTGATCTTTTGTATACTTTTGTAGAACATAATTTTCGGCTCCAAAAATTTTTACATCTTTTATTGAAGTTAAAAATTCGTTAATAATTTTGAATATCTTTTCTCTTAAGAAAAGAGATCTTTTACTAACTTTAGAAGTCTTATTTTTAAAAACATAATAAAGAATTAATGTAATTAAACCAAATAAAGAGAAAACAATTAGAGTTATTTTAGTACTTTTGTATAACAACAGACTAAGAAGAAAACTTACAACTAATATTTCCCTAGCTAAAATCAAAAAAGCAGAGATATAATTTGTTGAGTTTCCTATTTCATTTTGTAAATTCCTTAAAAATGTAGATGTATTTCTTTCTATAAAAAAACTATAAGGGTTAGAAAGATATTTGTTCATCAATTTTTTTGACAAATTAACTCTAAGGTTTCTCATTATGTAGTTTTCAAATATAATTAAAATAAATAGCAACATATTTTTAATTAAAAATATCAAAAAAACTGTAGAACAAATTATAATAAGTAATTTCTCTTTAGTTAGTGAGCTTAGGTAGTCATTTATAGGTAAATAAGTTATTCTTGATAAAAAATTTTCTGTATTATCAATCGCTAAAACTAGTGAAGGTAAAATACCAATACCAATCATTTCTAAAATACCTGAAAATATTAGACCAATAAAAATAATTATTACTAATTTTTGACTTTTTGAGTCTAGAATTATTCTTAAATTTTTAATCATTTTATTTAAATCTTTTTATTGCAAAATCTAAATCTGATTTATTATCAATATTTGCCACTTTATCTGTTTTTATTATTAGAAACTTTGTTTTATTTGGTAAAATATTTTTTTTTTTAAATATTGTTTTTCTTGAAAAAAAATATGCAACACCATTTCTTATATAAGATTGCTCTAATTTTTGTCTTGAAATAAAATTTTTACCATTTTTGTTAAAATATTTTAAAAAATTATTTTTAATCTGAACTTGTTTTATTGGATGAAATTTTTTATCTACAGGACTTACAGTCCATATTGCATTTGGCTTAGATTTTTTTAATATTTCAAAACATTTGTTTAAATGAATTTTTTTTCTTAGTGGTGATGTTGGTTGCAGAAGACACAAATAATCATATTTAGTGTTATAAAAAGTTTCATACCTTTTAAGTTCATAGGTGATTAATTCTAAGTCTGTTGTATCATCTTTAGCTAATTTTTTTGGCCTAAGTAATGAATGAAAATTCCTATCATTAATTATTTTTAAATATTTTTTTGAGTCTGTGCTAATAACTATATTGGTGAATAATTTTAATTTTAGAGCAAAATTATAAGTAATCTCCAATAAGGTTTTACCTTTAATTTTTCTTATATTTTTATCTTTTAGTCCTTTGCTTCCTGATCTAGCAGGTATCAAGCACAATATTTTCATCAAAATTTTAGAACATACTCAACTAATCTAAATGGGAAATCTTTTTTATATTCAATTAGTTCTACATTTGAATCATGAAAAATTTTTTTCCATTTTTCTAAACTGGCTAAATCTTGGTCCGTTAGACCATGAATAATTTCCTGATAGAAAAGCATATGCATTCTTTCATATATTGGGATTTTAGAAAATTCTTCATCACTACATCTATTAAATTCTCCTAAGATAAAGTAGCTACCAGGAAATTCTTCTTTCATTTTTTTTAAAACATTAATAACTGCAATATCGCCATCAATTAAAAATTCATGTAATGCCATGATAGCATTAAAAGCAACTTTATCACCTTTGCTAATTATTTTATTAGAATATGTTTTAGGCTCTAGCATATCGCCAGTTATAAGTTCTATTCTGTCCTGCAATCCAGATTTTACAACATTTTCTTTGGCAACATCTATTGCTGTAGGATCTATATCTAGACCTACTCCTTTAAAACTATTTTGTCTTTTACAAAAATCAATAATGATATCTCCTGATCCACAGCCTAAATCTACAACTGTATCAACTTTTAATTCTGCTAATTTTTCTGCAACCCAAGGATAATTAGATCTTCCGGTTAAGACACTTGATTTTGCAACTAATCTTCCATCTCTTACAAAATCTTTACCATAAGTGAGTTCATTTTTTAAAGTTTTAGTGTAGTTAGTAAATAGAACATGGTAAGCGCCAACTGCACCTAAGGCCATGGCCATTGCTTGATCAGAAAAAATTCTTTTTTTTCCAATTTCTGTCATTTTATACATTTTGTTTTTGTCTTTAACTATTGAATTATCTGCGTTTACTAAAAAGTTTAATCCAGATTCTAAAATTTCTTTGTTAAGTTTTAATTTATTTGAAATTTCTTTTGAGCTTTTTGGCGACAGATCCTTCAAAAAGTTAAAAACACCAGTATCGTGAAATGAGGATAGAATAAACGACATGGCATACCCTCTCCTTATAGATTGTGTCCAATGAGTTACGTCCTCTCCTAAAAAAGAATAATCATTATTCATAGTCAGTAACCTATCTCACTTCTTACAATATTTTGCAACTTTTTTGATGTCTTAAATTTTTTAAAATTACTAGTAAATAACTCATACTGTTTGTCCCAATAATCACTAGTAATTCCTGCTATGTGAGGTGTAAGAATCAAATTTTCTAATTTTAAAAGCAATGAATTATTATTAATTGGTTCATTTTGAACAACATCTAATGCAGCTCCTAAAATTATTTTTTTTTTTAATGCATAAACTAAATCATTTTCATTAACTGTTTCTCCACGACCAACATTAATAAAAAAAGTACTTTTAGACATATTTTTAAATATATGCTTATTGAATAACTTTTTGGTTTTATGTGTGTAAGGTAAGAGGTTAACTATATAATTTTTATCTTTCACAGCTTTATTTAAATTATCTAAGCTATAAAACTTTACATTTTTAATATTACTATAATTACTTCTCTTAATTCCATAGATTCTCATGTTCATTAATTTACAAATGCTACTTATTTTTTTAGCAATACCACCAAAACCTACAAAAAGTATTTTTTGATTAAAAACATTTTGAATATTAGAAGTTATATTATTATAAAAATTTCTTGTGAGTTTTTTTTTTCTTTTTAAATCAAAACTATAATTTACTCCTCTAGCAAGAGTAAAAATAAATGACATTACTGTTGCTGAAACTGCTTCATCAAACATTCTTCTGGAATTTGTTATTAAAATATTTTTACTTTTGGTTGATCTCAAAATAGTCTCGTTTACTCCAGTAGATCCATAATGTATCCATTTTAAATTAGGCAATTCATTAATTGTGTCTAAATTTATCCTATTTCCCCAATAAATTTCTATTTTTTTTTTATTTTTTTTAAATTTTTTAGAGTCAATACTGATTAACTCAATATCCTTAAAATTTTTTTTTAACTTTCTAATAATTTTTTTTGTTATTACTTGAAATTTAATACTACTTGTAAAAAGATCACAGGCAATTTTCATTATAATTTAAATGTATTTGAGTTATTTTAATTTAATTTTTTTCGATAATGCGTTCCAAGACATTTTACCCACGGGTCCAAATTGGGTATGTTGTGCCATAGTTTTAGATGCAATTTTATTATTAACAACGTTATAACTAAATCCTGAATTCATTACTTTTAACTGAATTTCACAACATTTTTCAAAATGAAATGTTAAATGCTGTAGTTCCTCAAGACTGTCAGCAAGTAATATATTACCATGATTTTTTAAAATTATTAATTTAGTATTTTTATCTACAACTTTAGATACCTCTTTACCTATTTTTTGGTCTAAAACCATTGCTGAATAATTGACATATTTTACTTTATTATAAAACCTCATACTTGATTGATTAAGTTTTTCAATAAAACCACTCTTTATACTTGAGATAGCAACAGCATTTATTGAATGTGAATGCAATATTGCTTTAGGTTTTGCTTTAGACAGATGCAAAAATCTATGTATTTGATAGCCAGCTCTATTTACTTTTTTTAAAACTTTTTTATTTTTTTCATTTAAGTCAACCTTGATCAAATTTTTAAGATTAACTTGAGAGAATAAATGTTTGTGTTGATTTGTATAAAAACTTTTCTTGTCATGTGATAATACAGATACATGGTTAGCTGTTAGATCGCTTATTCCATGTAATTCAAGAATTTTATAAAATTTGACTAAATTCTTGGTTATTTCAAAATCTTTTTTAATTTTCATAGTCTACTGTTGAAAATCTTTGTAAATAAATTGGATTTTTAAATTTTATCATTTCGATATTCATTTCTTGTGTATTCTTTTTTAATGAATTAAAGAAAAATAGTGATCCCAAACCGTATAATGTATTAAAAAATATTTTTGAGTTACTTTTCTGACCGAGTTGAGAATTTTTAGACTTATATTTGCCCTGTTTAGCTTCCCATATATTTGTGTCAACTTGATATGCAAAAGTAGAAATTTCAATATTTTTTTTCGTTACAGTATTTAAAAGTTTAGAAACAACATTTTTTGGTCTATTAGTATAATCAAGATTAAAATACATAAGATAATCAATATCATAATTTTTAAATTTTGAATATACTGTTTTAATAAGATCTATTATTTTTTGTTTTTTATTTATTTTATTTCTTCTAATAAAAATAAATTTATTTGAAGCAATCTTTTCAATTTTATTTTTAAATTTTCTATCTGTAAGTACTATTATTTTTTTTATATTATTATTATTCTTTAAGTCTTTAACTAACTTTAAATTTGTTTTATAAAAAGATTTTTGATTTTTACTTGGTATTTTACCAACTATGAAGGCAAATATACTTTGTTTTTCAGGTTTGAGAACTTCAGGTATTAAATTATCTTGCTCAATAGATTTCATTATTTTTATTACACCATTCAATCTTTTTTTTTTATTTGAATGATGAAGTCCATGGTGATGAAAAACACTGGCTTTTGGTTGATATACAATTTGATAATTTTTTTTTAGAGATAGTATTTGTTTAGACCAGATCCTATCCTCCATATTTGTGGCATTTTCATTAAAAGGATATTTTTTTAAAATATTTCTTTTTAATGCTGAATTAGCGTTATGAAAAAAATAATCAATTTTTTGGGTTCTCTTTTCATTTCCAAAGATTAATTTTAGATCCCTATAATCTTCTGAATTAGTTGTAAACATAGGTATTTGCTTTCCATAAACTGCGACTGTTTTAGGGTTTTTAAGTGGTTTGATTAAATTTTTGAGCCAATTTTTATCCTCAGGCAAGCAATGTGCGGATAAACAAACTATATATTTAGATTTTTTGAAATAATTTATTCCCATGTTTATTGCTTTACCGGGAAGGAATTTTTTTATTTTAATATGTTCTATTTTTTTTTCTTTTAATATGTCAATCGTTCTATCTTTACTTAAATTATCTATAACCAAAATTTTAAAATTTTGATATGACTGAATTTCCAAACTTCTGATTAATGGTTTAATCCAACGATCCTCATTTTTAGTTCTAATAATTATTAAAGTTTCAACCATGTATTAAAAATTAAATGCAAAATCTTTATAATTTTTTCTAACAAAAGAGTTATTGCTGATCAAATCTTGATTTTTGGAAATTTTATTATCAAAATAATATTTAGAGTTTATTATCTCCGAACTATTTAAAAAGGAGTTATTTAAACTAAAGTCGGTAATTGGGAATTCAACAAGCTTAACATATTTTTTAAATATGGTTGCAAGGCTTAATGTGTTATATAAATTAACATTTCCTCCCCAACAGTGAAAAATAATTTTTTTTTTTAAATTATTAATTTTGAGAAATTCAATTAATCTATGAATATCTGTTATAGTCAAATGAGAAATATCGGGGTTTATATAATCAAATTTGTATAAATTTATTAAATTAATAAAATCACTAATAGAATTAAAATTTTCACCATATGAAAATTTAAATTCCTTATTTTTTATTATTTTAAATTGATAAAGATTTTCTAAAGATAGTATTTCCTCAATCCACAAAGGTTTAAAAGTCTTTAAATTTGATATAAACTTTTTCACTAAGCTCAAGTTAGAATTTTTTTGATATGTATTCGAAATTAAGTCTATTGAAAAATGATTTATATTATTTTTTAAAAAATTTAATTTTTTCTTATAGTTTAAATTAGTCAAAGAAATTCTAGCCTTGAATATATTAAAACCCTTTTTTTTTGCAAAGCTAACTTCATTTCGCAAATCATTTGTGCTCCCAAGAATCGATCCTGCACTAGCATAAACTGGCACTTTTTTTTCAATAATTTTTTCATTAAAGAATTCAGAAAAGCAATCAGACAAAGTTTGGTTATTTGATTGAGCCATTATATCAAAAAGACCAATTTCAATTGATGCAATTATACTTTTCAAAACACCTGCATCAAAAAAAAACTTATTTTTTTGAAGATTTTTTAAGATATCAAGTGATTGTTTTATATTTTTATTTATTAAAAGTTTTGAAATAAATTTTAAATTGATGCTAAATAACCTTGGTGAATAAACTCCAACTAAACTTTCACCAATTCCATGAATTTTTTTGTTAGTGCTTATTTTGACTAAACTAATTACTTTATATTTTTTGTATCCATAATATTTTCCTTTTCCAAAGGACCCTTTTTGAATAATGGACTCAATACGACTTATTTTAAGGGTTTTATCCATCTTCCAGAGTAAACTTTTCTAACTTCAACTTCTTCCTTTGAAAGTTTTTCATTAAATTTTTGCATTTTCTCAAATCTAGATATTTTATCTCTTAAGGATTTTAGAGCGGCAGGCAATATTGCAAATTTATTATCTCTTCCTGGTAAATTATTGTCAATTGTAAAATGTTTTTCAATTAATTCTACTCCAAGTGGTAATGAAAATAGAGTGCTTAGAGTATCTGGGGAATGATCACTGATCCCAATTTTTATTTTAGAATGAATTTTTTTTAATTTTTGTATTCTTGAAAGGTTTATGTTTTTATCTGGGCATGGATACATTGAAACACAATGCATTAAGGTTACATTATTTTTTTTTATGAATTTATAACTTTTTTTAATTTCTTCTATTTTTGCAGCTCCTGTTGATAAATAGATATTTTTAAAATATTTACTACAGATTTTAAGAAGTTCCGAATTTCTATTCTCTGGTGATGGAATTTTTATAGTATCTAGTCTGAGATCAGATATTAAACTCAAATCATCTGGATTGAATAAGCTTGTTAAAAATTTGATTTTGTTTCTTGTGCAAATTTTTTTTAATATTCTATATTGGTCTTGCCTCAATTCAGCTTTTTGGTAAATCTCTCTTCTTCCATCATTGTCCCATGGTCCATTCTTTAAATTTTTAACTTGCCAGGTTTGGAATTTAGCATAATCAGCCCCAGATTTACTTGCCATCTTTATCATCTTTTCAGCTAGGTTAATATTTCCCATATGATTCCAGCCTATTTCAGCAATTATTTTTATTTTATTCATTTTTATTTAGTCAATGCTCCGCACTTTGAAAAATATATTATTTTTCATTAAATGTCATTTTATTTATCTTAAGCTAAACAATATAAATTATTTGAATTTTTTTTAATAAATAATGTTCTATTGTTTAATAATATTTTAAGCTGCTTCTTATTTTTTTCTAAAATCTCAAAAATTAAATTTGCAAAAGGACCATTTAAAAACTTTGCTTTTTTTATTTTAAGTTCAAGAAAGAAATTATTAGAAAGTCCTCCATCAAAACTTTCATTTTTTTTACAAAAGTTTATAAAGTCAATAATTTGAATTTGATCTTTTTTATCACCTAATAAAAGACTTTCCAAACCCTGAAGATACCTAATTCTATTTAAGTTAGCTTTATCTAAAAATTTATTACTAAAGCAAAAGATATAATTATGTAAAATATTATGTTCTACATCCATTTCTCTTTTTTTAATTATTTTTTTGTATTTAATTTTTGGTAAATAATACTTAATTTCAGTATCAATTTTCTTTGCAAGATTATCCTTCAACAAATTTAAATTCTTTTTTTTATATTTTAATATTATCCACATTTTATTCTATTTCTTTTTTAAGCTCATCATATTCAGTCATTTTTCTCTTCATAAAATTTATTGTGAGCCTTGTTTTTTCAGATAGTCCCTTAGGGGTTAAAATATATACGTATGAAATCTTATTTTCATTTGCTTTAAAATTTTTAATTTTTATTAAACCTTTATCTTTTAAAGCATTAATACAATAATTTAGTTTGCCTAAGCTAAATCCAAGTTCTTTGGCTAATTGTCTTTGTGATGACTTTGGATTTGAGCCAATCTTTCTTAATACATCTAAATTTAATGCATCATTTTTTCTATCCTTATCGTTCATAATTTGAACAGTCTAGCGTTCAAATATTGAACTGTCTATCTTTTTCTAATTTTTCTAGGCTTTAGAAATCAAATTATCAATTAATTCAACAAATTTTTGATTTTTTGGATCATTATTCATAATTTTTGAAATTATTGAATTCCAATAATTTTGCCAACTTTTATTATCAATCTCAAAGATTTGATTTAATAACCTATAAACTTCATCATAGTCATCTATGTCTGTCCATATTGGTCCTCGATTTGGAAAGTTACTTGGCCAGGAGAATATCCATTTAACATTTTGATAGCAGGATTTTCTGCATAAAAATGAAATAGTTTTAATGCCTCTCGAAAGGCATTCATATCCTAATGTTGAATCAATATGGGCAACATATTCAGCATCATTTGTTAGAATTTCATAAACGCTAATTCTGTCATTTTTTTCATTAGTAGTCATTTTCCAATTTTTATGTTTAAGTATATTTTCATAAAAAATTTTTTCATGTGAACATTCGGGCTGATTTTTTTTATAAGATGATATTATTTTAAAACTTAAGTTATTTTTTTCACAGAATTCATAAATAATTGGGATAATTTTATTCTCTGGAATATAATAATCTTGGATATTAAAGTTTTCAAAATTAATCTTTTGGTTGTAAGTTAGGCTTTCCTCATCAAAAATTTTTTCATTTTTTCGCCATCGGTATTGAGATATCCAATAAAAGTTTCTTGTTTTAACTTCACCTTGAATCCTGTAATTTATATTATTTAAAAAAGATCCAATAGGAATAAAATTTGAATTAAACATTTTTTTATAAATTTCTCCAATAAATTTATTAAAGCAAAGAAAAAAGTCTGCTCTGTAATTTTTATTTTTAAAACTGTCAAAATAATTTAAAATATCAGGACCTGTTAAAGTTCTGTGCCCATTTTGAATAACTATCGATTTAAATTTAAAAGATTTAATTTGATTTTGAAGATCATAAAAATTTAAATTGTTATCAGTTCCAGTGATAATAACTTTGGGTCTTACTTCCTCAATATATAACATACTATAATTCAATAATAAATTTTTAAATTTTAACTTTTTTATTAATTTTATTAAAATAAACATATTTATAATTTCACCTCTTATATGCAAAACCTCACAATCAAATTTAAGAATTTTTTCTTTAAAATATTCAGATAAATTGTAATCATAAATTAATACTTCTGATTTATTTGGTTTTGTCCAAATTTTTTTAGCCTTTATTATAAATTTAAATAAATTTATTATTCTCTTCATTTTTGAATATTTCTTTAATATTGATTTCTAATCTTTTATGAAATTGCAAATCGTCGTCATACAAAAAAAAATTTCTTTTATTATCAATAATTGATTTAAATTTATTTGAGGGATATTTTGTATTTATAAAAAGTTTATGAAATTTAATGGATAATTCTTTTTTTTTATTGCAAAAATGGACATTTTTTAAATTTTTAACCTCCCTTAAATGAGGTCTAGTCTTTAAAACATATTTCTGGTTCCAAAGAAAATTTTTATCATCATAAGCTATTGCTAAGTAATTTTTATAAAATATGGTGGACTCTATTATCATGGAAGTTAATCCACCGACGATAAAAAAACAATTAGATAGCAAACTAGGATAATAATCTAAATCAGGCCAATCTCTATATCTAGTATTGACTATTTGTTTATCAATAAGTACGTTTTTATAATTTTCTTTATAATACCATTTACGCCAATTCAGCTTCGGATGAGGTCTATATATAATTTTTAAATTTTTATAAATTTTTTTATTTTTATTTATTAAATCGTCCAATATGTGTAATGCTTCTTTTTCATTCCACTCTAAGGATGAGCCTAAAAATAATATATTTTTCTTTTTATGAGAATCTTTTTTGAGTAATTTTCTCTTCTCAAAATAAGCATCAAATCTTGCACTTCCTATAGGTTTAATGTTTTTTCTAATATTGTGTATTTTATCTGCGTGAACAATAGATTGCCGACCCCAACAAAATATATGATCAGGCTTTTCATCAAATGCAATTTTACTTGAGAGATTATCCCAGTTATCAATTATTAATAATGTTTTAATATTTTTTTTCTTTCCAATTTTAATTAGATCTATAGTTTCAACATTATGTGCACTTGTAGGATTTACTATTAAATCTATTTTTTTTTTTTCTACACAATCAACTAAGCTTAAATTAATTGAAAGATTATTTACATAAAATTTCTTATACAGTTTAAAAAAAATTCCATATGATAAAATGTTTAAAATTACGAATCTTAATATATCTTTGATAAAACTTAAAATTGAATAAAGTGTTAAAAATAAAAAATAAAAATTTTTTTGTTTATCAAATTTAAATCTTTTTAAATCAATCCTATAATGCTCTAAAACTCTAGCCTTAAAACTTTTAGCCTTATTGCGATATTTCCACAGTTTAATTAAATTCCAATATTGATGGTTTGAATTATTATGAGAATTTTCAAAGTTTCTAATTGACTTGCAATTTTTAATTTTTTTTTTGTCAATCTTTATATTTTTATTTATAAAAATATGAACTTCTAAATTTTTTGATAATTTATTGATTATACCAGAATCAACAAAGTTTCTTAAGTACTCATTGCTAGTAATGAAGATACCAATTTTTTTTTTAAGCATTGTAAATCAAATATCTTGAAACTCTTTTTGATTTTCAACTTTCCACACTTTGTTTGAAGAAAGTATTATACTGAATTTTTTAAAACTTTTTCCATTACCAAAAAACTCAATTTTTTTCTTTACCTTATTAATATCATAGTACTTTTTAATTAGTTTTATTAAAGTTGATTGTTTAAAATCACAATTCTTTATAGTTTTTAATTTTGCTCTTCTATTCTGTCTATTTCCGATATTTATTGTTCTTATTCCATAATATGGCGCTTCCATGATGCCAGAACTTGAGTTTCCAATTATAAATTTAGAATTTTTCAATAAAGTTAAATAATATTCAAATTTCATAGAGGGCAAAATTTTTATATTAACATTTTTTATTTTATAATATTCATTTAGGATAATTTCATTGCCAGAATCATTATTAGGATAGATTAAGACAAATTTTTTTTTACTCTTTATTAACGAATTAACAAAAATTTTACAATTTTTTTTTAAATTTTTTATATCAGTTGTTACTGGATGCATTATTGCAACAGCATAATCATTGAATTTAATACTATACCATTTTTTAACTTCTTCTATTTTTGGTAGTTTATCGCTTTTTATAATATCAACGTCTGGTGATCCAATAATATGAATAGAACTATTCCTCTCACCCATCTGAATTAGTCTTTTTTTAGCCCTAAAATTTGTTACAAAATGAACATGACTCAATTTTGAAATTGAGTGTCTTAATATCTCGTCAACTGTTCCAGAAACTTCACCGCCTTCAATATGTGCAGTTTTAATATTATTTAAACAACCAACTATAGCACCAGCTAACGACTCAACTCTATCTCCATGTATAATTATTAAATCTGGCGAAACTTTTTTCACAAATTTAGATAAACCATCAATAGTTGATGATAAAATTATATCCATTTTATTGCTTTTTTTTTGATTATTAAACCTATGTATATTTTTTAATTTATCTTTGGTTATTTCTTCATATGTAGAACCATATTTTTTAAGGTTATGCATTCCAGTTACAAAAATAAAAACTTTGTAATTTCTATTATTTTGCATTACCGAAACTAGAGATTTAATTTTTCCATAATCGGCTCTAGTAGATGTGACAAAAACAATTTTTTTCATTTAATATCTTTATTTCTTATTTGAACATTTTTTGGGATATTTCTTAAAGATCTCTTTCCTAGTATATTTTTATAATCACTTGATTTAAAATCTCCATTACCAGGTCTTTTTAAACAAATATGTTTTTCAGTTAATATTTCACCTTTTAAAATTTTTTTATTTGAAACTACAGATGCAAAAGCAAAATTCATTGTCACTTTTTCGTCTTTTAGTGGCATTTTTTTTCCTACTAAAGATAATTTAACGAGCTTTGAATAATCTATTAACTCTCTCAGCTGTTCTTTATCCATTGAACAAGATACATCTGGTCCTTCTCTTAAATGACTATCCACGTAATGTTTTTCAATAATTAATGCGCCCATAGTTATGGCTGAGAAACAGGCATACAATCCAATTGTATGGTCTGAATAACCAATAATATTATTTTTGAAAATTTTAGACATCTCTATAATTGAATTTAATCTACTTTTTTCTAATGGAGTTGGATAAAGATTTGTACAATGCATTAAAGCTAAAGGTATTTTTTTTTTGTTTATATAGCTAACACTAGACTTAATTTGCTCAATTGAATTCATGCCTGTGCTCATTATTATTGGTTTTTTGAATTTACATATGTATTTTATTAATTCTAAGTTATTACATTCGCCTGAACCTATTTTAAAAGCAGGAACATTAAATTTTACTAGCCTATCAACTGCCGCTTTACAAAATGGTGTACTTATAAAAATTCTTTTTCTTGATTTTATATAGTTCATTAGCTTCTTTTCGTCACTTTCAGATAAAGCGCATGATTTAATTATGCTATAAATAGATTTCTTAGAATTTCCAGGAATAGCTTTTCTGGCCTCAATAGACATCTCTTCATCTGGAATATGCGTTTGATGCTTCAAGATTCTTGCACCAGAATTTATAGCACTATCAGCTATCTGAATTGCATTATCCAAATTACCATTATGATTAATACCTATTTCTGCGATGATTAAAGGTGGAAAATTTTTACCTACATTTATGTTCTCTATTTTAAAAGTCTTGCTCATTTTTTTAATAAATTAAAAATTTTTTAGAAATTTCTTTTGCAATTTTATAATCATCTAAAGTATCAATATCATGGCTAGCATCAACTGACATCTCAAATGGTAAAGAATTAGTAATTGGTATTTTTTTATTTTTCATAAAATCGATTGAATTGAATATATATATTGCACCATTTGGATAGTAAGTTTTTATATGTGTCTGTCTATTTGATGAGACATATTTTTCATTAAATATAGGCTTTACTAACCCATTTACTAATTTGATACTTTTAAAAATAGTTTTCTTAGACTTTACAATACTTATTAAAGATTTTTTTTTTTTTATTTTTAATTTTTTAAATGCATTATCAATATGCTTATGATTCCTAAATGGAGATGTGGGTTGAAGATATAGAATAATAAAATCTTTTAAAATTTTTTTTTTGATTTTCAAAATTGCATGAAGAATTACTTTATTTGCTGGAGTATTTTTAGATGAAAGATTTTTATTTCTTTTAATGGTTAAAGCTCCAAATGCTTTTGATTTATTTAAAATTTTATTACTATCACTAGTAACCACTACTGTGTCTACAAATTTTGATTTTTGAGCTGCTTTAATTGCTATTTCAAATAAACTCAAATTTTTTAATTTTAAATAATTTTTATTCGGTAAATCATAAGATTTATGCTTTGATGGTATTAAAGCTATAACCTTATATTTTAAAAACATTTTTTGTATTTTTTGTTATAGATTGTACCATATTTAAATTCATTACAATCATATCTTGGAATGCATAAATTATTTGTTCCTTTTACCCACTCTTTTGACTCTACATTGAAAGAATAGAGTATTTTTTTTTTTTTAATATTTTTAATGTATCTTTATTAAAAACCTCGTATCCTCCATAAGGAAAACAAAAATGATTTATTTTTTGTCCTATAATTTTTGATAACAGATTTATAGACTTGGAAATATCATAAGATTGATTTTTATAAGATAATTTTGATAAGACTTTATGTTGATGTCCATGACTACCAATTTTCATTCCAATTTTGTCAATTTCTATTAGGTCTTTTTTGTTTAGATAAAATTTTTTAAATAAGCTTCTTTGTTTACTAATACTAAAACAGTGGTTGAAGATTTTTTTAACAAGACTAGGATTTTTTTGATCATAATTATTTAAGATTGTTTTCAAAAAAATTTTTTTATCATTTTCGGTTAAATTAGATTTTTTATCTAAAAAATGTTTTTGTTTATTAAAAATTGCAAATACTTTATCATTGAATTCAAAGTGAAATTTGAATTTTTTAAATAAGACTATTAATTCATCAGAGTTTAATTTTCCAAATATTAAGTGTATTTTATGAATAGGCAGAAAATCTAATTTTTCTAATTGGTAAGTGGGGATAAAGAATATTCCCATGATATTTTTACTTTTTAAATACTTTGCTATTTTTAAATGCTCTTTTAAACCATCGTCAAACGATAATAATATTTTTTTTTTTAAAAAAATTTCATTAAATTTTTCATCTAATTTAACAAGAATATTTTTTTTAACAAAAATATCAGTTTGTTTTTTAAAATCTTGTTGATGCAAAAAATTAAAAAAAGGGAGATCCTCATTAAAATTTCTTATATAATGATACATAATTACTTTACTCATAATTGTTTAATTATTGGATACTTTTTATATAAATTATTTTTATTCAATAAATATTTTGTTACCATATTATTCTTTAAATTATTTAATGCTTTTAACAATTTTTTTTTGTTAAAATCTTTTCTTTTATATGTTTTAGTTTTATAATTAGTTTTAATTGAGTAATACTTTAAAGGTTTTTCTTTAAGTAAAATTTTACATAGATCATGAACAGTTTGTTTAATTATCTTATTTCCAACAGAATGAATATCATCCTCCTTTCTAATTTCAGGTCTTATCTGATGTAATATCTTTCCACTATCTAATTTTGATGAAATTTTCATTATTGTTGATCCACAAAATTGTAATTCATTATTAACGAATGGGAAAAAATTTGTACCAGATCCTTTATAATATGGTGATAATCCAAGATGTATATTTAAAAATTTATTTTTAAATGTATTTATAAATTTTTTTTTTACAATTGAACATCCATAGGAAACAATAAAATTAACTTTTTTTGTTTTGATTAAATTTATAACCTCATCTGTATTTATTTCTCCATTTTTTAATGTATTGAATTTATATTTTTTATTATTTTGAACAAATTTTTTAAAAAATCTTCTTTCAGATTTGTTTCTCTCATTTATATGTTTATTCACAATAACATCATTTCTGTAGAGAGGATTATTTTTAAGTTTAAAATTTTTTTCATGGATTACAAATTTTAAATTTATATTCTTAAATGTAGACATATAACTGGCAAAGAATTTATGCCTTAGTTCATTACCGGTAATTAAGATTACATTTATTTTCATAGCTCCAAAAAATTTTTTAAAATTTGTAATCCCTTTGGTCCACTTTTTTCAGGGTGAAACTGGCACCCGTAAATTTTTTTAAATTTAATTAGTGCAGGTATATGCACATCATTATATTTTGAATAAGCTAAAATTAAACTTTCTTTAAAATTTGAAAGGGCATAACTATGTACAAAATAAAATTCATCTTTATTATTGATTGTTTTTAAAATTTTAGTATTTTGGTTTATGTTAGTGATTTCACAACTTCGCCATCCTATATTTGGTAGCTTTAAATATTCTTTTTTTGAAATTTTATTAAGCTTAATAATATCTCCACTAATTAAATTCAAACCTTTGGTAATTTCAAATTCTTCACTTCTTGAGAAAAGAAGCTGCATACCTAAGCATATGCCCAATAAATTAGTACCTCTATCAATTGCCTTTTTTATGGGTTGAATTAGTGACAAATCTCTTAATTTTTTCATTGCTGCAGGAAAAGATCCGACACCGGGCAAAATTATGTGCGATGCATTTTCAATATCATTTGAATTTTTTGAAACAATTGGTTTATAACCATTATATTCAATTGCATTTTTAATACTCAATATATTACCGACTCCATAATCAATAATCACAATATTGTCAGTCATATAATTGTTTAACATATTTTTTTATTTCACTTATCTTAAATTTTTCATAGTGAAGTGCTTTTGAAATTGAAATAGCATCAACATTAGCATAATTTTTAAGTTCTTTTATATGATTGAGTTTGCCAAAACCACCACAAGCAATCAAAGGTATTTTAATAAGTTTTGACACTTGCTCGTATAGTTCAATGTCAAAACCTCCTGAGAGACCATCAGCGTCAATGGAAGTAAGTAATAACTCTCCAAAGTTATATTTACTCATCTCTATTACCCATTCTTTTACATCAATGTTGGTACTATCTCTTCCAAAGTTGGTATATGCTTCCCATGACGAACTTGATATTTTTTTTGCTTGAATTGATAAAATAATACTTTGGCTCCCATATTTCATTATTAGGTCTTGTCCAACTTTTTTATTTTTAAATAATTCAGTATTAATTGCTAATTTGTCTGATCCGTTGTTCATTAACATTTCTGCATCTTTTTCAGATCTAATACCCCCAGCAACGGTTATAGGTATAAATATATTTTTTGTTGCATTTTCTACAAGCCCTGCCAAATTATTTCTGTTATATAAACTAGCAACACAATCGGAGTATATTAATTCATCAGCACCATCCTGATAATATTTTTTTGCTAAATCATTAGGATTTCCAACTACTCTTAAGCCTTCAAAATTAATACCCTTTATGACATTTTCATTTTTAATATCAAGTCTGGCTATCACTCTCATTTATAATTTAATCAATAGACTGCTTTAAGATCCATTGGTCTTTCCTTTTTTGCCAAAGATGAGGAGATCTTAGTTCATCAATTCTTTTGTAAAATTCTTCTTCCGATATTCCAATATATTCTAAAAAGTCATTAAAATATGTGCTCGGAAATTCTCCATCAAATCTTTTAACTAGATTTATCCCCTCATCTCTTGTTATTTTGTTATTCCTTATTTCTTGTGAGGCATCGTAAGAAGCTCTGCCAATACCAAATTTAATATAAGTGGTATAAAAATGTATTGGTACTATTTTATCATCAATTTCAGTATATTTTGAGTAGGTTCCATCTGATCTTTTCTTTGCTGGAACAAATCCTGTATTTTCACTTGCATAATAAAAACATTCTTGCGGATCCCATTTTTCAAAAAAACCTAAAAAAATCATTTGAATGTTATTTTCAATCAATTCTTTTTTTCTTAATGGTAAATAAGTTGCAAAATCTTTTAAATTAAAATTGCTTTCATCTATAATATTTTGAATTGATCTACCTCCAAACATTAAATTTCTTAAATTGAACTCATCATCTACAGAAAAAAAATTATTATTCATATAATGTGATAAATTATCCTCAATTTTATTGCCATATTCCGCTTGATTCTCTCCATATACAACAAGTGGTATATTAAATTTTTTTGCTATTTTAGGTCCAATAATTTTTTGGCCATGGATAAATGGTTGAAATGGATGGCCAAGATTCATAAATGAAATCTTTGTTAAATATTTGTGTAAATTTCCATTTGGCGTAATTAAAATGCTGTCTATTCCACCAATTCTTGATAGATTATCAAAATTTTTAAAACCCTCATCAGTCCACATGTTTGGAGCCCATGTGACAGCTAGAGGATTCATATTATATTTTGTTTTTAAAACATGTGCTGTAAATGAACTATCTTTTCCTCCACTACTAGGAACTATACAATCATATTCACCATTGTTTTTTCGATATTTTTCCAAAAAAATAAAAAGTTGCTTTTCTCTTTCTTTCCAGTCTATTTTATTTTTTTCAATATTATATTTGCAGGCGTCACAATAACCATTACTATCAATTGAGATACCTGACTTTTGTTTCCCATCATAATTTTTAAATTCAACTGTTGAGGATGGTCTTTGATTAGATATTACGCAAGATTTGCAAAAAATTACTTTTTCTGGAAGCCCGTATAATGAAAAGTTTTTCATCGATGTGTTATTGCCTATGATTTTGACAATCTTATACTATTTTAACTATATCAATTAAAAAATTTTTTTCAGTGCATAAATCAAGCCAATTGAGCTATTAGTACTGGTCAGCTACACGTATTACTACGCTTACCCACCCAGCCTATCAACGTGGTGGTCTACCACGGCTCTAT
>MDSW01090990.1_pt1 | contig 25864 bp, 23 predicted proteins | sample 811171 | NCBI WGS metagenome assembly MDSW01 (sample SAMN05326641, study PRJNA326480) | marine metagenome | isolation source: seawater | place: Atlantic Ocean: North West | collected 2012 | reverse complement strand
TCTTTATTTTTTTTCTTTTCCTTATCATTAAATATTCTCATTCTTGGAGCATTTTGATTTTGATCTGAATCAACTGTATTATTAAAAAAAGCCATTAATTTATAATATTCCTCGTGCTTTATTGGATCATAAGGATGGCTGTGACACTGAACACAGCTAATTGTAGTACTTTGTAATACTTCAAATGTAGTATTAACTCTATCAATAACAGCGGCGACTCTATATTCCTCATCTTCTGTTCCACCCTCTTTATTAGTCATAGTGTTTCTATGAAATGCAGTGGCAATAAATTGATCAATTGATGGATCTGGTAGTAAATCTCCAGCAAGTTGTTCAATTATAAATTCGTTAAATTTTTTATCATCATTCAATGCATCGATAACCCAATCTCTAAATCTCCATATACTTCTTGTATGATCTGCCTCATATCCATTTGTATCTGCATATCTCGAATAATCAAGCCACCAACTAGCCCAATTTTCTCCATAAGAACTATTTGATAGTAATTTATCAATGTAGTTCTCATAGCTTATTTCATTATTGATAAAACTATTGAATAATTTTTTTTCTGGAGGTAGTCCAGTTATATTAAATGAAACTCTTCTTGCTATAAGATTTTTTTTCGCTGGTTTATTTGGAACAATCGACATGTCCTCCATTCTCGAGGCTACAAAGTAATCTACAGGATTTTTATTAAATTTTAATTTGTGGAATGAATTTGAAATTTCAGGAATTTTTTGTTTTTGTGGTGAAATATATGCCCAATGAGTTCCCCATTTTGCTCCTTGATCAATCCACTTAGTTAATATTTCAATTTCTTCATCTGATAATTTTGGTTTTTTGTAAGGCATTCTCTCTTCCAAATCAGTTTCATGAAGTCTTCTAATTAATTCACTTTTTTTTGAATTACCAGGAATAATTGCAGGTTTCCCAGACGCGGTTATAGCTAATGCTTCATCACGAAAAAGAAAACTTAATCCTGCATTTTTTTTTACACCTCCATGGCAAGAAATACATTTATTGTTTAGTATTGGTTTTACTTCAGCTGAATAACTTATTTCTTTGTCTGGTTTTAGAATTAGAATTATTAAATAAATAATAAGTATTCCAAAAATAAATGTTAAAACTTTATTATATTTTTTAAAAAAAATCAACTTCAAATATTATAAATTATTTAAAAATTTGTAACTATTTTCTAAGGTTTTGATTGGATTTTGTGATAGATCTTTTTCAATCATAAAATATTCAATCCCATTAGATAATCCAATATCTATATATTTTTTCAATGGTAAAATACCTTTACCTGGGTCTGATACATAAGGAAATCCCATCATCCATTCTTCCGGGCTCTGACCATGATTAGAAAAAACGAATTTTTCACTCGCATCTTTCAAATGCATTAATTTAAATCTTTCCTTATAGTTTTTTAAATAAATAATAGGGTCTTTACTGGCCGCATTCATCCAAAAAACATCAAGTTCAAATTTAACATATTCGGGGTTTGTATAATCCATTAATATTTTCATTGGTTCTATTCCATCAATTTCTTTGTGTTCATATCCGTGATTGTGATAAACGAATTTTATATTTATTTCACTTAATTTTTTTCCAATATCATTAAATTCTTCACTGTATCTTTTATACTCATCGATAGAATTTGGAGGTTCCATAATAGCTGGTAAGACAATATATTTAGTTTTAAAATAAACTACCTGATTTAATAATTCATTAAAGTTATTTCTTAATGTTTTTAAATCGACGTGAATAGAAGGAACATTTAATCCATAGTTTTCAATTAAATTAAAAATTTCTTTTGAGTTTAAACCATCATAAATATCGTCCTTTTTAAGACCAAACATTTCTTTATATTTGTTCCACTCCTTTTTGGTTTCATCTGCACTAAAAGGATAGGGACCAAAAAGCTCAATATTTTTAAATCCTGTATCTCTTATTTTTTTGATTGTTTTTTCAAAATCATTTAATAAATTCATTAAAGTAAAGAGTTGAATTCCACTGATATCATTTATATTTTGATTTTTATCCATTCTATCTATCTTAATTATTATCTGTATGGACTTATTTTTTTATTACTATTAGGAATATATTCCTCATTTTTTGTCATCATTTTAGCCCCAATATTTGTTCTCCAATTATCAAGTTTTTTCTTTAATTCCATTGTTTTTTTTATCTCAATTTTTGAAAGATCTATTTGTTCACCTAAATCATTTTTTAAGTTATAGAGTTGTAAAGTTCCATTTTCAAAATATTCAATTAACTTATAATCACCGTCTCTAATAGCTCCACCTGGGCTTTGCATTCCATGATTACTGTAATGAGGAAAATGCCAATAAATTGGCCCTCTATTAATTTTATCACCCATAACAGCAGGCAATATATTTATCCCATCTAAGTTATTGTTTAAATATTTTGACGCATTTAACATATTTACTATTGTTGGAAACATATCAACTCCTGAAATAGGTAAATCACATTCAAATCCTATTTTTTTTGATTTTGGATATTTAATTATTAATGGAACCCTAATACCTCCCTCATACAACCATCCTTTTGCACCTCTTAAAGGTAAATTAGATGTTGAGTAATACTGGTCTAATTGATTTTGTTGAATTTCTCTCCAAGGTGTTCCATTCAAAGCTGACATCCCCCCATTATCAGAATAAAAAATTATAATTGTATTTTCTTCAATCTTAAGTTTTTTTAATTCGTTAATTATTTTTCCAATACTTTCATCAACGCTCTCAACCATGGCTGCAAATTCAACATTGTCTTGTTTTTGTTTAATTAAGACTAAATCATTGTCAAAAGTTTTATATTTATTTTTAAAATCTTTGCTTAATATCATTTGATTTAACTCCTTACGCTTGGGGTTATTAGGGTTATCAGGATTACCCTCTAAAATAAAGTCAGGATTTGAGGATTTCTTTATTCCTCTGAGTTTTTTTCTATATTTTTCAACCAAATCCTTTCTTCCTTGAATTGGGTCATGAACATTAAAATATGACATTAAAAGGAAAAAATTATTTTTTTTATTCAATTTAATATATTTTAAAGCCTCGTCAGTTAATCGATCTGTTAAATAGTATCCCCTTGGTGAATCTTCAAAACCCTTAAGTCCAAAAGGAGCAAAATAACCTTTATTTGGCCATCCTTTAGCCCAATTTGGTAGGTGCAAATCGAATCCGTGAGCCATTGGATTAGAGGGATTCTCACCAAGATGCCATTTCCCCAGTATTGCTGTATTATAGCCTAAATTTTTTAAAACTTCAGCTATAGTAGTTTCACTGTATGGTAAGTGTTTATTTATTTTTACATTCTTTAGTTTTTGATACGGTGTATCAGGTCTGCCTGTTAGCCAATCTGTTAGGTTAATTGAAGCTGGATATTTGCCTGTTAAAATACTTGCTCTCGATGGAGAACAAACGCTACATGTTGAGTATGCATTTGTAAATTTGATACCCTCCTCAGCAAGTTTATCAATATTTGGAGTTTCATAAAAAGAACTTCCATAACACGAAAGGTCTGTCCAACCTAAGTCGTCAACTAAAAAAAAAATAATGTTTGATTTTTCAGAAATTATCTGACCAAAAGAAGAAATACTAATTATTGATATAATGAAAGAAAAATTTACAAATTTTCTCATATAATATTTTAAATTAGATTAATAATAATTTAAAAATAAGTGATTAATAAATATTTAAAAAACTTTTATGAAAGATTTGAAGATAGTTTTAGATAATATTCATGTAATTGGTGATAGAGTTTTAGTTAAATTAAGAAAAGAATCTGAAAGAACTCAAAGTGGATTGTATTTACCTCCAGGTATTAGAGAAAAAGAGAGAGTTCAATATGGTTATGTTGTTAAGTCAGGTCCTGGTTATCCAATTCCAAACCAAACAGATATTGAAGAGGTTTGGAAGGAAGAATCAAAAAAACCAAAGTACCTTCCATTGCAAGTAAAAACTGGAGACTTAGCGGTTTTTTTACAAAATGAATCTTATGAAGTAATTTATAAAGGTGAAAAATATTTTATTGTAGCACAATCTTCGATACTGATGATTGAAAGAAGTGATGATTAGAAATTATTTTTTTGAAATTAAGATATCAACGAATATAATAAACCTGCTGCCACTGATCCTAAAATTGGACCAAATATGGGAATAAAACTATAATTCCAATCGGCATCTTTATTTTTTCTAGGGATTAACTGATAAACAATTCTTGGACCCAAATCTCTTGCTGGATTAATTGCGTATCCTGTTGTTCCTCCTAGTGAAATTCCTATAACCCAAACTAATATTCCAACAGGTAATGATTCTAAAGAACCAATTCCATAATTAATTGTTTCAATTCCATCAATACTTATTATAGGCGATACAATAAAGAATATTCCAAAAACTAAAACAAAAGTCCCAAGGAATTCACTAAAAAAATTATTTTTAAGATTTCTGATTGACGGCCCAGTAAAAAAAGTTCCTTTGACTAAATTTTCATCTTTTGTTATTTTATAATGATCAATGTATAAAATATAGTTAATCCAACTGCCGAGCATTGCTCCAATTAGTTGAGAGAGTATGTAGTGAGGAACCAAAGCCCATGAAAATTTTCCAGCTACAGCTAATCCAATTGTAACAGCTGGATTTAAATGAGCACCACTGTATGAACTTGAGATATATGCTCCAACAAAAACAGAAAATCCCCAAGCACTAGTTATAAGTACCCATTTAGACTGATTTTCAGCATTTGTATTTTTTAAATTTACATTTGCAACAACTCCTGAACCAAGAAGAAGTAGTATTGCTGTACCAATTATTTCAAATATAAAGGGTGTCATTTTTTAATTATATAATTATTTGCTAATGTAGTGAAGTTTTTTAATTGATTTTCAATCCATTTTTTACTTTCTTTAAGCTCTTCGGACATTATTTTACAAACAATTGGAGCAATTTTAATTGTTTCAAGAGCGTCAATAAATAGACATCTAGTTCTTCTGGATAAAATATCCTCTAATGTCATTGCCATTTCATTTCTTATTGACCAAATAATTTGATTTTTAGTAATATAAATTTTTTTCGACAATGATTTATTAAATTCATTACTATCTATTTTTTTTATTTTCTCAATGTCAGTACCATAAACATGAAGAGGGTCAGACCAATTTGAATTAAAATCAAATCCATGAATAGGTAAATTTTGAGTAATACAGTTTCTTTCAGGAAGGCCGGCAATTGGAATTGCAGTATTTATAATGTCTTCGGACATTTTCCTGTAAGTTGTCCATTTTCCTCCTAAAGCACTAACTAATCCGGACTCACTTACCAAAATTTTATGATGTCGAGAAATTTCTTTTGTTGGTTCATTTTTATCTTTTGGTGCTGCCAGGGGGCGAAGTCCAGAGAACACACTTTTAATATCACTTTTTTTTGGTCTTCTAGTCATGTATTTTCCTGCATTTTCAAGAATAAATTTAATTTCTTTCTCTAGTGCCCTAGGTTCCTCATCAATTGTCTCAATCTCAGTATCAGTGGTACCAACTATAACACTTTCATTCCAAGGGACAGCAAATAAAACTCTACCGTCACTTGTTTGAGGGACCATAATGGCATGAGGTCCATCCAAAAATTTTTTATCAAGAACAATATGGACTCCTTGACTAGCTTTTATTAATTTTTTTGACATAGGGTTATCCATTTTAATTATACTATCTGAGAAAACTCCAGTTGCATTTATTACAACTTTTCCAAATATCTCATAAGATTGGTTATTAATTTTATCATATGCCAAAACTCCTGTAATTATCTTATTTTTTTTCATTAAACCTTTAACTTCCATATAATTACATAATGTGCCTCCATGTTTATCTGAGGTTAAAGCTAAACTAATTGCCATTCTTGAGTCATCAAATTGTCCATCATGATAAATTACACCTCCCCTTAATCCTTCTTTCTTGACATTTGGTATCAATTTTATTGTTTCCTCTTTATCCAATAATGTAGAGGGACCAAGACCTAGATTTCCTGCCATCATATCATATATTTTTAGTCCAATCCCATAAAAAGGACTGTTCCACCAATCATAAGACGGTATTACAAAACTTAAATCATTTACCAAGTGTGGTGCATTTTTTCGCATTATTCCTCTTTCTTTTAGAGCTTCAATGACCAATGAAATATCACCATTTTGAAGATATCTAACTCCACCATGTATTAATTTAGTGCTTCTGGAGGAAGTACCCTTAGAAAAGTCGTCTTTTTCAATTAAAAGAACGTTATATCCTCTGCTAGAGGCATCAACTGCAGATCCAAGGCCTGATGCGCCACCTCCAATTATTATAAAATCCCATGGTTTTTTTTTATCGGCTATTTTTTTTAAACTTTGAGATCTATTCATCAATGGTTTTTTTTATTCTTTTTTTCCATAATTCAATTATGTTTTTCTTACTATTTTTATCTGGTTTGAATTCACAATCCATTTTCCACATTGATTTTAGTGAATCAATGGATTGCCAATAATTAACCGATAAACCAGCGAGAAATGCTGCACCTAAAGCTGTAGTTTCAGTTATTTTAGGTCTTATAACATTTTTTTCCAATAAATTTGATTGAATCTGCATCAATAAATTATTATTGCTAGCTCCTCCATCAACTTTAAGATTTGAAAAATTAGAATTTGCATCTTTTTGCATTTCAATAATAATATCCATTGTTCTGAGAGCTATTGATTCTAGACCAGCGCGAGCTATATGTCCACTTTCAGTATCTCTAGTTATACCAAAAATGGCTCCTTGTGCTCTTTGAGACCAATAAGGAGCTCCTAATCCAGATAGAGCAGGTATGAAAGTAATTCCTCCATTATCTTCAACTGTTTTTGCCAAATCCTCAATTTCAGAAGCAGATTTTATAATTTTTAATTTATCTCTTAACCACTGAACTAATGCACCTGCAATAAAAACACTTCCTTCAATTGCATAAGATGTTTTACCATTAATCTTCCATGCAATTGTGGTTAGCATTTTATTTTTTGAAAAAACAGGTTTTTCACCAGTATTCATTATACAAAAACAACCTGTTCCATAGGTATTTTTCACATCACCTTTATTTATACAAAGTTGACCAAAAAGTGCTGCTTGTTGATCGCCAGCTATTCCAGAGATAGGTATTTTTTCACCGATTATGTTTTCAGACGTGTATCCAACAATTTTAGAGGATTCAACAACTTTTGGCAAAATTGATTTTGGTATATCCAAAATTTTCAATAATTCGTCATCCCAATCTAATTTATTAATATTATAGAGCATAGTTCTACTGGCATTTGTAACATCGGTAACATGAAATTTACCATCAGTTAATTTCCAAATTAACCAAGAGTCAATTGTACCAAAACATAATTCTCCATTATTAGCTTTATTTTTAATACTTGGTATATTGTCTATAATCCATTTGATTTTAGTAGCTGAAAAGTAAGCATCAATTATTAAACCAGTTTTTTTTTGAAATAAATCTGATAAATTATCTTTTTTTAATTTATCACAAAAATCAGATGTTCTTTTGTCTTGCCAAACTATTGCATTGTAAACCGGAATTCCTGTTTTTTTATCCCAAATTAAAGTTGTTTCTCTTTGGTTTGTTATACCAATTGCAGCTATATCGGAAGGACTAATCATACTTTTTTCAAGCACATCTTTGATTGACTTGATTTGAGTTGACCAAATTTCATTTGCATCATGTTCCACCCATCCTTTTTTGGGAAAAAGTTGACTAAATTCAAATTGAGAAACACCTATTTGATTTGCATTATTGTCAAAAATTATTGATCTGGAACTAGTAGTTCCTGCATCAATGGATAAAATATACTTCATTGTTATTTGTTTATAATCTCTAAAATTAAAATAAATTTGCAGAAGTTAATCAAAAAAAAATATGACAAAAATAGAAATATGTTGTGATTCAATAAATTCTTTAAAAAAGTCTGTAGATATGGGTGTAAGTAGAATTGAGTTGTGTTCAGAATTATCAGTTGGTGGATTAACTCCTTCTTATGGATTTATTAAAGAGGCACTTAAATATTCAAAAGATATTCCAATTCGTGTTTTAATAAGACCTAGAGCAGGTGACTTTCATTATAATAATTTTGATATTGAAATAATGAAAAATGATATTTATGAAGTCAAAAAACTTGGAGTTGAGGGAGTAGTTCTTGGAATTGTTGACAATAAAGGTGAACTACCTATAACAAAAATAGCAGATATTGTTGATAGTGCAAATGGTTTGTCAATGACTTTTCATAGAGCTTTTGATTTATTAAAAAATCCAAAAATTCAAATTAATAATATTATTGAATTAGGATTTGATACAATTTTATCTTCTGGAAAACAAGAAAAAGCTATCGATGGTTTGATTTATTTAAATAGATTAAAAAAATACGCTGACAATAAAATTTTAGTTATGCCTGGAGCTGGAATTAATCACAAAAATACAGCAAAATTTATTCAAAATGGATTTAAGTGGATTCATATGTCGGCTAAAAAAAAAAGAGATTTAAATAAAAAAAATAAAAATATATTTCTTGATCAAGAAATTTGTGAATTAGATGAGAATATTTTAAAAAAAGTAATGAAATTAATTAAGACTAAAGTTTGAATTTTTAAGAGCCGTATAACCTCCTTTAATATCAATAGTGTTATTAATTCCATATTTTTTTAAAATAGAAATCGCTATTACAGATCTGTAACCACCTGCACAGTTAATATAAATTGTTTCTCTACTATTTTTAAATTTATTAATGTTGGTTTCTAACTCAGTCAAAGGTGAATTCACGAACTCATCAATGTGATCATTGTCAAATTCATTTTTTGCTCTTACATCAATATAAAGATTTTTATTTTTTTCCTTTATTATGTCTTCTACATCAAGTGATTCTATATAATTAATTTTTTTATTCCATGATTTAAATCCACCTTTCAAGAATCCAACTACATTATCAAATCCAACCCTAGAGAGTCGTAAAATTGTTTCTTGTTCTTTATTTTTAGGAGAAACAATTAAAATTTGAGTATTCACATTTTTTATTAAAGAACCAACCCAGGGTGCAAATGAACCATTTAGACCAATAAATATAGAACCTGGAATATGACCTTTAACAAAATCGTTTTGATGTCTAACGTCTAAAATTATTGTATTTTCCTTTTTTGCTATTTGATCAAATTCTTTAGGATTTAATAATTTCATGGAATTTTTTATAACGTCATTTAAATCTTTGTATCCATATTGATTCATCTCAACATTCATAGGAAAATATTCAGGTGGCTTTTCTAAACCAAAAGTAACTTCATTAATAAATTCAGATTGAGTCATATTACTTCTCAAAGCATAATTTACTTTTTTTTGATTTTTAAGGGTGTCATAGGTTATGTTCATCATATTTTTACCACAAGCTGATCCAGCGCCATGCCCCGGATAAATAATAATATCATCATTTAGAGGCATAATTTTATCTCTAAGGCTTTTGAATAGCATTTCTGCTAATTCAAATTTTGTGTAAGAGTTTTCTTTTCTAAAATGGGATAAATCAGGTCTTCCAACATCACCAAGAAAAAGAGTATCTCCGGTTAAAATAGCAAATTCCTTATTTTCCTTATTCTTAATCAGAAGGCATGTACTTTCAATTGTATGTCCTGGGGTATGAATAATTTGGATCGTTAAATCTCCCACAGTAAACTTTTGATCATCATGAGCAACTATACAATTAAAACCTAAAATTGCTTTAGGGCCATAAACTATGGGAGCCTTTGTTTGTCTTGATAAAGTAATATGTCCACTAACAAAATCAGCATGAATGTGAGTTTCAAATATATATTTTATTTTAGAATTAGTTTTTTTTGCTTTTTCAATATATTGTTCTGTATCTCTTAAAGGATCTACTATCGCAACCTCGCCTTTGCTTTCAATATAGTAGGAGGCTTGGAAAAGGCAATTAGTATATATTTGTTCAATCATTTAACAAAATTAATTTATTAATTGATTAATCTATAACAATTGATAATAAAATAAATTTATATATTGAAAAAAATATTTTTATGAAAAATATTGAGGATTATAAAATTAAAAATTTAGATGATTTCAATAATCAAAGAGAGATGGCTGCTAATGAACCAGAGCTTTTTTGGTCAGGAATAGCTAGTACTTTTCAGTGGAATAAAAAGTGGAAAAATACCCTAAAATACGATTGGAGTATTCCAAACACAGAGTGGTTTGTTGAAGGAAAATTAAATATTACAGAAAATTGTTTAGATAGGTATGCTAAATCCAATCCTGACAAAAAAGCAATTATATGGGAAGCTAATGATCCAAATGAAGATTTTAAAGTATATACTTATAAAGAGCTTTTAGATGAGGTATGTAAATTTTCAAATGGTTTAAAAAAAATTGGTGTAAAAAAGGGTGACAGAATATGTATATATATGCCCATGATACCTGAATTGACAATTGCTGTTTTAGCATGTGCAAGAATAGGAGCAATTCATTCAGTAGTATTTGCTGGATTTTCATCAGTAGCTTTAGCAGCTAGAATTAATGATTCATCTTGTTCAGTTATCATTACCTCAGATGGTGGATTTAGAGGTGAAAAAATTACGCCTTTAAAAAAAATATGTGATCAGGCTTTAAAAAATTGTCCAACTATTAAAAACTGTATTGTTTATAAAAGAACTTCAGAAAAAATTGATTGGTTTAAAAATAGAGATATTTGGTGGGATGATTTAATTTACGGATTACCTGACAAATGTGATCCTACTATTATGAATTCAGAAGACACTTTATTTATACTATACACTTCAGGTTCTACAGGCAAACCTAAAGGTATGGTTCACACGTGTGGAGGATACATGGTATATACAGCATATACATTTATGAATGTTTTTCAGTACAGCCAAAATGACGTTTACTGGTGTACAGCCGATATTGGATGGATAACTGGTCATAGTTATATGGTTTATGGTCCACTTCTAGTAGGAGCTACTAGTGTTCACTTTGAGGGTGTTCCATCATATCCTGATTGGGGAAGATTTTGGCAAGTTTGTCAAAAACATAAAGTAAATCAATTCTATACTGCACCGACTGCTATAAGGTCATTAGCAAAACAACCAATTGATTTTGTTAACAAATATAACTTATCCTCATTAAGTGTCTTAGGAAGTGTAGGCGAACCAATTAACCTTGAAGCTTGGGAATGGTATTATAAAAATATTGGCAAAGGAAAACTCCCAATAGTTGATACTTGGTGGCAAACTGAAACGGGAGGTATTATGATATCTTCAATTCCTAAAGTTACAAAACAAAAACCAACTTATGCTACTTCACCACTCCCTGGAGTTAATGCTGAAATTGTTGATAACAATGGAAATTTAATAGAAGAATCGTCAGCTGAGGGAATTCTTTTAATTAATTTTCCATGGCCCTCGATAGCAAGAACAATTTACGGTGATCATGATAGATATAAAAATGTATATTTTTCTGCATATAAAAACAAGTATTTTCCTGGTGATGGTGCCCTCAGGGATGAAAACGGGATGTATAGAATAACGGGTAGGGTGGATGATGTAGTAATTGTTTCTGGCCACAATCTAGGTACTGCGCCTATTGAAAACTCAATAAATGAACATCCAAAAGTAGTTGAGAGTGCAGTTGTAGGATATCCGCATGAAATTAAGGGAAATGCACTAATGGCTTTTATCATATTATATGATAAAATAGATGATAATGAAAGTATTAAAAAAGAAATAAATGATTTAATTTCAAATTCTATTGGTCCCATTGCAAAACCAGAAAAAGTGATCATAGTTAGTGGATTGCCAAAAACTAGAAGCGGAAAAATAATGAGAAGGATACTTAGAAAATTTGCAAATAATGACATGGAGAATTTAGGAGATACTTCTACCTTGTTAAATCCTGAGATTGTCAACGAGATAAAAAATACTCTAAAGTCACTTAATTAATATCCCCAATCCTCCCAGTGCAGTAAAAAACAAAATTAATTTCCTGTATGAATCATTATTAATTTTTTCAACAATTTTTACACCAAGGATTAAACCAATGATAACATAAGGAGTGAGGCTGAGACTTATATTTAGAGAATCAAAATTTATCGTTTTCCATGATAATACGTGAAATGGAACTTTAAAAATATTAATTAAAAAAAACAGCCATGCAGATGTTCCAATGAATTCATTTTTTGGAATTCTAACTGCTAGGAAATAAAGATTTGCAAATGGTCCAGCAAGATTACCAATCATTGTAGTTATACCGGCTAGTGACCCCATTATTGTCGAGAAGCTCCAATGAGATGGAATTTTTTGGTATTTCATTGAATCCCATACCCACATTAGAAAAACACTAGAAATTATAATAATTGCCATTAAAATTTTGAAAATAGACTCTGGAATATCTTTTCCAATAAAAACAGCTACTAAAACTCCAAATATCATCCATGGTAAAAATTTTAATATGTAAATCCATTTTGTATGTCTTTTGTAATAAATAACTGCAAAAATATCACCTAATATAAGCAAGGGCATAATTATTCCAGTAGACTCTTTTGCTCCATATACTAAAGCTATGAGTGTGACAAATAGTATACCAATGCCTTTAATTCCAGCTTTTGACATTCCAATTAATAATCCAGAAGATGCAGCTATAAAAAAATTTAAATCAAACATTTTTTTTCTAAAAATATTTTTTTATAAATGTATACTTTTGATAATAAAAAAAATATATAATTTTGATAAATATGAAAGATTTAAAATATTTATTTGCCTTTACAATTCCGTTAACTGTTTTTTTGTCTATTCATTTTAAAGACATCTTTAGTTATACAACATTGGTTTATGCATATGGAGTTATCCCTTTGTTTGAATTAATATTTAAACCAAAATCATATGAAGAAAAAAGAGTTGTTTCCTCAGATCTTAAAAATATCTTTTTTGATAGTTTATTATACTTAAATTTCCCCATAGTTACTAGTTTACTATTTTACGGATTCAATGTTTTAAGTTTTGAAACTACATTTTTTTATGAAGAAGTGGGAATTGTTTTGTCTCTTGCTATACTTTTAGCTACTAATGGTATTAATGTCGCTCATGAGCTTGGTCACAGAAAGTCAGGTTTTGCTAAGAATATTTCTAAAAGTTTGTTGCTGTATAGTTTATATATGCATTTTTTTATTGAACATAATAAAGGTCATCATAAAAATGTTGGAACGCCGCTTGACCCTGCCTCAGCAAAATTCAATCAATCATTGTATAGTTTTTGGGTTCAGTCAGTTATTGGTCAATATATAAATGCATGGAAAATTCAACTTAAAGAACTTAATACAAATTCAAATTCTTTTTTTTCCATTAAAAATCAAATGTTAATATTTTTATTTTTTCAAGTAAGTTATTTAGTTGTTATTGGTTCAGTTTTTACCATTAAAGTTGCTTTTCTAGCTGTTTTGGTTGGTGTAATTTCCTTTTTAATGTTAGAAACAATTAATTACATTGAACATTATGGATTAACCAGAAAAAAAATGAAATCAGGAAGATACGAAAGAGTTCAAACACACCACTCGTGGAATTCTGAACACCAAATCGGAAGAATTGTTTTGTATGAATTAACTCGCCATAGTGACCACCATTACAATGCTTCAAAAGAATATCAATTTTTAGAAAATAAGTTTCAAAGTCCCCAACTACCATATGGATATCCTGCATCAATGTTGTTAGCACTAATACCTAGTTTATGGTTTTTCGTGATGAATAAGAAAGTTATAGAGTTTAGTAAAAATTTTTAAAGCACAAAAATTCCAACTAGAAAAACCGTATAGAATAATAACGATGTTAATAAGGATTTCATTGCCTTATTAACATTAATAAATTTTAAATGAGCTATTTTTCCCGTTACAAATATCATTTGTGATAAATGTTTATGATATTCATCTTGATCATCCATCAATTTGTCTAATTCAGTAAGGTAACTTTCGAAATTATTGTATCCAGTACCAATGTCACCAAAAAACAGAGGTGATTTTTTTGTTGCAATACTAAGCCTTGGTAGAAAACATCTTACACATGCTGAAACTGCTACAAATGTGTAATATAAACCAGGTAAAACTATTATCAAAGCAATAATATCAATATAGCTAGTGAAGTCAATTTCATAAGTATTTTCACTATCTAAAATATCAATTGTATATGCCAGTGAGAAAAATAAACTGTATATAGATATTACAATACTAGCTTTAACCTCAGCGTATCTAATTTGGTCATAGTTATATTTAATAACTTCCCAATAATTATTAATTTCAATTTGATTAATCATAATAATTTTTTTCTAAATTAAAGAAATTTAATTATTTAGAATATATTTGCACGAATTATTTCACAACGGGGTGTAGCGTAGCCCGGTCATCGCGCCTGCTTTGGGAGCAGGAGGTCGCAGGTTCGAATCCTGCCACCCCGACTTTTTTTATTTTAAATATTAGTACTTATTATTTCAAATTATTAATACTTTTAAGCAATCACTGAAATAGCACTTTTCTTTACTTCAATTGAAACCTTATTTTTATTTATTTTGTGATTTTCACCATCAATTTGAAAATCTAAATGGTCTCTGCCCACATTCATAACCTCAATTTTTTTTATTTTGAACTCCTCTAGAGTTTGATTTTTTATTTTAAAAAGTATAAAAAATAAAAATTTAATAATTTTAAATATATTTTTTTTCTCTAAAATTGCAACATCTAATAATCCGTCATTATTACTTGCTTTAGGAGTAATTGATACGTTATAGCCTTGTTGATTTAAATTTGAAATTGTAAATGCAAATGGTTTGATTTTTTTAGTTTTGTTGTTTTTTTTAATCTCAAAAGTATTGTAATTAAATTTAAAGGAAGCCATTATAAATCCAAATAAATAATATATAAATCCTCTACCTCTTAATTTTTGGTATTGATTTATAAATTCATTTTCAAAACCAAATCCTAAATTACCTAGAAAATAAAATTTGTCTATTTTTCCTAAATCTGAAAATTTTGAATTATTTGAAACTATTAGATTGAGTGCTTGATAAATATTATTTGGTATTTTAAAATGTTTAGCTATACCGTTACCAGAACCTAAAGGTAAAATTCCAAGTTTGATTTTTGTATTTACAATTTGGTTAATTATTTCATTTATTGTTCCATCACCTCCACATGCAACAATTATATTTGCATTTTGTTTTATAGCATTTTTAGTTAATACTGATGTATGACCTTTGTATTTCGATGTTAATAAAAAAATCTTTTCATTTTTATTTTTAAAAAATGATTGTATTATTTTTTTTATTTTTTTTGATCTTGAAACATGAATAATAAAAAAAATTTTAATGTTATTCATCACATGTTACCTGTTATAATTCTATTGAAGTAGTCTTGCAAAAACATACCACATTTTTTTTCTAAATTCATCATTTCCTCGTTTTTATTTTCAATTAAGTTTTTTGATAGATCATAATCTTCGGAGTCATAAAATCCAATTGCTTTTTCTCCATTATGAACGCAAATATATTTTTCGTCCATAATGAAGTAGGAACCACCACCAAAATAATTTATCACATATTCATCACCAGAATATTCTGAAAACAAACTCTTTCCCCAGCTTCTAAAAGGTTTATCATATCCAATTAATTCTGCAAAAGATGGATAAATATCCATGTGACTTGCTAATCTATAATCTATACCTTTTAAATTACTATTAGGCTTATAAATCATAATGGGTGTTGCAAATCTGTTTATAATTTTTTTATAATTAGGATAGAATGATTGATTTGTGTGGTCAGCGGTAAATATAAATATGGTGTTTTCAAACCAATCTGATTTTTTTGCTTTATCAAAAAATTTTCTCAAAGAATAGTCTGTATATTTTGCACATCGATGCATATCAATTTCACCTTTTTCAAATATGTTTTCGTATTTAGATGGAATAATATAAGGCTCATGAGATGTTAAAGTAAATATTGTTCCAAGAAAAGGTTGTTTTTTCTCATCTAATTTTGATTTTACAAATTGAAGAAAAGGTTCATCCCAAATACCCCAATATCCATCAAAATCACTGTCATTGTTATATTCATCTCTTCCAAAGTAATTATCGAATCCTAACGTATTTGAAAAACCCATTAATCCCATTGAACCATTTGCTGCACCATGAAAAAAAGAGGTTTCGTAGTTCATTTTATTAGCTATAGATACTATTGATTCAATTTTTTGCTTAGAATACCTTGATGAGGTGTAAGCAACTTCAAAAGAGGGTATACCTGCAAGAACAGAAGGCATTCCGTGAATTGACTTTCTACTTGTAGCAAATGAATTTGGAAAAATTAAACTATGGCTGGATAATGAGTCTAAAAAAGGAGTAAAGCTCAAATAATTATTAATATTTTTATTCATTGATCCCCAATATTCTCTTGACATGCTCTCTAAAATAAATATTATAATATTGGGTGCATCCTCTACTTTAGATTCATATTTTTTAATTGGCTTTAATTTGTTTTCTATTTTTTTTGGATCAAATTTAAATCTTTGTTTAAAATCACTTTGATTTAAAGTTCTTATAATAGTGAAAGGTGTATTTAAAACAACATCTGCGTGAGTTGGATTATTAATTTTATTCATAGAGTCTATAATTGTTATTGGTCTTGTGCTTTTTTTTAAGTCACCGCCTCTAGCTCCAGCTATACAAAGTAAAACTACACCGAAAAAAAATAAAGTGGATGTGACAAAATATTTTATTTTATTATCTATAATTAATGGGTTCATTTTAATTTTATTATAGAAATAAATCCAGATTGTTATTAGAAAAAAGTATAGTAAAACGTATTGAAAATAGCTAAAGATAAAATGAGATATTAATGTTGTTTTGTTCTGCTCATACTTGATTACCTCAAAAAAATTCGCCATTATTCTATTATAATTAAATCTGTAATATCCAAAGTCAATAAAGTTTAATGAAGTAGCTATTGAATTAAATAGAAAGTAAATGTAGAATAGAAATTTTTGATATAATCTGGTTGAAGTTTTATAAAATGGAAGTATTGATAATAGAATAAATATCGAATTCACATAAACAATTGCGGATGTATCAAATCTAAGTCCATAATAACAAAGTCTAAATATTTCATTAATACTTTCAATTTTAAGTATATCATTGTTAAAATAGATAAATAATATTCGAGCAATAAAAAAAAAGATATATGCTAAAACTATACGATACACCAATATCAATATCTCTTGAAACCTAAAATCTTTATATTTTTTAAATGTTGATTCCAACTTTTTAATTTGATTTGAATTATATTAGAAACTAATAATAAATTAAAATAGTAATTTATTTAATTAAAATTCTTGAAATTTTTATAAATAGAAATGTTAAATTTACCAAAATTAATTGTTGCATTTTTCAATTGGTTTAAGGTCGAGTAGCTCAGCTGGATAGAGCATCTGCCTTCTAAGCAGACGGTCACAGGTTCGAATCCTGTCTCGATCACGATTTTTTTATAAAATATAAGGGTAATTTAATTGTTGAGTTTTGATTTTTACAATTATTTTTTTCATTTTATATTAAATTCTTTGGCAGTTTTCCTGATATTCTAGTATCTCCTTTGTTTATTATTTTAAATGAGTCTGATTTTTTAGTTTTTTTTAGATTATTAAAAATGTCCTCAGGGAATTCGGAAAGTTTTCTTGTTTTTAAATTCATAATACTAGCTAATATTTCAATTCTGGTAGTATTAATATTGTTTTTGTAAAAATTTTGTAGAATTCTAAAAAATCTTCCATCTTCACTATAACCATCTAGCTCATTAACAATTGTAAATTCGTCATGTAATTGCATTTCTTTATAATAATATATATGCTCATAAAAAACTATTGGACCAATTAAAAGTTTAAGTAATCTTTCTTTTGTAAATCCAATTGAGTTAAAAAAATACATTCTTGAATCAGTAGAATATTTTAAATATGAAAAATTAGCTAAATGCCAGTTAGCATCTAAATCAGCCCATTGAACAAAATATTTTTTTTCAACCATTTGGTATAATTATTCCTTATAATAAAATTGTTTTAAATATCGATAATTTTTAACTATTTAAGTAGAAAATTTATTCAATTAAATTTTTTTGTTTTATTTTCGCATCAAATTTACATATATGGCTAATCATAAATCAGCTGAAAAAAGAATAAGGTCTGACAGAAAAAAAAGACTCCAAAATCGATTGGAGCACAAGACAGCAAGAAATGCTATCAAAAATTTAAAAGAAGTAAAAACTAAAAAAAAGGGTATTTCTATGTTGCCAAATGTTTTTAGTTTAATTGATAAACTATCCAAAAAAAATATTATTCACTCTAATAAAGCAGCAAATCTAAAATCAAAATTAAACAAATTTGTATCTAGTCTGTAGGTAATTGCTTAAGAGTTCATGGATATTAAAAACTCCTCATTGTTCTGAGTTTTTTTGAATCTATCATTTATAAATTCCATTGCTTCCACAGGGTTCATATCAGCGAGATATTTTCTCATTATCCACATTCTTTGGACAGTATTTTCATCAAGTAAAATATCGTCTCTTCTTGTACTAGAGGAGATTAAGTCAATGGCAGGGAATATTCTTCTATTAGAAATTTTCCTATCTAATTGGAGTTCCATGTTACCAGTTCCCTTAAATTCCTCAAAAATAACTTCATCCATTTTTGATCCAGTTTCAGTAAGAGCAGTTGCAATAATTGATAGAGAACCACCACCCTCTATATTTCTTGCAGCTCCAAAAAATCTTTTTGGCTTATGAAGAGCATTAGCGTCAACACCACCACTTAAAATTTTACCAGATGCAGGTTGAACTGTATTGTAAGCTCTAGCAAGTCTAGTTATAGAGTCAAGAAGTATGACAACATCGTGTCCACATTCAACAAGTCTTTTTGCCTTTTCAAGAACAATATTCGCTACTTTGACATGTCTGTCTGCTGGCTCATCAAATGTTGAGGCTACAACTTCCCCTTTAACATTTCTCTGCATATCAGTTACCTCTTCTGGTCTTTCATCAATTAATAGTATGATTTGGTACACTTCAGGGTGATTAGCAGCTATAGCATTTGCAATGTCTTTAAGTAACATTGTTTTTCCAGTTTTAGGTTGAGAAACAATCATTCCTCTCTGACCTTTTCCAATTGGTGAAAAAAGATCAATAATTCTAGTTGAAATTGTATTTTGTTTATTAGCAATGTCAAATTTTGAATCTGGAAAAAGTGGGGTTAGATGTTCAAATGAAACTCTATCTCTAACAACATTTGGATCAAGACCATTAATTTTATTAACCTTTATTAGAGGAAAATATTTTTCTCCCTCCTTTGGTGGTCTGACTGTTCCAAGAACTGTATCACCAGTTTTAAGTCCAAAAAGTCTTATTTGAGACTGAGAAACGTAAACATCATCAGGAGAGGATAAATAATTATAATCTGAGGATCTTAAAAAACCGTAACCTTCTGACATGATATCAAGAACACCCTCAGCTTTAACTATTCCTTGAAATTCAAAGTCAGGTTCTTTATATCTATTTCTGTTGTCTTTGTTATGATTAATCTCAGTTTGTTTTTTAAAATTATTGTTTTTTGAAGATTTGTGCTGATTAATTACTTTACTATCATTAGTATCTTTATTACTGTGGGGAGGTTTTGAATTTTCAGGTTTTTTGTCTTTAATTTCACTTTTGTCAATTTTATTTTTATTGGAGTTGTCAAACTTTTTTTTGTTCTCACTCTTTGATTCATCACCATTTGCAGTATTTGGATTTGATGAAGCAAAGTCAATAATTTGATAAATTAAGTCAATTTTTTTTTGAGAAAGTTTATTCAAACCAATTTTTTTTGCAATTTCTTGTAATTCAGAAATCTTCTTGAGTTTTAAATCAGATATGTTTAACATTTGTTTTTTTGATTAAATTATTTATATGAATATAAATTTGGAGAAGTGTAAATATATTTACTGTAGCAATATTACAATTTTTTTTTATTTGACGAAAAAAAAAAGATTATTTTTCATCTAGAACCAAAATCAATAATATTCATATTTGTGATATCATTATTTTTTATTTCAAATGAAACCATAGTTCTTTTTTTGTGAAATCCTTTTTTTCCAATTGCTCCAGGGTTAATTAGCAACGTATTGAAATTCTTATAAAATTTAATCTTTAATATATGTGAATGTCCACAGACTAATATATTTGAAAAATTTGAGTCTATATTATTGTTTGATCTTATTTCATTAAATAATTTTTTATTATAAATATGAGTAATTAATACATTAAATTTTTCAACTTTAAAAAAAATAAATTTTTCTAATCCTATTCTTAATTTCGAGCTATCTATATTACCGTATACTATTTTAAGTTTACTAACTTTACTAATTTGATTAATTACATCAATATTACCTATATCGCCAGCATGCCATACTTGGTCAGCTATTTTAGCATAGTGTAAAATTCTTTCATCAATATATCCATGAGTATCTGATAAAACAAGTATCTTCATATCTTATAAATTATTAAAAATTGTCTAATAACTAATATATTTACAAAAAAAATTGAGGTATTTTATATTCTTTTCTTACAATGGTAAAAAATTTCATGGTTGGCAGAAACAGAAAAATGCTAATTCCGTCCAAGAAGTTATGGAAGAAAGTTTATCTATAATTATTAAAAAAAAAATTAAATTAGTGGGAGCAGGAAGAACTGACACTGGAGTTCATGCAAAAACCATGGTTGCTCACTTTGATCACGAAGATCAAATAGATGATAAAGATAAACTTATCGTTTTATTAAATAAATTTCATGGAAATGATATACACATATTAGATTTAAAAAAAGTCAAAAATGATGCACATGCAAGATTTAGTGCATTATCAAGAACATACCAATATCACATTTCATTTGTTAAAAATCCCTTTAACCATGAATTCGAATATTATATTTCAACGAAACTTGATCTAAAAGCTATGAAAAAGGCAACTGAAATATTAATTAAATTCAAAGATTTTGAATCTTTTTCCAAAAAAGGTTCAGATGTTAATAATTTTTTTTGTGAAATCTATTATGCCAATTGGACAAAAGTTGAAAATGGTTTATTGTTTACCATTGAATCAAATAGATTTTTAAGAAATATGGTTAGGTCAATTGTTGGTACTATTTTAGATGTTGGACAAAAAAAAATTAATATAGATGAGTTTATTCATATCATTAAAAGTAAAAAAAGAAGTAATGCTGGTTTTTCTGTTCCTCCAAATGCTCTTTTTTTAAATAATATCAAATATCATAAGTCAATATTTATAAAATGATAGTATCAAATAATAAATTTTTTGATTTAAAATTATTTAAGAAAATAATGAGATTCGTTAATCCATACAGAATTACATATTATCTCTTGATTTTATCTGCTATACTATTGTCAATTTTTTCCACAATTCAACCTTATCTCTTAAAAATTATAATTGATGATTATATTATTAAATCCGATTTAGATGGACTAAAAATGATAATTTATTTAGTTGTTTTTATTTTATTTTTGGAGGTAATATTTCAGTTTTTATTTATTTACTTTGCCAATTGGTTAGGTCAAACCATTGTAAAAGACATTAGATATAATTTGTTTAACAGAATTATAAATTTCAAAATGTCTTACTATGACAAAAATCCTATTGGAAGACTTGTTACAAGAACAGCAAGTGACATTGAATTAATTTCAAGTATTTTTAGTCAAGGTTTATTTATGATTCTTGCTGATTTGCTTAAAATGAGTTTAGTTATTATTATAATGTTAGTTATTGATTGGCAACTTTCTTTGATTGTTTTTTCTGTATTACCGATTATAGTTTATGCCACAAAATTGTTTCAAAAATCCATGAAAGTTGCTTTTGAAGATGTAAGAAATCAAGTTTCTATTCTTAATTCATTTATACAAGAAAGAATTAATGGTATGACTTTAGTCCAAATGTTTAATAGAGAAAAAATTGATAAAATTAAGTTTAATAAAATAAATGAAAATCATAAAAATGCATGGCTTAAAACAGTTTGGTATAATTCTATTTTTTTTCCTGTAGCAGAAATTTCAACCTCAATAACTATTGGTTTACTTGTCTGGTTTGGAGGAATTAGTGCTGGATTGTATGGAACTATTTCAATTGGTACTATTTTTTTATTTATAAAAATGTCACAGATGTTGTTTCAGCCTTTAAGACAGATTGCTGACAAATTTAATACCCTTCAAATGGGAATGGTTGCAGCTGAAAGAGTTTTTAAAATTGTTGATATGAAAAATAATGAAATTAACAATGGTAATAAATTGATTAAAAATATTAAAGGTAAAATTGAAATAAAAAATTTGAGTTTTTCTTATACGGAAGAAAATAATTATGATAATGTTATAAATAATTTAAGTCTTAAAATTAATCAAGGAGAAAAGATTGCAATTGTTGGACATACGGGATCTGGAAAATCAACAATAATTAATCTTTTGACTAGATTTTATGAATATAATCAAGGAGAGATTTACATTGATGGAATTTCAATTAAAAAAATAAAAATCTCTGAAATAAGAAAAAATATTGCAGTTGTTCTTCAAGATGTTTTTTTATTTGCAGATACAATTTATAATAATGTAGTATTATTTGATAAAAAAAAATCTTTGGATGAAGTTATAAATATATCAAAAGAAATAGGAGCACATGATTTTATAAATTCATTGCCAAATAAATATTTTTTTAATGTTAATGAGAGAGGAGTGTCACTTTCTTCAGGTCAAAGACAATTGATTTCATTTTTAAGGGCTTATATTACTAATCCCTCAATATTAATTTTGGATGAGGCAACATCTTCAATAGATTCATATACTGAGGAATTAATTCAAAATGCAATTCAAAAAATTACATTAGGTAAAACTTCAATGATAATTGCTCACAGACTTGCAACAATTGAAAAAGCAGATAAAATTATTGTTTTAGATAATGGAAGAATTGTTGAATTTGGAAATCATAGAAATTTGTTAATTAAAGGAGGCGTTTATAAAGATTTATATGATTCTCAATTAAAAAGGGAGAAAAATAAAATTAAAGAGAGAGATCTTTTTTAATTTGGCTTTTGAGTTTTTGAAAGGAAATATCTTCATCAAATTCACCATCTTTTATGTAGGTTATTTTACCACGTTGTTCAGAAATAACTATCGCTACAGCGTCAGTTTTCTCAGTAATACCTATACCGGCTCTATGTCTAAGCCCCAGTCTTTTAGGAATTTTATCTGTATCAGACACAGGTAAAACAACTCTTGAAGCAATAATTGAATTTCCCTTAATTATTACTGCACCATCATGCAGCGGGCTATTTTTAAAGAAAATTGTTTCCAAAATTTGTGATGTCAATTCAATATTGTTTTTATCTCCAGTATTCTTTAAAAAACCTAATGAGTTTTCTCTTTCTATAATTATTATAGCCCCTGTCTTTGATTTTGCCATCTTTTTACAAGAATTAATTATAACATTTATGTCTGTTGTGATTGTCTCATTTTGGTTTTTAAGAAATTTGAAAAACTTACTAAAACCCTTATTTTTAGTAATATTAGTAGAACCTAATAATAGAAGAAACTTTCTGATTTCTTGTTGGAATACAACAATTAGAGCAAAAAAACCAACACTAATAAATTTACCCAACAAATTACTTAATACAGTCATGTTTAATAAATCAGTTAATTTCCAAATAAGGTATATTATAACAATTCCAATAAAAATATTTATAGCAACTGTCCCTCTTAGTAATTTATATAAGTAAAAGAGTAAAATTGTAACTAGAACAATATCAATAATATCTAAAAGAGAAATTTCTAAAAAATCCAAATTTTTAAACTTTATATAAATTTAGAAAAACTATTTTAGCTCTTGTAACAAATTAACACATTCTTTTGCCTCTTTAACATCATGAACTCTTAAAATATTGGCATTTTTTATAAGGGCGTATGTATTAAGTATTGTTGTTCCATTTAAGGATTCATTTATTTTTATATTAAGTTTTTTATAAATCATTGATTTTCTTGAAATTCCAATCATTATCGGGTAATTAAACAATTTTAATTTATCAATATTTTTTAATAGTTTAAAATTTTCATCTAATGACTTACCGAAACCAATCCCAGGATCGATAATTAAATTTTTGATTCCATAAGATTCAGCTTCTTTAATTTTTTTTTTAAAAAAATCCAAAACTACGTTAATGCTATTAGATTTAATTGGATATTTCTGCATTGTTTCAGGATTATTTTTCATGTGCATCATTATGTAAGTAACCTTATATTTTGAGATCACATTCATCATTTTTTTATCCATATTTGAAGATGAGATGTCATTTATTATAGATGCTCCTCGAAGTATGGATTCCTCTGCAACTTTAGATTTCCAAGTATCAACAGAAAATAAAGCAGATGGAAAATTAATTTTAAGTTTTTCTAAAAATGGAATTAACCTTTTTAATTCTTCTTTTTCGGTTATTCTTTTTGAACCAGGTTTAGATGATTCAGCACCAATATCTATGAAGTCAGCTCCATCTTTTAACATTTTTTCAAATTGTTTAAGTGCTCTATCTACTTTAATAAATTTTCCTCCGTCAAAAAAAGAATTTGGACTCAAATTTAATATTCCAAAAATTTTGGGTTTATTGAAATCAATTAACTTATTTTTGATCGATAATTTCATATTTTTGAGTCATTGTTCAATTTGACAATTAAAAAAAGTAATTTACATAAATAACATTTCGTCATGAAAAATACTGAATCTCAATATAAAAAAATTAATAATATATGTAGGGATTTATTTATTAATAAGATGAAAGATTATGGGTCTGCGTGGAGAATTTTGAGACTTTCTTCCTTAACTGACCAGATATATATTAAAGCTCAAAGAATTCGAAGTATACAAACTCTTAATGAAAAGAAAATCAATGAAAGTGAAACAGATGAGTTCATCGGAATAATTAATTATTCAATAATGGCATTGATACAAATTGATTTAGGAATTGCAGAATCTCCAGATATTGATTTAAAAAAAGCTTTGACTTATTATGATGATTATTCTAATTCAACTTTTGAGTTAATGAAGGAAAAAAACCATGATTATGGAGAAGCATGGAGGGATATGAGAGTAACATCTTTAACAGATTTAATAATTCAAAAAATTTTGAGAATAAAACAAATTGAAAGTAACGGTGGTATTACAATTGTGAGTGAGGGTATCTCAGCTAATTACATGGACATTATAAATTATTCAATTTTTTCAATAATTCATTTAAAAAATAAATGATACAATTTGCTTTAAAAAAGATATCTAATGTATTAGTAACTTTACTTGGAGTATCAACCTTTGTTTTTTTTCTATTTTACATTTTACCTGGGGATCCTTCACAAATGATGTTAGACCAAAAGTCAGATTCCAAACAACTTGAATTAATTCAAAAAAAATATGGCTTTAATTTACCAATATCTCATCAATACTTCTATTATTTAAATGATTTGTCATTAATTTCATATCACTCTAAAAATGATAAAAAATTTAATTATTATGATGAAGTTAAATATGGTGGTTTTATAATATTGAATATGAAAAACAGCGTAATAGTCTTCAAATCTCCCTATTTAAGAACCTCATACCAAAAAACAGGTAAAGAAGTATCTGAAATTATAAAAGAAACTCTTCCTAACACAATTTATCTATCAATAACATCAATTTTAATTGCAATTTTTATTGGTTTATTTT
>MDSW01153990.1_pt1 | contig 25866 bp, 20 predicted proteins | sample 811171 | NCBI WGS metagenome assembly MDSW01 (sample SAMN05326641, study PRJNA326480) | marine metagenome | isolation source: seawater | place: Atlantic Ocean: North West | collected 2012 | reverse complement strand
TGAAAAACCAACCCCTATGAGTCCTATTGATGCATATACAATGTTGAGGAAAATGGAGGAAAAGATCATCCAGATTAGTGGAGAAAAAACACTATCTGTGAAAAATATGAATGGTATTTTACTTACAGATATTTCATTAGATTCTCAAAATATAATTGCCGGTAATTTATCTGAAATATCTAAATTTAGTGAAGGGTGGATTCATTGCTTAGTTATACCTTCTAATATGAATCAAAATGAAATTGATGCTTTTAACCGTAGGAAAATTGTTTGACCATTCAATCGACGAACTCAAGGGGGGGCGATGTTTCCGATAATTGTATAACATGGCTCGCCCACCCGCAGAAGTTAGATTTCCTGGCGATAAAAATCGTAGAAAAAAGGTGAAAGTGCGTGGTATTAAACAGGCATCTAAACAAATTCAACAACGCTTGGGGAATGATTTAGATGCTCTCTTAGAGGATCCGAAAATATTCTTGCCAGATATTAATGTCGAGCTTGGAAGACCTAGAAGAGATATGATGGCAGCCAGTCTGAAAGAAATTGAATATGTTTCTAAAAAACGTCATGATCGAAAATGGTTAGCGAGAAGAATGGTGAAAAGGCGCGGTTGTATGGTTTCTCGGGCTTTGGCGGGTAGTTTGTTAGCTGCGCTTGACGGAGATCATTCGACGGTAGCAGTATTCAATAATCCAATATATGGAACTTCGAGTTTTATTAGAAGGGGGAATGGAAAACAGGCTCACCAGGCAGCGATTCAAAATTATAAAAATCACAAATTAAGAATGCTGGTTTGGGACGAGCACGCAAAATCTGGACACTGGTTTTTCTCCTGGAAAGATGGGTACGAATACACCGGAATAAGTCCTAAATCACCCGAAGGTTGGATTGAGGCTGCTCTAGAATTCTCCTCAATTAAATTCACTGGAGATACGATAAGATGGAGTAAGGGGCTAGATGAAGAGACAGTAAAAGATAATATTTTTACAGACTCTGGGTGGTTAAAAATCACTTTTCAAAATGGCGTCATAGCAGGATTATCCCAAAGTTCTCTCGCTAAAACTGAAGAGGGTTTCGTCCCATCAATAGCGCTGACTATGCTTCCTCCAAAAATTTCTGAAATCATTAAGGCAGAGTGGATGTGGAGGCCGATAGGTTGGCCGGAAGATAGGTCACTACCAATTGAAGGATTAGAGAAATTAGATGAGATTTTACTTGCTTGGATGTCTATGGCTTTAGAAGATTCTTCATTGGGAAGAGAATGTCGTAAGAGTATCTTAAATTCAATCGATGATGGTTATGTTAGTGGGAATAATTGGTTTGACAATGATTCGAAGAAAGATTTCTTAGATTTTTTATCAGGAAGTGAGGACGAAAAAGATGCAATTTCAACGGTCTTAGATAGTCTTGAAACAGGAATACATGTAAGACAAGATGGTTTTACATTTGAATTAGATGAAAAGGTTGTAAGGTTTGAAGAAAATGCTTGTCACCCTTTACTAGTTTCTTTATGGAAAGATCATGGGCTCACTATTCTGAAGGATATGTTCGAGCTAACGGGTGAAGATGCAGAGGAAATTTACAATAAACAGTTACAGCGAAAACAAGGTTTTGGAGCATTTCTAAGAGAGTTGAAAAATAATCTTTCTACAGCAAAGAAATTGGATACTTTGCCATGGAATAATGTTTCACTTCCGAATCCTCTCGCTTTTGCTGATAGACTAATTAGAAAGGCTGGAGATGATGGTGTAGCATCTACGGTATCTTTAGCGAGAAAAGGAAAAGGCTTGGATGCTGCAATGGGATGGGCTTGGCTTGTTGTACACGATAGAACAGAATCTGACGCTTGGAGATTTGATTCGGCTTCCCGGGACAAAGGTAGTGATTGGGTCCCTGCATTAAACATGTTATGGACATCAGCAGAAAAAATCCTGAATGAAAATAGTGAAGGGGCAAGAAATGATTATATCGTTGCTATGGAAAAATTAGCTGAGATATCCGGTGCAGGAAAATTATCTAGTCCATGAATAATCAAAGTGCTATCCAAATTGCTACAGCAATCAAAGAAAAGCCCATGCCTCTGTTCAACATTGTAGCTGATTTAGTAGTCGTGAATAATTTTCTCAACTGAGTACCGAAACCTGCCCAAGTCATTACAGCAGGTAAGCCAAATACGAGATTTAGTCCGACTAACATGACTTTCGCTCCAAAGCCTGAGCCGAATAAAAGACCGAATTGGGTCATCAATACTAGAAAATGGATCCATGCCTTACCATTAACCACTTGTAAAATAATACCAGTAATCGGCCCTAATTTAGTACTTTTTTGTTCCTCGTCGGACATCGGAGAGGTTTTGAAAACTTGATACCCCAAATACGCAATGTATATTGCACCAAAATAAGTTAATAGATCAAAAAATGATTGATTTTTTTCGATGAAAACAGTTGCTCCTCCGACAAAAATTCCTAATGTAGACCATCCAATAGCCATTCCTGAAATTAAAGGCAAAGTACCTTTGAAGCCGTGCTGTGAGCCATGCGCTGCACAAAGAATATTATTTGGGCCCGGTGAAAAGCACATTGCTATGGTAAAAACTAGAAATTGGACAAAAAGTTCTGAGTCCATAGTAACCACTATGCTCTAGTGGCGAGTAAATCAGCAGCTGCATCTAATCCTTGTTCGATATCTTTCCATAGATCTTCGACATTTTCAATCCCAATACTCATTCTCACAAACCCGGGAACTACGCCTGCTTCAAATCTAACCTCTTCAGGGACAAACATATGACTAGAATTGAATGGACATTCAACAAGACTTTCAACTCCTCCTAAGCTAGTTGCTTCAAAAATTAAATCTAAAGATTTCATAAATTTAAGAGCAGATGCGTCTCCTCCTTTTATTACAAATGCAAGCATACCACTACCTCTGGGCATTATTCTGTTGGCTATCTCGAAGTCTGGATGATTTGATAGTGAAGTATGGATTACTTTCTCAATCATTTCATGGTTTTCTAATCTCTTTGCTATTTCAGCAGAATTGGATGCATGGATAGGCATCCTAGCATGTAAAGTCCTCATTCCTCTCTCTAATAAATAACACATATGAGGGTCTGCTGCTCCACCGAGATATATCTTGTTGTGGAATATTTCGGCAACAAGTGTCTTCTTACCCGCTACAAAACCAGCTGTTAAGTCTGAATGACCTCCAAGATATTTCGTTCCGGAATGAATTACGATATCAAATCCCATTTCGATTGGATTGCACGACCAAGGAGAAACGAATGTGTTATCAACAACAGAAATGAGGTTGTTCTCTTTGGCTAATTCTGCCATAGCAGAAAGGTCACAAACCTTGAGTGTGGGATTGGTCATTGTCTCGACATACAATACCTTGGTATTCTCCTGAATGGCTTGCTCGTAACTTGATGGATCCCTAATATCGGCCATCGTAACTTCTATACCCATTCTTGGGAGTATATCCGTAAGTAGGGCGTAAGTCCCTCCATAGCAATCAGGGGTGGCTATGATGTGATCTCCCTTTGAAAGTAAAGTTAGAAGAGTTGTAGAAATTGCTGCCATTCCACTAGAGAAGACCTCAGCATCTTCTGCGCCTTCTAAAGCGGCAAGCTTTGCAGATACTACTTCTGAGTTAATACTAGAAATTCTAGAATAAACGACGCTGTGGTGTAGCCCTTCTGCCCATCCTTTGTATTTTTCATCAGTTAATCTGTAAGTCGAAGATAAGAAGATTGGTGTAGAAGCTGCGCCTTCTATTTCTAGCATTCCAGAGTGGACGGCTTTTGTTGCGAATTCTGTGTCGGGATTATTGTTCTCCATATGCCTCGGAATGAGTGATAGCAAATCAACTAAACGGCGAATATATACAATAGATGTCGAGATTTTGACGGCGAATGATCGATCTACCGACTTTATGACGGAAATACTAAGAAAGAATGGTCTTAGCGTCGTATAATGCCATTCTCAAAGTTAGATGCAAAAGATTCCGGTATACTAAAAATGCTCAATGATGATTCTCGAGCAACTACACAAGCAATTGCTGATGCCTTGAATATGCCAAGAGTCACTGTTCATGATCGCATTAAAAGATTACAAGAGAGAGGGATAATAAATAAATTTTCTGTTGAAATTAATCGAAGAGAATTGGGCTGGCCCTTACATGGATTTATTCTTGCAAATTGGGCAGGGCAGAGAGAAGATATTGATAGAAGATTCGTGGCTGAAGAAATTTGTAAAATGCCTTTTGTAGTGGGGTGCCATATAGTCACGGGTCAATGGGATTTTATTGTAGAAGTAGTAGCCAAAGATATGGCTAATTTAGGAGATTCGATCTTAGATGAATTGTCTGAAATTAATGGAGTTGGTCACACTCAAACTTTAGTTTCATTTTACAGTTTTGATGGTTTTGCTAAATCTCTTGGCTAACTAATTGTTTCATTGGTCCCCCATATTCTATCCGTTAGTTGTAGAAATAGGGCGACTACAGGGCCTATTAAAATTGCAAAAATAATTGTACCTAATCCAAATATTCCTCCCAGTTTCCAGCCAATTAGTAATGCAATTATTTCAATTGTTGTTCTGACTCTGCCTATTGGGATGTTGGTGATTCTTTGGAGACCTGTCATCCATCCATCACGCGGTCCAGGACCTAGGTTCGCAGTTAGGTAAAAACCGCTACCTATTCCTACCAATATTGTTCCAAATAAAACTTGAATTAACTGATAAATTAATTTCTCTGGATGAGGAAGGAAAGGTTCCATGATGTCAATTGCTAATGCGATTAAAATTGCATTTAGAATTGTGCCTATCCCCGGTTTTTCCCTTAACGGGATCCATAAAAAAAGCACGACTACGCTAATAAAAAATGTCGCTTGACCGATTGTCCAATCAAATTGGACACCAATGCCTTGTGCCAAGACTGTCCAAGGAGCTACTCCAAGCCCTGCCGCAATTATTACCGCATCACCCGTACCAAATATCCACAATCCAATAACTAATATCATCAATGTATTAATTTTAGGTTTAGTTGACATTGGGTCCTTAGAACTCCATTTAGTAGTAGGGACTTTTTTTGCCAATTTAAAATACGACTCAATTCTAGACAAAAATTACTCACCCTTAACCCATTGAGAGTATTCCTCAGTAGATTCAACCGCCCAAAATAATATTTCAGGAGTTTCGTAAGAGTGTTCTAATTTTATCTTATCAATTAACAGATTAACTTTTGATTTTGTTGTTTTGAGTTTTATAGACCATTCCGGCTCACTCATTATTTCACTCTTCCACCTGTAAACAGATCTTCCCTTATTTATCTGTACACAAGCAGCCAAATTAGAATCAATAATTGATTGAGCCCAGATTCCGACTTCTGCATCATTTAGGTCTCCACTAAGCGTTGTTTGAACTATGAATAGCGTGTCATCCATGGGCAATGCTAGGTGGGTTTCCAATATAGCCTGTGGCATATGTTCAATTCCTGAGTACGCTTCGGAAGTTTCGGCGATAATATGGGCGCGTGGGAAAAACCTATTGATTCGGGGGAAATTCCAGATTCAAATACTCACTTTGACGTGATTGTTGTTGGTGGGGGTCCGGGGGGCTCTGCTGCTGCAGCTTACAATGCCTTAAATGGGTGTAAAGTTCTCTTATTGGAGAAAGAAACTTGGCCCAGAGACAAGATCTGTGGAGATGCTGTAGGAGGTAAATCTCTATCTCATGTAAAGGAATTAGGAGTTCTTGATATGATTGAGTCGACTCCTCACTATGTTGTAGATTCAATTGTTTTTGGTAGTGCAAATGGTTCTGAAGTTAGAGTCATGCTGCCGAAGGAGTCTTATGAGAAAATGGGTCTACAATCGGGATATGCTCTACCAAGAATGCAATTCGATTACATGATGTTCCAGAGAGGTCAGGAAATAGTTAGAGAGAACGGTGGGGCGGTAATACAAGACTTTTCTGTACATGAAATAATCTTTGAAAAAGAAAATAGTGGCCACAAAATCAAGGGTATTCGAGGCAGTGTAGGAGGAAGAAGATCGGGTAATGATGAGTTGACTTTTACTTCTGCGGTTACTATTGGGGCTGGTGGTTACAATTGTCCGGTCTCAAGAGTAATTACTGAATTACATAATGAGCCACACAGAGATGATGATCACTTTTGTGGAGGGTATCGCGAATATTGGGACAATGTTGAAGGTTTAGGAGGAGAAGAAGGCCCAATTGAGATACACTTTATTGACGAGGTTTTGCCAGGTTACTTTTGGCTTTTCCCGGTGCAAGGAAATAGAGTCAATGTTGGAATTGGAATGTTGATTTCCGAACATAGAAAACTAAAAAAGAGTAAAAAGAAATCACTCAAGAAAATACAAAAATGGGTCATTGAGGAACACCCTCGGTTTAAGGGTAGGTTTGCGAACTCAACATTGGTTCCGGGTTCCGAAAGAGGGTGGCAATTACCATTCGGCTCCCCTAGAAAAAATCCACCTGGAGGATTCCAACCCAGAAGGATTGCAATGGCTGGTGCAATGTGTGTTGGAGATTCTGCAAGCTTGGTTGATCCATTTAGTGGAGAAGGAATAGGTAATGCTTTACTGTCGGCAAAATTGACTTCGAAGCATTTTGATAAAGATCTTCACGCCGATGGTTTTACTGAAGAAAAAGCAATAGATTACATGAATGAATTGTGGGATGCGTTAGGTTCAGAATTAAAGAACTCAAAAACTTTACAAAGAGTTATGAAATGGAAATTACTCACAAATTGGTTCGTCAAAAAAGCATCAAAGAAAGAAGAAATCGGGAAAATGATGTCTGAAATGATTGCTAGTAAAGAAACCCAAAAAATGCTTTGGAGTCCTTGGTTTTTAATGAAAACATTATTGTTACCATGAGGTTAATGTTATGGAAAAATTAGGGAAAGATTTGAATGGAATAGATGCCATTTTTCTAGATTTAGACGGTACTATTTACATGGGGAATAAAATGATAGATGGAGCTGTGGATTTCTTAAATAGGATTGAAAAAAAGGGTATTCGAAGATTCTTTTTATCTAATAATTCAAGTAAATCAGTAAAACAATATCTCTCAAAACTAGAAGCCATGGGAGTTCCCGCAAAAGAAGAAGATATTTTGCTATCAACTCACGATTTATTAGCGTGGCTTTCGAAGAATAATGTTTCAGACACCTACCTAGTAGGAACAATGGGGATGAGGGAAATGCTTGAAGAAGCAGGAGTAAATACTTCGTCAAATAATCCTCAATACGTCGTATTAGGTTATGATACTGAAATAACATATGATAAATTAACTGAGGCTTCAATAAATTTACACAAAGGGGTCCCTTTAGTTGTCAGTCATCCAGATATCGTTTGCCCATCGCCAGATGGAGGTTTGCCTGATACGGGCGCCTACATCGCGCTATTTGAAGCGACTACAGGCATGAAGCCTGAACATATTTGCGGTAAACCAAATCCAGGAATGATATTACATAAAATACAGGAATTAGGTTTAGATCCCAAAAAATGTGCAATGGTAGGAGATCGGTTATACACAGACATGGAAATGGCTGAAAGATCCGGCGTTCATGGAATTTTGGTCTTGTCAGGAGAAGCTACTTTGGAGGATGCAAATGAGGCTGCGCAGAGGCCGAGTTTGATTGTAAAATCAGTAGCAGAATTATGCTAAAATAGATGTCTAATTTCCCCATTGAATAAATTTTGTATTATCATATATACTTCTTATTTTAATATTAAAAGTAGTTCGGGCTTTCATGGAAGGAACTACCGACCCTTCAGTTTTAGAAGATAGGTTGTACTACAAAATTGGTGGTTTTGTTTATGATAATGCGAAGGTAGTCTTGGTTGCTACTTTACTTTTAGGGGTAGGGCTCGCCGGATTAATTACTTTAGAACCGAAATATATCGAAGGTTTTGGCGAGGGAGATTTAGAGTCCGTCTATGGATGGGAAGCTATCGCCACTGGATTTTCTGATGAAAATGAGTCTTCTTACGAGGTTTTTTATGTCCTATTTCACCATCCAACCGGAAATTCTAGTGATTCTGAAATTAGATTTGCTATGGAAGAAACAGTGAAAATTTTTCGAGATAATGAAGATGTATCAATAGATTATCCGTGGTTCACCAATGAAGCTAATAAATCGAATCTGATTAGTACGATTGATGAGTCTTGGTCTAGAATAAGGTTACAGGTGAATTTAGACAGAGATGGTTCGAAAATTCTGCTAAAAGAGACTATAGAAGATCTAGAATTACCAGAAAATGCCCCCGAGGGAATGGAAAAATGGGTCACAGGAAATCTGGCAATTGATGTTGTATTTGATTTGACTCTTGAAGAAGAATTAATCAAAGCAGAATTGATTTCGGCCCCTCTTACTTTACTAATCTTATTGTTGGTCTTTGGGAGTCTTGTTGCTGCTGGATTACCTGTTTTGACTGGCGTGTATACTGTAATTGCTGCGGTTGGTATTGTTACAGGTTTGACCTATGTCTTTGATGACATTACTACATATGCAAATAATATTGTTTCATTATTGGGTATTGGTCTGAGTGTAGATTATTCGCTGTTCATAGTTAATAGATTTAGAGAAGAGTTACGCAGAGGAAGAGATCATAAAACTGCCATTGCAATGACTAGTGCAACTGCTGGAAGAGCTATTTTCTTCTCCGCTATGACTGTGATGGTTGGACTGATGGGTATGTTATTTTTCGAAAACACTGGTTTACCTTCATTAGGATGGGGGGGTATATGTGCCACTCTTGTCGCTTTGATTTCATCCGTACTTCTTTTGCCGGCAATATTGTCTTTGTTGGGAGATAGAATAAACTCGTTGAAGGTCCCGTTTTCAATGACCGACACGGTAAAAGAAGACGGTTTTTGGTCTTGGATTGCTGAAAGTGTAATGAAACGCCCATTATCAGTATTGGTGCCGGCGGTACTGGTATTGTTAATTGCTGGATCTCCTTTTCTGCAAGCTGATTGGGGAATAGTTACATACAAGTCTCTGAGTCCTGATGATGATGCAAGAAATGGTTTAGAATTGACAGATGTCTATTGGCCGGAAAATGTTGGTAATACTGCTCAGATTGTATTTGAAATAGAAGAAGGGGTTGATCCGTTTTCGGAAGATAATATTCGAACATTATATGATTTCTCAAAAGAAATAATGACTATTGAACATACTAGTTATGTATACACGTATGCGCACTTTAATTCTTCAATGAGTCAGGACGAGGTTATTGCTTTTTGGGATAATTCCGAAGATGAGAATTTATCCTCAGAAGAATCTTATGTTTTGGAATTACAAAGAAATTATCACATTGAAAGTTCTGTTGGCAATAATGTGATTTTGATTATTGTCGGGATAGAAGGTGAGCAGTCCAGTAAAGAATCCAGAGAAGTGGTAAACAGTATAAGGGGACTCGAAAGTAAGAATATTCAGTTTGGTGCTCAGAGTGTTGTTCATGTAGCCGGTATTGCAGCATATAATCAGGATGTTTTAGATGCGGTGTCTGAAAATATGCCTATAGCATTAGTATTCATTCTAATTTCTAGTTATATCTTGATTTTCTTACAAGTTAGATCTGTAGTATTACCATTAAAGGCACTGGTGATGAATGTATTATCGGTCAGTGCATCGTTTGGTGTTTTAGTATGGATTTTTCAAGAAGGAAACGGTGCAGAATTACTAAATTTTACGCCCCAGCCTATTGATCCCACTACTCCTGTAATGATATTTGCAATCCTATTTGGATTGAGTATGGATTATGAAGTCTTGATGTTATCAAGAATCCATGAAGAGTGGGAGCGTACAAAAAATAATACTAAGGCTGTAGCGGTTGGATTACAAAAGAGTGGGAGAATAATTACATCTGCGGCTTTAGTAATGATTACAGTATTTTCAGCCTTTGGAATTTCTTCGGTTGTTATAATGAAGCAGTTTGGTTTTATGCTTGCATTGGGTGTTGCTGTGGATGCAAGTATAGTCAGAGCCTTGGTTGTACCTTCTACAATGCAGTTAATGGGCGATATAAATTGGTGGGCTCCAAGTTGGCTGTCGAAAAAGCGTTCTGACGAAGAAGAATGATTGGTTAAGACGAAGTGTGTGATCTTGGACGGTGGAATATGAGCGAAGAGTGTGTGGTTGTCACTGGCGCTAGCGGATACATCGGAAGTCATATTGTGGCAAATTTGTTGTCGAAAGGAAAAAAAGTTCGCGCCACCGTTAGAGACTCTGGAGATAAAGAGCGGGTTGAACACCTAAAAAATATGAAAATCACTGGTGATGGTTCATTGGAAATTGTGGAAATGGATTTATTTGATGAAGATAGTGTAAACCGGGCGATTAATGGAGCGACGGATGTAATTCACACGGCTGCTGTAGTCATTATAAGGTCAAGAAACGCTCAAGAAAAAATTGTTGATCCTAGTGTGATTGGTACAAAAAATATTATTTCAGCAATAGAAAAATGTGGCACTGTTGAAAGGTTTGTTCATACTTCTTCAACTGCTGCTATTCGTCCAGAAAATTGGAATGATGGTGATGTCTTGACTACAGAAACATTTGCAAAAGATGCTACTTTAGAAAATAATCCATATGGGTTGGCAAAATATAGTGCTGAAATGGTTGTTAGAGATTGGCATCGTCAAAAAGGGGGTGCAAAAAAACCTAGAATGGTTACAATTCACCCTTGTATGGTATTTGGACCTCCTCTTTCACCAAGACATTTGAGGGGTTCTCTATCAATAATTATGATGTTAGTGAATAGAGAGTTGCCTTTATTGTTACCTATGCAAATTAGTATTGTTGATGTTAGAGATGTTGCAGAAGCTCATGTAAGAGCCTTAACGATGGGGGAAAATGGTGGGAGATATCTGACAGTTGCAGGTGAAATGATGTGGAGTGATGTCTCTAGAATTCTAAAAAAAGAATATCCAAAAAGAAAGTGGCCATTTAGACAATTACCATACTACTTTGCATTGATAGTCAGTGCATTTCATCCAAGAGTAAGTATTTCCTGGGCGAGAAGGCACCTAAAAAATAAATTATATTGGGATGCAAGCCCCGCTGAGAAAGATTTGGGGATGAAATGGAAATCTATTGATGAAACATTAATTGATACTATCCCGAATATTATAAACAATAATTGGGATAAATAATTTACACACAGATACTGTTTATGTTTTATGCTATTGTAAATTCCGAAGTATATGCGTACTCTATATCAGAATGGGAGGGGTGGTTAAAATTGAGTCATAAATCTGTAGCAGATACAAGGGTCAATGCACTGTTAATGGTAGTATTGGTCATTTCCATGTCGGGTTCCATTGCTTATGCTAGTAATAGTATTCAACCAGATATGTCAAAAATGAGTGTGGAATTAATTTCTGAATTGGAGTCCCAAAATGAGATAGAAGTAATTATTCAATTTTCAAATGAACAAGATAGTTCAGTTTGGCAATCTCTGGAATCCATGGGTATCGAAATGATTTCTGAGATGTCTGTCCTACACGGCGGCCTAATCGTTGGAACCGCATTAGAAATATCTCGATTGTCCACTTTTTCAATAGTGCAACACATGGAGCTTAACGTGCCTATTGAGCACTTTTATCTGCCGGGAGATCAAAATGACACTGAATCTATGATGCATGAAACAGTCAGATGGGTAAATGCCAGCCTGGCATGGCATAGAGCGATAATAGGGACCGATGGAGTTCTAAAGACAGAAGCTGATCTTTCGCTAAAAGAATATGATGGAGAAGGAGCTACTGCTGTTGATCTTGATACAGGAATTGATGGTGAGCATCCAGACTTTGATTGTGGGGAGCCGTGGACTGGAGAGAAACTGATTTGGTCGGCCAAATGGACTGGCCTCGCCTGGGTAGATGCACCAAATTGTAATTCTGATACGTCTAGTGGACATGGAACTCATGTTGGCGGGACAATAGCAGGAAATGGTGACGCTTCTGGAGGTAGAAGGCTGGGTACCGCCAAGGGCGCGACAATAGTTGCGCTTGGAACAGGTGATGGGGCCTCTATCTTTGCAGCAGTAGAAGGTTTAGAATGGACTTACCAGCACAGTAGACCTGGTTTGAATGAGTACAATATTCGAGTAGTTTCTAATTCGTGGGGCACAAATGGAGATTACAATCCTTCCAATGCAGTAACACTTCTTACAGATATGCTAACCTATGAAAATGATGTTGCTGTTATTTTCGCTGCTTCAAACAGTGGAGGTAGCGGTGAAGAATCGGAAAATGATTTACGGACCAATGTATATGCAAATACACCTTCTGCAATATCAGTAGCTGCGCTCACTCATGACGGTAATGCAGTTACTTCTTTCTCTAGTAGAGGATGGACCACACAACAACATACCTGGCCAGATATTGGGGCTCCTGGTAGAAATATTTGGGCAACAGCCCCTAGAGCTACAGCGATTGATGCTTCAACTCGAACCCAAGGTGATCTATACTACATGGCAATATCTGGAACAAGTATGGCAACTCCACATATCGGAGGAATTGCGACTCTCCTTTTAGCGGCCGCTCCATCATTAGGAGTTGCTGATTATCAAATCGAAGATCATGACGAGAGTGAGAGTCTGTATTTTGAAGAGCCGGCAAAGGGCTTACAATTCGAAGACTGGGAGACTAGGAATGAGTCGAGAGTACATGAAATTGAATTGATCCTGGAACTAACCTCGCATTATGAAATTCTAAGAAACTCATGTGAAGAAGGCAATGATGATGATAGTTGTGACAATGTTCCAGAAGATTGCTATGTCTCAGAAAATACAAACAGATGTCACGATTGGAGGGTTGGTCACGGACTTGTCGATACAGATAGAGCTCTAGCACTTGCAAGGACCCTTCAGGTAATGCGAGATCCTAATGAAGACGGTTTCTTGGATTACCCGGAAGCTACGGTTTGGGACGCTTACGAACATTATGAAGGCATCATGGATACACGAGGTTTGCAGCTCAGCACTGATCAGCTCAGACATGCTTGGAAAGGAGAATGGAGTCATTTCAATAATGGCCCTACTAGCACTTTTGGTACTTATGCAACTGATGATAGGCACTATGTTTGGGTTCCAAACGGAACTTACGAAATGCAGATTGCATTCAGTTCTCTTGATTGGGACACTGATACCGCACAAGTTGCTCAAATTAGGCCAAATGTGGATCTCGGTTCCGATGGAAATGATGATGCGCAAGGTCAAGGAACTCTAGTTGGCGATACAATTTACATCGTATTAGACATCCAACCAGAACATTGGAACGCATGGACTGAATTCGATGTCACTGGTACTGCAATATCTCTTCCAATCACCGGAGTTTTGACAGGGTCAGAATTTATGGAGCCACGTGTACCCTACACTTTTGACGTTTTACTCACACTCGATGTTAGCGAACAGAGAACCTTCGAAGTACCATTGCGATTCGACGGTTACTCCGACTTAGACCCTGCTCCTCCTTCCGACTTCTTCGATGAAGATTCATCATTCGACTTAGTTATGGTCAGACCTATTTATGACGAAAGTAAAATCCCTGCATTTAACGTAGATAATTCGCCAACAGTTGAGAAATCGTCTAACTCAATTTTCATGTATGGATTTTTATTTTCGTCTCTACTCATCGTAATTGTAGCCGCTACAATATGGTTACGAAATAAATCCGAGGACATCTTGGACGCGGAAATTAAAGATGATAATTGAGATTGAAGGCATCATGATTGTGTTGCCGTTATTCTGATGTATGAAGTGCATTGACGAAGGGGTATGCGTGCAATAGCCGGTTGTATGATTCTGCTCTTTTTGGCGCCAATGATTTCCGGTTGTTTCGCAGGAGATAAGGTTGAACAGGTAAAAGAAATCAGTCCTTTTGATGACCTCTGTCCCGATGGTGTAGCCAATAATACCTGGTACCATTATCCTGGAGCAGTTGATGCTCTAACAGCACCGCACGTCATTAATGGAACTTCAATTCTACAAGGAGAAAATATTCCGATATGTACTGAAGGTACCTACTATGGAATTGGTTTTTCTACATTCGAGCCCACAATTGGAATTACTTCCGCTGATAATTTGTACATGACTAGTTGGGGTAACGGGCCGGGAGGATCTACAGCAATTATCAGATGTACCGATATGATTGAAATGACAAATATTTCATCATATTCATGCGAAAATACATATCAAGGAGCTGTCGCTAATAGTAATGATCCATACGTATATGTAGATAGATGGACTGATAGAATAATGAAATTCGATATGCATGCTTTAGCGGGAATGACTGTTGAGTGGTCAGATGATGAAGGAGAGACGTGGGGGCCGTTTGGGTTGGCATCATTTGCAACAGGATACTCAGTTCAAGATCATCAAACTATTGCGTCTTCACCTTATAATGCAGCATTCCATGAAACTACTTGGGTTTTCTGTGTTAATGGGAATTGGCAGTCCCCTCTATGTTCAACAAGTAATGATGGGGGTTTGACTTGGGGGCCGGAGGTTCCGGGTGCTCCAGTAAATTGTAACAGTGGTGGTTTGACTGGACATATGGTAGGGGCAAATGATGGTAATTTTTACAGAGGAAATCCTAGTTGCGACGGAGAAGGTTACTCCATATACAGAAGTACCAATGGAGGTTTGACTTGGACGGAACATGAATTACCGACTGATATCACTGGTATGGCTGATACCTGGAATTTCGAAGAAGCACAAGTGTATCCTGATGAAGAAGATAATCTTCATGCAATGTGGATGGGTGCAGATGATTTACCATATTATTCCTATTCTTTTGACAAGGGAGATTCCTGGAGTGAGCCTTTGATGGTTGCCCCTCCTGGATTAAATGGCACCGGTTTCCCAGCTATAGCTGCAGGAGATAGTGGAAGAGTGGCCTTTGCATATCTCGGAGATACAGGAGGAGACACTTGGAATGGCTATATCTCAATAATGACTGATTCATTTAGTGAAACACCACTAATTACCACGGTCCAAGTAAATGATTTCGGTGACCCTTTGAGTTTGGAGGCCGATTGCGGATACAATAGATGTGGCGGATTTGGAGATTTCATAGATATCCTTGTAGATAATCATGGTAGAGCTTGGTTCGGTCTTTCGCATAATATTGGAAATAATTTACAAGATGAGGGGATCTATGGGACTACAATGATTGGTCCTAGTCTCCGAGGACCAGTGGTGCCACTGAACGTATTACCAGAAGGTGGGCCTCAGACATTGGCTTGATTCAGAAGCCATTTGACCAAATATCAATTCCTTGGAGAATGAAACCACCTGCAAATATCAACATTGCAATACCACAAAGAGTTAGAGCAAATTTATAGCTTTTGGCAGAGATATTGCCTCGACTTTTGTCGAATAAATATGCAATAAAGGTCTTTACCAAAATAATTGAAAGCAGAAAAGAAAGCGCGTAAGCAATTGGGGCTAGAGGTTCTTTTTCGGCTGCGGACGCCATCAGAGGACCTCCAATTAAAAACCAAAAAACATAGACATTTGGGTTCAATAAATTAGTCAATAGCCCTCTCCGAAATGCCCCTTTAGTATCCGTAATTAATTTATTACCAATTGGGGGTTCTATAGAAAAACAATCTATGCCCATTTTTATTAAAAATAGCCCCCCTATTATTGAAATCGTAAATAATGCAAAGGGCTGAGTTGCAAACCATGCCGCTGCAAATAAGCTAATTATCACTAACGGGCCGTCTGTAAAAATTGGTGCTGCGGCTGTCCAAGCACCCGCTCTAAGGCCTCCTGAAAGAGTCTCTTTAATGACCATAGTAAGGAGGGGGCCTGGTTTAATTCCTTCAACTACACCTAAAGTAATGCCCGCTAGAGTTAATCCTAAGATGAGGTCGATTTCCATTGTATCATCTTCTCGATGCTAATTTGGCTAGAAGATTTAAAATTTCGATGTATAACCAAATTAGAGTTACCATCAAACCAAACGCTGCTCTCCATTCTAATTGTTTAGGTGCACCTCTTTCAACTCCTTTTTCTATAAAATCAAAATCGGCAACTAAGCAAAGAGCCCCTATTCCTATTACAAAAAGTGAGAAAACTATTCCTACGGAGCCGTTACCATGAATAAGAGGGATTTCAAAACCTAAAAAAATACCTATAAAAGATACTACATAGATGAATAATATAGCCCCTATTGATGAATAGACGGCGATGGCAAGATTTCTATTCCACGAAATTAATCCTGCGCGATATATTGTCAACATAGCTGCCAGTATCACGAAAGTTAGAGCTGCTGCAAGTATTCCTAAACCTTGCATACCGATTGCTTTCTCAATAAAATATGTGAAGCCTCCTAGCGAAATTCCTTGAAAAAAAGCATAAATACATATGGCAACTGGGTTGGTAGATTTTGTAAAGATAATTATTAAGAAAGTAATTAATCCTCCCAAAAACCCTATGATAAATAGTTCTGGCATTGTTGCGTAAGTTGCTATTGCTAAGGTGGTTGTAATTAACAAGAGTATTGCAGTTTTCTCTACTGTTCCTTCCATCGTCATCAAATTAGACGTATCATTCCACCATGTTGTTTCTCGATAATTAGATTTATCAAAAGTAGAGTCGGAAAGTGTGGGGTTCCTGGAGCGGTACATATCACTCCTCAAAGGGTAGATGTACTCAAATCTTAGCCTTCTGAGTCTTAATTTAGAAGTTCTTTGAGATGTAATCCTGTATAGCTACCTTTCACTTTGACAATTTCTTCCGGAGGTCCTTCTGCAACTATTAGTCCGCCTAATTCTCCGCCTTCTGGTCCAAGATCAATTACCCAGTCTGCACATTTAACTACATCTAAATGGTGTTCAATTACAATCACTGTGTGCCCATTCCTTCGTAATCGCAGCATTACTTCTGTCAATTGGTGAACATCAAACATAGAAAGTCCTGTGGTGGGCTCATCAAGGATATACACTGTATGGCTTCTTGTGGGCCGATGTAATTCAGATGCTAGTTTTACACGTTGCGCTTCTCCACCCGATAATGTGGTTGCTGGTTGGCCGAGTCGTATATATCCTAAACCCACATCTTTCAATGTTGTAAGTATACGGTTTAACGATTTTTGGTTTTGGAAGAACACTACCGCTTCATCGACAGACATGTCTAGAATATCTTGAATTGTTTTTCCTTTCCATTCAACTTCTAAAGTTTCTCTAGTGTATCTTTTGCCTTTGCAAACGTCACATGTTACCCAAACATCTGGTAAAAAATTCATCTCCAATTTTATCGAACCCGCGCCTTTACAGGATTCGCACCTACCTCCTTTAACATTGAAAGAAAATTGTCCAGGCTGATATCCTCTTTCCTTAGATATCGTTGTTGATGCAAAAAGGTTTCTGATGTGGCCAAATGCGCCAGTGTATGTTGCTGCATTTGAACGAGGTGTTCGACCAATTGGAGATTGATCAATTACTATTGCTTTATCTATTGAATCGATTCCTTCCATCTTATCGTGTCGGCCAGGAGATGTGTCACTACCGTGTATTTCACGTAATAATGCAGGAGCGAGTGTTGATGCTACTAACGAAGATTTGCCTGAGCCAGAAACACCTGTTACAGCAACTACACAACCTAAAGGAATTGATACATCTATATTTTGAAGATTGTTTTCTCTTGCGCCTACAATGCGTATCCATTTACCGTCAATAGGATTTTTTCGGTCTACAGGAACCGGAATTTTTTCTCTCCCAGATAAATAAGCACCGGTAATACTTTCATCATTGGAAATTAGTTCTTTCAATTCTCCACTGACTAATACATTTCCTCCTTCTTTACCTGCTCCCGGCCCGATATCAACAAGCCAATCTGCCTGTCTTAGAGTTGCTTCATCGTGTTCAACTACAAGCAGAGTATTGCCTAATGCGGTTAATTCTCTTAGCGTATCTAAGAGGCGGTCATTGTCCCTAGGATGTAATCCGATACTTGGTTCGTCTAGAACATACATTACTCCTGTTAATCGTGTACCTATTTGCGTTGCTAATCTAATCCTTTGAGATTCACCACCAGAAAGAGTGCTTGCTCTTCTGTCCAATGTAAGATAATCTAAACCCACCAATGCGAGAAACCTCAATCTCGCTTCGATTTCTTTGATTATTTCAGTACCAATAAAAATTGATTTTTCGGATAATTGTGTTGATTTTGAAATAATCTCACTTGTTGGCTTATCTCTTCCTAACTTCTTCCACGTTTCATCGAGTTTTCCAGCCCTCCAATATTGTACAACAGCTAGTGCTTCTAAAACACTACAAGAAGAAATTGCAGGTAAAGAAATTCCTCCGACTATCACTTTACTAACTGCATCATTTAGTTTCTGACCCTTGCAATCGGGACATGGTTCATCATTCATAAATGAGGCCATTCTAGACCTTGTTCTATCTGATGATGTTTCATTATACGTTCTACGAATTCTACTGAATACGCCTTCCCATGGCCTCAACATCTGATAAGTAGAGCCTTTTTCAGATGTGAATTCAAAAGAGATTGCTGTTCCTCCTGAGCCATGAAGTAGAATATCTTGTTCATCTTCACCAAGGCTTCCAAACTCTAAGTTTGTAGGGATGCCATAGTGTTGACAAACCTGTCTCATTTGACTCTTATACCAACCTGACATCATTGATGATCTGAAAGGTCTGATACATCCTTCTTCCACTGTGGCTGTTCGGTCAATGACTAAGTCTGGCGAAAATTCTCTTTGTACACCCAATCCTTGACAAGTGGGGCAGGCCCCTAGTGGATTATTGAAAGAAAAAACTCTGGGCGACATTTCAGGCAAAAAGGCTCCATGCTCAGGACAAGCAAATTCCTCCGAATACGGTATTATTTGTCCTTCTTCTGTTTTTTCTGCTTCTTCGTTACGGAGATTCAGTCCCTTAGTTTTCTTCAAGCTCTCAACAGCGATTGTTCCTCCGCCGAGTCGTAATCCTGCTTCAATTGCTTCAGTCAACCTTTGCCTGTTTGGCCTGTTCAATTTCATTCGATCAATTCTGATGTCGATATCATGTCTAAGGTTCTTTTCTAGTTTCGGAGGGTTTTCAAAATTTGCCTCTCGGCCATTTATTTTACCTTCTAGATATCCTTGCTCAACCAATGCTTTGAATAAATCCGCATGAGTTCCTTTTCTATTTCTAATTGTAGGACTCCAAATAGCCACTGCATGTTCTTCAAAACGCCACATAATATCATCTACAATTTCCTGAACAGTTCTTCTAGCCACTTCTGTGCCACATTCTGGGCAATGAGGCGTTCCGACTCTAGCCCATAATAACCTCATATAATCCATAATTTCAGTAACAGTGGCGACTGTAGACCTTGGGTTATGGCTTCCCTGTTTTTGATCGATACTAATGGCGGGAGATAATCCCTCTATAGAATCGCAATCTGGTTTCTTCATTTGGCCCAAAAATTGGCGCGCATATGAGCTGAGGCTCTCTACATACCTCCTTTGCCCTTCAGCATACAATGTATCGAATGCTAAACTTGATTTACCTGAGCCAGAAACACCAGAAATTACAACAAATTTACCACGAGGGATTTCTACATCAATATCCTGAAGATTATGGGTCCTAGCCCCCTTGACTTCAATCCAACCCTGACTGAGCGAGTTGTTTTTCTTTTCACGAGTCGTCTTAGTCCCCTCCTAACTATATTCGACGGGATGTTGGTCGCTCTTGAAGAAATGTATTCTTTTTTCTATCAATTGAACCAAAAAGCATCTACAATATCTCCTTCCTCTGCACCCATGTTAGGAGGAAGTAATGTAACTCCATTGTGTGCGACCATGCTATGTATATTCCCACTGCCTTGATGCGTATGAGTTGAGGCATACAAACCCGTTTCTTCGCTTACTATTCTAATTCGTCGTAAACAAAGTTTGTCTTTCGCCCCCTTTACACTGTTTTTCATTTTCACTCTGATTTTCTTACCGAGATTGGGCGCTGCTGATTCTTCGATACCATAAGTACAGGAAAACCATGGACAAATTAACATTAAAAATACCAAATGGCTACTAACTGGATTCCCAGGTAAGCCAAAAAGGGGCTTTTCATTCCATTTGCCGAATATAGGTGGACCTCCTGGCCTCATATTCACTCTCCAGAAAATAATATCTCCCTCGGATTCCATAATTTTCCTTACAATATCCCAATCGCCCATTGAAACTCCTCCAGTAGTTATCAACGCGTCACAATCTTCTACAGCACTATCTAGAGTTTCTCTTAATTGATCTATAGAATCTGTGACTATACCATAACGTTTCGGAATTCCTCCCATTTTTTCAACCAATGAAGCAATTCCGAATGAGTTGGATTCAAAAATCTGCCAATCATTGATTTCAGAATCTGGCATTACTAATTCATCACCTGTACTAATAATCCCGATAATTGGTTTACGATATACTGTTACTTTATCGTGGCCCATCGTTGCTGCAAGAGATATTGCTGAAGGGCCCAAATAAGTTCCTTCTGAAAGTGCTAATTTTCCTCTGGATAAGTTTTCTCCTTTGATACGGATGAAAGATTTTCTAGCGGGGCCCGTAATAACAACATTGTTTCCATCGACTCTGCTGTCTTCAACAATTACAATTGCGTCTGCACCTTCAGGTATACGGGCACCTGTCGTTATCTTGCAAGCTTCACCGGATTCGATTGAAATTGTTTGCTCTGCACCGGCTTGGATTGCTCCGACTATTTTCAAAACTACTTCACTATCTGATTGACAATCTGACTTTTTCACTGCCCAACCATCCATTGCTGAATTATCAAAACGGGGATCGTGAACTTTAGAATATAATCCCTCTGCGAGTAATCGACCATTAGCATTTTCAAGACAGATTGTTTCTGAAGAGAGATTTAATTTATTTTCTCTTATCAATAACTTTGCTCTCTCAATGCTTACCCCTACCTCCATACATTCAGCGAGGGGTGGCCGACAAATGAATTATGCGTTGAATCCTAGAGAGTGTTGTTCAAATATTATCAATGAGACGCCTAAATATGTTTATTGAAGGAGAGTTTTTGATTCTCTTTCTGTTATTTCTTATTGCATTATTATATTCTAGTGTAGGCCATGGTGGTGCGTCGGGATATTTGGCAATATTATCTCTAACAATTTATGCAGAATACGATAGTGGGTGGTTAAAACAGCATGCATGGGCATTAAACTTGGTAGTTGCCGCGATTGCTTTTTATCATTACAAAAAGGCAGGATTTTTCAATTTAGAGTTGGCTACCCCATTCATTGTAGCGAGTGTTCCATTCGCAATCATTGGCGGTTTCATGAAAGTAGATGGAGCTTTTTATGATACTTTGTTGTCTATAACTTTGGTTTGGGCTGCTTACAAGCTATTTCGAATTGGAGGAGATTTTTCTAAGGAGGAAATTGTCGCCCCTAGAATAGCCTATGCTCTCCCAATTGGGGGCGCTATAGGCCTGATGAGTGGTTTCATAGGAGTTGGGGGAGGAATTTTCTTGTCTCCGATACTACTACTAAAAAAATGGGCAGACCCTAAAACTGCTGCTGCAACAGCTGCATTATTTATATGGGTAAATTCAATGGCGGGTTTGATCGGAGCTAAAGCCTCAGGACAATTAGTAATTGATATTGATATTTTATTACCCTTTATCGTAGCAGTAGTGTTGGGAGGATTTTTAGGAGCAAAATATGGTTCTGAAAACGCTCGTCAGTCGCTAATTAGAACATTATTAGTCGTTGTACTAATCGTTGCTTCAATAAAAAGAATCTCATACATACTAGTATGATTATATTCCTATCATATCAGCATGGCCACATTCTGGATGTGCACAGATTACTTTGTACCTCTCTCTTTTTGGGCGAGGTATTCGCATCATTACACCACACATAGTGCATTGATGTGTAATGATTTCAGGTTCTTTAGGAGTCGGGTCTTCGTAATCTTCGAAATTCTCTTCCAGTGACGTCCATCCGATTTGATCTGAATAGGTATCTTCTTCATCGGTGATTTTCTTTTGCCTAAGGCCTAATTTGATGTTTATCTTCCTGCCTTTTCTCTTTTTCTTTTTTCCAGGTTGTCCCTTAGGTTTTGCTTTCGGCTTGGGTTTACGCTTAGGCGGAGGCTTTGGTTTCTTCTTTTTTGGTTTAGGCGGTGGCGAGGGTTTTGCAGGAGGTGCTGGGGGTTTTGCAGGAGGTGCTGGGGGTTTTGCTGGAGGTGCTGGGGGCTTAGCAGGAGGCATCGGGGGCTTAGCAGGAGGTGCTTTTCTAGGCCTCTGAGGTGGCCTAGGAGGTGGTGGTGGAACCTTATCTGCCATGACTATCCTCTATTGGCAACCCGGGTTACTCTTTGAAAGAATCGGGGGCATGGTATCTTTTTTCAAAACCTAAGCAGAGTATAATAACAATGATTCGCAAGGTATTGGGTGTAACTTATCTCTAGCACCAAGACCTTCAAGTTCAATTACGAATAAAGTGCCAATTACTTCTCCGCCTTGCTGTTGACATAATTTCACACATGCATCAACAGTTCCGCCTGTCGCAAGTAAATCGTCTATGATAATTAACTTGGATCCTATGGAAATAGCGTCATCATGCATTTCTAAGACATTAGTTCCATATTCTAGAGAATATTCTATTTTAATCGTCGACGAGGGTAGTTTTCCTGGTTTTCTAACAGGAATGAAGCCAATTCCTAGTTTGGCAGCTAACATCGGCCCGAAAATGAATCCACGGGCCTCTGGGCCGACAATATAGTCCGGTTTCCAGTCGTTATGATTACAAATTTGTACGAACATTTCAGTGACTTTATTCAAGTATTCGCCCGAATTGAGTAATGGAGTGATGTCTCTAAACATTATTCCTTCTATCGGAAAGTCGGGAATTGTTCGGATTTGTTGTTGAAGATTTTTTATAGTAACTTCATCGAAAATTGTCATTATAGCACCTTTGAGAGGAGGCTCCCGGGCCCAGAGGGCCCGAGAGTTCCTTTTACGTTATTCTACTCACTCGTTTAATCCGATTGTCTCGAAGATCCAATCGAATGTTGATGTGTCTCCTGGACCGAGGTAGAACATTATCATGAGTATTGCAAGTGTTCCCATGATCTTGTTGATTTCGTCGAACTTACCCATTCCTGCTTTGATTGCCACGTATGAGATTACACCCCATGCGATACCATCTGCAATTGAATAAGTGAATGGCATCATGACCATTGTAAGGAAAGCCGGTAAAGCTACTTCGCCATTATTCCAGTCAATATCTGCTGCTTGTCTCATCATCATAGCACCGATAACCACCAAGGCGCATGCTGCTGCGAAAGTTGGGATTGCTTGGAAGATGTTTGAAAAGAACAAACCTGTAAGCATCAAAACACCCACAGTAACTGCAGTTAGTCCGGTCTTTCCACCTTCTTCAACTCCTGCAACTGATTCGATGTAAGTGGTTGTTGTGCTTGTTCCTGTTAATGCACCCACAATTGTTGCCGCTGCATCTGACATGAAAGCTTCGTCTGAGTTCATTAGTTCATCGTTTTCGTCAACGTATCCTGCTTGACGACCGACTGAATAAAGTGTACCTGCAGTATCAAAGATATCAACGAATAAGAATGTGATCATTACTAGTAAAAATGCACCCATTGTTGTTCCACCGTCTGCTCCAACGTCACCCAATGCAGATAATGCTGCACCCATTGTTTCTTCAGGCATTCCAACAAATCCGAAATCGGCTGATGGCCATTCTGCGTTCACATTGGCCCATCCGGCTCCACCGGCTGCAAAATCGTTGTATGGGTCATAAGCTTCTACTACCCACCCATATACTGATGCTACCGCGATTCCATAAATTATTGCACCTTTTATTCCACGGGCCATCATTACGGCAATTGCAATTAGTGCAACCATTGAAATTAAAGCGCCGTGGTCATATCCAAATGACTCTGTTGTTGCTAGATTTACTAATGTTGCACCGTCGTCTTGAATCCACCCCATTTCTCTTAGGCCGATAATTGCAAGGAACATTCCTATGCCCGCTCCTGTAGCAATTTTCAGATCTGTTGGGATTGCGTTAATCATTGCAGTTCTCCACCCTACTTGAGGCAGAGACATTATCATGAAGATAATACCCTCAACTAATACTGCAGCAAGAGCTACGTCCCATGCTACACCCATTGCACCAACAACGGCGAATGTGAAGTAGGCATTGAGGCCCATTCCGGGCGCTAATGCAAACGGTAAGTTAGCCCAAAGCCCCATCACTAAGCAACCAATGAAGGCGGCTACGGCTGTTGCGAATAATGCGTCGTCAAAGGGTATACCCGTTTGTCCAAAATTACTCAACATCGAGGGGTTGACTACGAGAATGTATGCCATAGTCAGGAAAGTTGTCAATCCTGCTCTAAGTTCACCATTCACGGTACTGCCCGCTTCTGTTATTCCAAATTGTTTGTCTAATGCTTCCATATTTTTTCTCATCTCCTGTTTTTCATCTGTCCCAGACATCTGTCCAGATAGGTTTCCATTAGACATGAGGCCTATGAATTGTTCGGAACACCTGATTCACGAATTTATGTGGATTGGGGTGCCATTAACTGGTAAATGAATTTTAATTTTTTGCCCTAATTCGGAAAAAATAACATCTCTACTTTCTTCAGGAGCATGAAATAAAATCATGTGCTTGGGTTTACATGCTTTTGCAAAATTAGATAGTTCCAGGTGACCAGCATGATTGGATAGTTGAAACTGTTTAATTTCAAGATCTATTTTTGTGAGGTTACCAAAAATATTTATTTTTCCTTCTTCAAGTAATTTTCTTCCTCCGGATTTTTCTGCCTGATAGCCAGTTAGTAGAATTCCGTTTGATAAATCTGTTCTTAGACGATTTAGGTACCAAAGTGCGGGTCCACCGTCTAACATCCCACTAGTTGTAACTATAACATCGGCATGTAATGCTTTTTTCCTATCTGATTTGCTTGATACTTTTCTAGTCCATCTCCAGACATCGTGAAAGGCATCTACATCCTTGATGTGTTCTGGATTTTCAAACCATTTCCTAGTTAATCTAGTCCCCATTCCATCATAGTGGACATTGAGATGTGGCGCTTCTCTGTGCAATATACGGAGAATATCTTGGCCTCTCCCGGAAGCGAAAGCAGGGATTAAAGCGACACCTCCTCTTTCTACAATATCATTAACTGCAGAGACAAATCTGGCTTCTTCTTCGTTTCTATCTGGGTGAAATTTTCCTCCATAAGTTGCCTCTAAACAAAGAATATCACATTTCATGGGGTGAGCTCCTAGTGTATTCGGGCTATCTCTTGTATCAAGATCTCCTGACCACAATATCCGATGTGAGGGCGTTTCTATCTCTATCATTGCTGCACCAGGCATATGTCCTGCTCGGTGCAATCTACATTTCCAAGCCCCGATAATAAACCATTCACCATAGTCATGTGTTATCCAAGATTCGAGAGCATATTCTAAATCTCTTTTATCCCACGTTAGTGGATATCCTTCTATTTTAGAAACTTTGTAAGTGTCTCTCCACATTATCTCTGAAACTGCAGAAGTTAAGGTTGTACCATGAAATCTCACATTATTGAATTGAGTTAACCATGGAACCATTCCAATATGATCTATATGACTATGCGTAATTATTGCATCAGTAATTGGTGGACATTGATCCGGATATTTTGGAGGGCGTGTTGGAGCTAATCCATAATCGATAAGGATTCGGGTTCCTGTGTTATCTTCAATAACGCACCCAACATTACCAACTTCATCGCCACCTCCTAAAAAATGAAAACGGATGCCTTCCTTTACTTCTGTCCT
>MDSW01220824.1_pt1 | contig 25867 bp, 13 predicted proteins | sample 811171 | NCBI WGS metagenome assembly MDSW01 (sample SAMN05326641, study PRJNA326480) | marine metagenome | isolation source: seawater | place: Atlantic Ocean: North West | collected 2012 | reverse complement strand
CGGCGCGCGCGGCGGCGTCCGCGTCCGCCGCCGCCGCCGACGCCGCGGCGAAATCCGCCGCCGCCGCGCTCGCCGCCGCGCGCCTCCTCGACCGCCTCGTCCTCGACGCGAAGAACGCCGTCGAGGGGTCTTCGAACCCGCGTCCGAATGGTGAGCGCGTAGACTCCGGGTCTTCGGCCGAACGAAAAAACCCGAACCCCACCGGTCCCTTCGCGGGCGTTCGGCGGTCGACGGGCGTCGTCTGGCTGGCGAACCGCCCGGGCGCGCCGGCGTTTTGGACGCACGACGCGTCGTCCGACGGTTCGTCCGACGGCGCGGTGACGGTGGTCTGTTCGACGGACGCGCGGTGGGACGCCGCCGCCGCCGACGACCTTCGCGACGGCGCGGGGGCGGCGCCCGGGGAGCGCGACGGCTTCGCCGGGGACCGGCGCCAGGAGCTCGCGATCGAAGGCTCGGGCGTCGACGCCGCCGCGCTCAGAGACGCGCTCGACGCGTGCCTCCTCGACGAGGCGGAGTCCGCCGCGTGGTTCACGACGAGTCGCGCGGGAGCGGAGGGAGGCCAAGGCGAAGGCGAAGGCGAAGGCGAAGGCGAAGGCGAAGAAGACGCCGGCGGCTCCGGACCATCGCGTTCCGTCGCGTCGTCGTCCGGCGTCGCCGCGCTCGGCGTGTGCTTCGCGCAGTGGCCCGAGCGCGTCGAGCACCTCGCCGCGCTCGGGGTTCGTCTCGGCGGCCGCGGGTCCTACGTCCTGGCGTGCGCGTCCGTGGACGCCGCGAGGAAACGAGCGAGCGGCAGCGGCGGGTACGGAGGTTCAGGCGGCGGCGGAGGTTTTTTATCGGGCACCGACGAGGTTCAGGCGGCCGGGGAGGGCGTCGCGGGGCTTCCTCGGGCGACCGCCGCGGCGTCGTCTTTTTCGCGCGGGTTGGGGGGTAAGGTGGGCGTTCGGCGGGCGGAGGCGTTTCGCGGGCCCGGGGCGGACGGGCGGGAGACGCGCGCGTTTCCCGAGGGGACGGGTCACTTTTGGGCGAGGATGCCGTGCTTGGAGTGCGGGTCGCCTTGGTGGTTGGGCGAGGACTGGGACGCGGCGTGCGCCAACTGCGGGGGGGACGCCGAGTCGTACGACGACGACGGGCAGCCCGTGAACGCCGCGTACAGGAGGAGGTTCAAGAAGTTCCGGGAACTCGTGGACGCGCTCGAGCCCTTGTAGGAGAGCGCGGGGGTCTCCGGAGGAGTGTACCATGAGGGGGGAGGAGGGGGGGAGTATCTGTAGGGGGGCGAAGGACGAACGAGTTCGAGTCTCTTTGCCGCGTGGGTCGCCGAGGTCCCAGAACCTATTCAAAGCTGATGCTGATGTCGGGGCGCACTCTCTAGTGCTCACGCGACGAATCTTCGAATCTCGGGCGAATCGCGACGAAAAGTGCTCCTTCGCTTCAAATATCTCTGCGCGCGAGCGGCGGACATGGCCGCGGCGCTGCTCGCCCCCCGGGGGTCTCTCCCCCTCCCCCTCGCCTCGAGACGCCGCGTCGTCGCGCGCCTCGCGCGTTCGGCGCGCGCGTCCTCGTCCGCGCCGGCGCCTTCGTCTTCGCGCGACGTCGACGCGGCGGTTCCGTCGGATCGCCCCGTCGGCGGACCAACCGTCGGCTTCGTCCCGATCGAGAAAAAGCGCGCCCTGCACGTGCACGTGGGCGCGGGCCGGCTGGCGATGGGTCTCCTCGTCCCCTCCCTGGTGCAGTCCGACGTCCCCCTCGTGGTGTTACAGGCCCCCCGCGAGCCCTGGAACGGCGTCTACGACGCCCTCGCGGGCGTCGACGGCGGCGAGCCGAGACTCAACCTCGAGGTGGCGCATCACCCCGGCGTCGTCCGCACGCGCCTCGTCGCCGTCCCCGCCCATCGCGACGACGCCGACGCGGAGGCGGCGGTGGCCGAGATCCTGAGCCTGCTCCTCGACGGCGCCCCGGACGCCCCGCCCGGGGTGTTCGTCATCTCCCCGGACACAGAGCGCGTCTGGCTCCCAATCCTCGCCGCCGCCACATCCATCTCCACCGCCGTCGGCCCCGCGCTCGTCCCGTGGCTCGGCGAGACCCTCCTCCGGCGCCTCCCCGCGCCGCCGGACGAAGGCGGAACCTCCTCCTCGTCCGCCTCCTCCGAAGCCTCCTCCTCGTCCGCCTCCGAAGCCTCCTCCTCGTCCGCCTCCGAAGCCTCCTCCTCGTCCGCCTCCTCTGGAAAACAACTGAAAACCGCCGCCTCCCTGTTGGTCCCGCGCGTGTACTGCTGCGAGAACGACCACGCGGCGGTGGCGGAGCTCGCGTCTCTGCTCGGCGCCCGGGCGCGGGTGGTGCCGTGCGTCGTGGACAAGGTGTGCCAGGCCCTCGTCGTGGACGCGGCGCCGGAGGTGGAGGAGGAGGAGGGCGTCGCCGCGTCCAAGGCGCCCCGGCGGTGGACCGCGCGCGTCGCCACCGAGCGGTTCCCCGGGATGATCCTCCCCCTCGCGCCCACCGCGCGGGACGACCCCCTGCTCCCGTTCGCGGCGAACGGCGGCGATAATAAGAACCGGCGGGGGGACGACCTCTCGGGTCCGCTGCGTCTGGTGAGCGACGAGGCGTGCGCCGCGTTTCTGCACGACAAGAAGCTGACGCAGGTCAACGGGACGCACACCGCGCTGGCGTTCGTGGCTTTGGCGGAGGCGCCTCTGGCGACGTACGCGGGCGAGCTCGCGATTGACGCGCCGCGCGACCTCGCCTCCGTGCCGCTCCGGAGCCTCGCGGGGATGTCCGAGCGCCACGCGAGGGCGCTGTGGCTCTGGTGCGTCGCCGAGGCGCTTGAGCTCCTCCTCGACCACGGCGCGGACGTCGCGAAGCGCGCGCTCGGCGACCTGGAGACGGACGCCGAGCTCATCGACGTCATGCTCGCGGACGCGAAGATGGCGCTCGAGCGCCTCTCCGCCTCCGCGCCCGAAGACACCGTCGGGAGGGTCCTCAACGCGGGCGTCCTCGTCAGGCTGGAGGGGCGCCTGAGGGTCGTCTGGGAGAAGCTCGACCGCGAGGTGCGCGTGAAAGGGAAAGCGGGGATGGGGGAGACGCACAGACGGTTCGTGCAGGAGGCGGGCGCGGGCGACGTGGAGACTTTGCTCGGGGCGTGCGAGGAACTCTACGCGCAGTGCGACGACGTCGCCAGGTTCGTCGCGGGAGAGGGGTCGGCGAAAGGCGCCGGGCCCAGGTGAAAGAGAAAAAGAACACCCGAACACCCTTCTCGGGGAGCGAAAAAAGGGGGTGAGGCCCCCACACTGAACGAACTCCTTTCGAAAGTACGAAGGTACGAAAGTATCATACTCGTAGCCCGCATTCCTTCGCGTTCGAAGCGCGCGGACGCGCGAACGTCGAGAAACAACAGAGTTTTTTAAAAAAGGGTCGTCGCGTTTTCGCGCGCCGCGCTCCCCCTCACGCGCCACCCAAACGCGCTTCGCGCGCGGACTCCCCGCCCTCGTCCCCCGCCGCCGTCATCGCCTCGTACATCGCCTTCTGGTGGCGAAGGATCGCCAGCCGCCGCGCCTCCGCGGGCGCCGCCGCGGGCGCCGCCGCCGGACTCCCCGGAGGCGCCCCCGCGGGACTCCGCGCCTCCGCCGCGAACCGCGCCCTCGCCCGCGCCCTGGCCTCCGCGAGCGCGCGCGCGTCGACGCCCGAGTCGTTCGACGCGTGCGCGAGTGAACGGGCGGGGGCTCGCGCGCGCGCGTCGACGCCCAAGTCGTTCGACGCGAACGCTCCGAACGGTTTCGGGTGTTTCGCGTCCTCCTCCTCGCACGTCGACGTCGACGCGGAGGAGGTGGAAAACGTCCTCGCGGCGGCGACGTCGACGCGCGGCGGAACCCCGACCCTACCCGGAGGGGGCGTCGGGGACCACGCCTTCCCGGGGGAGTTCGCCGACGGCGGAGAGTGGTGGTGCTTGTCCTTCGCCGCTTCGTCGCCCGTCCTCGGCGCGCGCGTCCCGGCGACGGCGTCGCACGCGTGCGCCGCCGCCGCCGCCGTCGCGAGGACTCGACCGCACGCCGCGCACGCCACGAGCCCCTCGCCGACGTCCTCTCGGCGACGGTTCGAAGGACCGGCGAAGGACTCGCGCGCTTCTCCTCCACCCGTCGATGATATTTTTCTCTTCTCTCGCGACGGCGTCGGGTCGTCGGCGGCGGCGATGGCGGATTCGAGCGCGGCGGCGGCGGCGGCGAGGCGCGCCTCCTCGGCGGATCGATCCGACGCCGACGTCGGCGCCCCGAGCGCGGCGACCCAGTCGCGTTCGCGCGACGAGGGGAGGGAGGGCGCGGGGGGTACGCGCGCGGGCCTGGGGCGGGCGCGTGCGGGGTTATTTTGGGGGGGGGAGGTCAGTCGACGCGATGGGGGGGCGGCGGCGTGAGCGGCGGCGAGGGGACGGGACGGGTGGATCGTCGTCGCCGACTTTTTCGGATCTTCACCGCGAGGCGTGTACGAGGAAGGTGCGGTGGTGATGCTTCGGTGATGCTGCGGGGCGGGCGCGCGTCGCGCTCGCGCGGCGCACCTCTCGTAGTCGTCCTCTGCGAATATCGGCGCGACGCGGTTCGCGAGCGCGTCCGGGGCGCACGCTCGGAGCGCCTCGGGGAGGTTCGCGATGGCGTGCGCGAGCCTCGCGCGCAGCGTCGCCGCGTCGTCGCCGGGGGACGGGTCGTGGTCCATCGTCGTCGCTCGAGGCGCGCGGTGCGGTCCTACACGCCCGTCCCGGCGCGGGAGGAAAAACGCGTCGGTCGTACGCGCCGCGGGACCCCGGGTCGGTCGCGGCCTCGGCGCTTCGGCTCGGGAGGGGCGCTCAGCGAGCGTGCATCGCGAACGATCGCGGGCCTCGAGGGGCGGGTGGGGCGGTGGGGTGCGGCGCGCGAGCGGGGCGGGGTGCGCGCGAGGCTGACGAGGCGAGGCGCGATTCGCCGCGTTTGGCGGATCCATCGACGACGAGTCGTCAAATTTTTCACGTCCGCCGCGCGCGCGACGTCCGTACTGAGACTGGGCTTCAAGTGACCTCGGCCACGACGCGCTGCTCGTGCGTTGTTTCTGGATAGATAGGCCCGACGTCTCGGCGCGCGAGGCCGCGCAGAGCACGAACGCGCGCGTCCGGCTCACATGTGGACCCACGCGAACGCGAGGTGCGCGCGCGTCGGCGTCGGCGCGCGCGCCGGTCCCTCCGCGGCGCGTCGCGTCCTCGCCCCCGCCTCGCGCGGCGGTCCCGGCGCGGACGCTGCGCGTCGCCGGTCGGCCTCGTCGTCCCGTCTCGATCGCGACCCGGCGACGCGCTCGACGCCCGCGGACGCGCCGCCCCCCCCGCCCCCCGCCGCCGCGCGGACTCGGGCCGTCCGCTCGCTGAGCTCCGCCGCGCTCGCGGGCGCCGCCGCGCTCGCGGTGGCGCTCGCCCCCTCTCCCCCAGCGTGGGCGGACGACGACGCGATCGGCGGCGTCGACGCCGCCTCCTCCGTCGCGGCGGCGGCGGCGGCGGCGGCGTCCGAGTCTTCCGAGCCGGAGGTGGTCGAGTTCGCGTTCGACGACGTCGAGATCGGCGCCGCGCCGGACGTCGCGGCGCAGAAGGCGCGGCAGACGGACCTCAGGGCCCGGGGCCTGACGGAGCTCGAGGCGAAGGCGATCGAGAACAACCAGAAGATCAAGCAGTACAACAACGCCCCCGACGAGTTTCCGACGTTTGTCCGCGAGGGCTACGACGTCAAGGTCATCACCGCGCCCGGGTTCGTGACCCAGGACGACGGGCTGGTGTACAAAGACTTCGTCGAGGGCACGGGCGCGGTGCCGGTGGACGGCCAGGAGGTGACGTTCGAGTACGTGGCGTACAACGAAAACGGAGGCACGATCGACTCGACGTACCGCAAGGGACAGCCCGCGAGCACGAGGCTCGGGATCAACGGGATGATCCCCGGGTTCGAGGAGGGACTCAAGGGGATGCGGGAGGGGGGGAGGAGGAGGGTCGTCGTCCCGCCGGAGCTCGGGCCACCGACGGGCCCGGCGACGTTCTTCTCCGCGAAGCAGTGGGAGGTGTTCGACATCGAGCTCGTCAAGATAAAAAACTGCCAGAGGGTGCAGAGCTCATTCATGTCCTCCAGCGTCGTGTGCGAGTGACGAGTAGAGCGACGAACGGTTCGGCGCCGAGACGAATCGCGTCGAGACGAATCGCGTCGTCCGCGTGAGTATGAAGGGTACCACTCTCATCATCAGTCCCCCGGGAGGCGTCGCTTTTCGTCGGCGTCGCTTTTCGTCGTGTCGACCACTCCCCTCTCCTCCCCATCTCCTCCCTGTCTCGCTACCGCTTGAGCCCGAGCGCTCGCTTGAGCCCCCACCCACGTCCCTTCTTCTTCTCCCTCTCCTCCGCGGCGTTGCGGCGGTCGACGCGCTCGTACTCCTCCTCCCCCGCCGGCGCGCGGCCGCGAGGGATTCCTTCGTCGGCGTCTTCGTCGCCTTCCCTCGCTTCTTTCCCCGCGCCCGCCTTAGCCTCCCTCGTCGCCTCGTCGAGGCGCCTGAGCATGACCCTGGTCTCCTTAAGCCTCTCCTTGAAGTCGCGCTTCCAGTTTTCGAACCGGAGGCCCAGGCTCTTGAGCTCAAAGTCCGGGTCGAGATCCGCGGCGCTCGACCCCTCCTTCACCTCCACGATGAAATCCGCGTCGTCCTCGAAGACCCGCGCGCGCGTGTCCAGCTCCTTCGAGAGGACCGCCACCTGCTCCGCGCCCTCCGCGCGCGCGGAGGCGGAGACGGAGACGCCCTTCTCGGCGCCGCCGCTTCCTCGCGGCGGCGTTCCGGGGCTCGGGGCGAGGCTCGAGACGGGGGATTTGCCCTTGCGGTCGGAGGGCGGCGGGGGCGCGCGTTCTCCTTCTCGCGCGTCGCCCTCGCCCGCCTCGAACGCGTCTCGAACCGCGCCGAGGGCGGATTTGAGCGCGGACATCTCCTCGGCCCACTCGCTCTCGGACTCGAACAGCCGCCGCTTCGCGTCGTCCGCGTCGCGGCGGGCGGCGGCGAGCGCCGCCGCGAGGGATTCCTTCTCCGCCCTCAGCGCGGCGTTTCCCGCCTCGAGCGACGCGACGCGGTCCGAATCGCCGCGATCCCTCTCCGCCTCCCTCCGCCTCTCCTCCCGCTCCGCCTCCACCTCCGCCTCGAGCGCCTCGCGGCGCTTCCGCTCGGCGTCCGCCTCCGCCTCGAGCTTCCCGAGCTCCTCGTGGAATCGCGCCTCGAGCGCGCTCTCCGCGTCGCGCACGCGCCGCGCCGCCTCCTCGGGCGCCACCATGCCCCTCGCCGCCGCCTCCGACTCGAGCCGCCGCCGCTCAGCCTCCGCCTCCCTCGCCTTCGCCTCCGACCGACGCGCCTCCGCCTCGGCGGCGGCGCGAATCCTCGCCGCCTCCGCCTCCGCGCGCCGCGCCTCCGCCTCCAACGCCTCCTTCGCCGCCTCCTCCGCCTCGAGCTTGGCGACGCGTTCCGCCTCTTTTTTTTCGAGCCTCCGCCTCTCTTCGACGCGCTTCGCGACGCGGCGCCGGAGCGCCAGCCGCCGGGCGAAACATTGCGACGCGACGACGCGACGCACGTCCTCTGCGTACGCCCTTCGCGCCGACGCGCCGCGGACGCGCCTCTGGCACGCGACTGCCGCGTTCCTGAGCGATAGGAGCTCACGGAATGCGCGCCGCGCGACCGCGCCGCGCCGCGCGGCTTGGCAGACGACCGCCGCGCGCTTGAGAGCCAAAAACGCGACGCGCAGGACCTTGGCGCGCCGCGTCTTCTGCGCGCTCAGCGCCGCGCGGATCTTCCGCGCCCTCGCGTCCTCCATCTGCCCCACCTTCCCCGCGCGCAGGAAGAGCTTCGTCAGCCCGAACTGGTACGACTCCGGCGCGACCCTGAAGTGCTTCAGCACCGCCGCGCAGAACCGCTCGGGGTCGCCGCCGTACGATTTCGTCGCCGCGGGGGGAAGAAGCGGCCCGAACCGCGCCGCGAACTTCGCCACGTCGTACCGAGTCGGGTACCCCTGCCGCGCGATCCGCACCACCTCGAGCACGCCGCAGCACCGAAGCTGCCGGAGCACCGCGCCGTCGTCGAACGCCGCGGGCTTGAGAGCGCCGTTGGGCTTGACGCACCGCACGAACCGAGGCGAGCACGCGTCGAGCTTCGCGATGAGGTCGGACAGCTGCGTCTTGAACCGAGAAGACACCGACTCCTTCCGAGCCCTGAGACCGCCGCGATGAGGCGGCTCCCGCGATGAGGCGGCTCCTCCACCGGGCGGAGCCGCCGCCGCCGCCGCCGCCTGGTCGTCCAGGACGTTCGCGAGCTCGACGACGAGCGACTCGGTGGATTCCGCGAGGACGGCAAAGACGTCGTCGCTCAACGCGTCGCGGTTCTTATCCAGAAACCCCGTCGCGTCGTAGTTCACCTCGCCCGCGTAATGCGCCACGTGGAACACGAGCTCGTCCCGCGCGTCCGCGCGGAACACGGGCGCGTGGGTCTCGGGGTCGCCGTCGCCGTCGCCGGAAAACGCTCCTGGCTTGAGCTCGGCGCGGATCTTGTGCGAGAAGGTGAGGTCGGTGGCTTTCGGGAACGCGCACTGCTCGTCGAGGAGGGAGAGCAGGCCCACGGGTTTGCGCTCGATGAGGTCGAGGCACGCCTGGTTATCCTCGAACGCCACCTTCGTCCAGTCGATCTTCTCGCGCTCGTACTCCTCCTGCTCCAGCTTGAACAGGTGGCGGTTGAACTGCTGCTGCAGGCGCTCGTTCGCGTAGTTGATGCACAGCTGCTCGAACGAGTTGCGCTCGAAAAACTCGAACCCGTAAATGTCCAGAATCGAACACGTCGCGAACGCCGTCCTCGTTCGCCCGCCGCCCTCCTCGCCCTTCACGGAATCGTTGATCCGCGCCACGAGCCAGTCGAACAGCGCGCTGTACGTCGCCTTCGCGAGGGCGTCCCGCGCCTCCGCCGCCTCGCGCGCGTCGAGCTTGCGCTCCACGAGCTCACCGCCCGCTCGAAGCTTCTTGGTTCGCATCGCGCGCGACAGCGCCTCGGCGCCCCCCCGCGCGCCCAAAAGCCGCGCGCTCGTCTCCAGCGCCTCCCGCGCGGGACCTTCCCTCGCGATGACCGCGACGTCATCCTCCCCGCGCACGGCTTCGTCCTCGAACTCGACGTTCCCGAGCCACAGCACGGCCGCGACGACGCGGTAGACGGCGTCGATCTCCGCGGGGGCGAAGCCGACGTCCCCGAGCGCGGCGACAACCTCCGCGTGCGCGGCGCGGTCGTCCACGCCGGCGACGCCCGCGACGCCCGCGCGAAGGTACGCGAAGTGCGAGGCGTCTCTCTTCGGGAGACGCAGATCCTTCCTCTGCGCGTCGGTCGCGCCCGCCAGGAGCTGGTAGAAGGCGTGGTACGAGCGCTCGCCGGCGGCTTGCGAGCACACGCGGGATTTTTCGAGGAGGTACGTGCGAATCGTCGCCCCCGCCACCTCGCCGCCGCGGTCGAACGCGATGTCGATGAGCTTCCCGAACCGGCTCGAGTTATCGTTGCGCAGGGTCTTCGCGTTCCCGAACGCCTCCAGGATCGGGTTCGTGCGAAGCACGCGGCGCTCGAGCGAGGCACCTCCTGTTTTCTTCGAGGCCTTCCCGTCTTCGTCGCCCGCCAGGAAGCGCATCGCGATCTTCGTCGTCTCCGTCTTCCCCGCCCCGGACTCGCCGCTGATGACGATCGCCTGGTCCTTGCCGTGCGTCATCATCTCGCGGTACGCCGCGGACGCCACCTCGTACACGTGCGGGGGAAGCGCGCTCGACGCGTCCGAGGACGCGCCCGAACCCGAACCCGAAGTTTTTTTCCACCCCGCGTATTTCTCCCTCGTCTCCGTGTCGTAGAGCCGCGGCACGGGCTTGAACGGGTTCACGGCGATGAGCACGGGGCCGGCGCGGGTGTAGATGTCGTCGCGGTCGGGGTGGTAGCGGCGGCGCAGATCGTGCAGCACGCTCGGCTCGTTCAGGTACGAGAGCTGCGTGAGGTCCTCCGCGCCCTCGAGCACTTCGGGGTTCGCGGGGAACACCGCCGCGGCGGGCACGGCGCGGGGCGACGCGTCGCCGTCGACGCGAACGATCGTCTCGGTCGCGCCGAGGGTGACGATCGAGGCGGGGAGGTACATCTCCCTCGCGGCGTCGTCGCCGGGGTCCGCGACCGCGACCCACACGCGGGAGTCGCGGCCGAGGCCCTCCAGCGCGTTCGCGTCGAACGCGCCGCCGGCGTCGCGGCGCGGCATCGCGACCTAGAACGCGCGCGGAGGCGGGGCTCGGGAGCGACAAGGCCGTTGAGAAACGGCCGCGGGGGGGGAGGGGGGACCCTGGGCGCGAGCGGTGGGGAACCGGAAGGCGCGATCGGGAGGCGGGTCGCGCGTTCCCGTCGCGAGGCCGCGCCGAGGGGTGGGAGGCGCGCGTCCGAAGCGCGCGTCGAAGTGCGGGAGCCGCGCGCGGAGCCGACGCCGCGCGACCTCGGCCGAATGGCGTCGTCCTCGGAGTTCCTCGGGCGGACGAGGAGCCCGCCGCGCGGTACGGGCCAGTGAGGATTTGCGCGCGCCGATTCCCGCCAGATCTCTCGCATCGTGCCTGCCGCGTTCCCCGCTCGCCACTTTTCGTCGCGCCTCCTCTGCGATGCTCGGGCTCGAGGGGTACGGCTCCGACAGTGACGGCGCGAGCGATGACGCCCCCGCGAGCCCTCCGCGCGGGCGCGTGACGCTCCTCGCGCGGGACGACCCCCCGCCCCCCTCCCCCGCACCCGCGGCCTCGCCGCCGCGGGCTCGGGCGCCTTTGAACTTCGCGGCCGCCCTCCCCAAGCCGACGGCGTCGAGCGCCCCCCGCGGCGGCATGTTCGCGGCCCTTCCCGGCCCCGCGGAGGGCAAGCGCGTGGTCGTGCGGCTCCAGCCCCCCGCGGACCTCGCCCCGGACTCCGACTCCGACTCGGACCCCTCGGACCCCGCGGACCCCGCGGCGAAGCGACGCGCGACCGCGCCGGCGTCCGCGAAGATCTCGCTCGCCGCGTCCCTGCCCCAGCCCAAGAACGGCGCCGGCTTCGGCCGAGGCCAGGGGGGCGGCGCCGCGCTCGATCTCGGCGGCGACCGGGGCGGAGGAACCGCGCTCGACCTCGGCGCGGACCGGGCGATCGCCGCGGCCGAACCCGAACCCGCGGCGGGACCGAGTCTGCACCCGTCGCAGCTGTACGCGGTGGACGCCGACACAGGCGCGTACGCGCACGCGGCGAGCGGCGACCCGTACTTATACGCGCGCGCGAGCGCCGACGCCCGCCGTCCCGAACGCCCGGGTTCGATTCCTCGCGGGCCGGACGTCGAGGCCGCGTTCGCGTACGTTCGCGGCGGGGGCGCGAGGGGGCCCGGCGGGGGGGAGGCGCCGAAGGTTCGCGAGATGAACCTCGACGCGTTGCGCGCGGGGGCTTCGCGCGGGCGCGCGGATGGCGTCGCCGGCGCGAGCGCGGGCGCCACGGGCCTCGCGTTTGGGGACGAATTCAGGGAGAAGCTCGCGCGCGAAGCCGGGGCGAAGCCCAGCGCGGCGCACAGGAGTAAGAACCAGATCGGGTCGCTGCTGTACAACGCCAAGCAGGCGGAGATGCAGATCATGGAGGGGCGGCTCGCGGGCGTGAGCCACAAGGCGGCGGCGAAGCGAAAGTACGGGTGGTAGGTTGAAGAAGAAGGCGCGCATAGCGCCGCGTTCGTTGTAGTCCATCGTAGATTTACTCTAGAGGTGATAAAAGAGACGGGATGCCTGAAGGATGCGCGGGGTCTCTTCTTCCGAAGATCGAGAACCACTCACGCGCGCGTGCGGCGGGAAGGTTTCGGAGGAGGCGCGCTTCGCGTGACGCGACGCGCCATACGGTTTCGCGCGTCGCGCGGCGGTTCGTCACTCGTCAAAAATACAAATTTATCTTGTCTCGCCGCCGCCCCGCGTCGTCTCCCGCGCTTTTGCGTCTCTAGAGCTCGTTGGCGATGATGGACTTGACCATCTCCGCCGGGAGCATCCCCTCCGTCCTGAGCGCGGGCTTCTCCGTGTCCGTGCCCACGAACACGAGCGTGGGGAGGCCTTGGATCTGCAGCTGCGTGGAGAGGTCCGCCTCCTCGTCCGTGTCCACCTTGACGATGCGCACCGCGTCCCCGAGCTCCGCCTTGACCTTCTCCAGCTCCGACGCCAGCAACACGCACGGGCCGCACCACGTCGCGAAGAAGTCGATCACGAGGGGCGTCGACCGGTCCTGAGCGGGTTTCGAAAGGGGCGAGCGAGGGGGCGAGGCGAGCGGGGAAGCGGTCAGTGAGGCGAGCGGGGAAGCGGTCAGCGGTCTCGCGAGCGTCGGGCGAGCTGACCGCTGACCGCTCCGATTCGCGACGCGCGATGCGCTCGCGGCGGGGTTTAGGGTAATTGTTTCCATCACGGACGGATGGACGCGTCGCCTCTCCGCGCCTCGCGAGGCCTCCCTCGGTGGGTCCCGCGTGGAAACACGCTCGGGCGCGGGGGCGCGCACCTTCATGACCTTCTTGAGCTCGTCCTTGGACACCTTCTCGATGGTTCCCGCGGCGCGAACCGCGACGTCGCGCGCGCTCCTCGCGGGGCTCGCGCGGGCGCGGCGGAGGGGCGCGGCGACCGCGACTCGGGCTCGCGAGGCAAACGGCGCGGCGCGCGCGCGCGCCTCGGCGGGGAAGACCGAGGCGGCGACCGCGGCGACGGCGGGCATGGCTGGGTGGGAGGGCGCGCGGGTGCGAAGCGGGGTCGCGGTGAGGCGGCGCCGGCTGGGAGTGGAGGGGGGGGGGCGCGCGAAGCGACGCCGAGAGAAGAAATGGCTGACGAGGGGCGTGACAAAACATCGGGGCGGGCGGACCCGCGTGTGTGGGCGCACCGGCGGTTCAGCCCGTCAACGCCACGTCGTCCGTCAACGCCAGCTCATCGCCAGGCATCGTCGCCTCGTTACCTCGCGACGCACTCCTCGCCGCGCGCGACTCAACCCCCCCCCCTCCCACCCCTCCGACGAGATGGCGGCGTCGACCGTCCTCCCCGCCGCCTCCCTCGCGCGCGGCGCGCCCTCCCTCGCCCGGAACCGCCCGCGTCGCGCGTCGCGCGGCGGGCGCGCCCCCTCCCGGGCCGCCTCCTCCTCCGCCTCCTCCTCCGCGACCGCCGCTCCCCCCGCCCCCGCGGAGTTGGAGCTGGACGCGAGGGGCCGCGAGCGCCTGAAGCTCGCCCTCGACGGCTGGCGCTTCTACGAGTATCAGGGCCACGACTGCCACTACATCAGCGCCGGCGAGTCGAACGACGGCCCGATCGTCGTCCTCGTCCACGGCTTCGGCGCGCACTCCTACCACTGGCGGTACACGATCCCGGCGCTCGCCAAGCGCGGCTTCCGGGTGTACGCGCTGTGCATGCTCGGCTACGGCTGGAGCCCCAAGGTGGAGGCGCCGTACTCGATGGAGTTCTGGGGCGAGCAGGTGATCGACTTCGCGCGGCGGGTCGCGGGCGCGAGCGAGACGGACAAGGCGTTCGTCGCCGGGAACTCCATCGGCGCGCTGGCGGCGCTGTACGCGGCTTCCGAGGCCCCCGAGCAAACCGCGGGCCTCTGCCTCGTCAACTCCGCGGGGAACTTCGAGGAGGGCGCGAAGCCCGGGCCGGAGAAGAAGACGCTGGCGCAGCAGGCGGTGGGGCAGACCGCGGACGTGATTCGGGACCCGACGGACGAGACCGCGCCGCCGCGGACGCTCGCGGAGTCCGCGCGGGAGGCGTTTGGGCGCCTCGTCGCGACGGGCATCTTCTACTTCACCAAGGTGAGGATCAAGAGCATCCTGAGCCAGGTGTACGAGTTCGAGGTGGACGACGACCTCGTGCGCTCGATCGAGCTCGCGGCGGAGGACCCGGGCGCGATCGGGACGTTCTACCAGCTCTCGCTCGCGGGCGGGCGGACGAAGCGCGCCGCGGGGGATTTGCTCGAGAAGTACGAGGGGCCGCTGATGCTGCTGTGGGGGGAGCGGGACCCGTGGATGACCCCGAGCAAGGCGGAGCGAATCATGGAGATGAAGCCGGAGGCGCGCTACGTGCCCGTCGTCGCGGGACACTGCCCGCACGACGACGCGCCGGTCGAGTGCTCGGAAGCGCTCGCGAACTGGGCCGACGAAATCGCGCAAAGACGCGCGTGACGATGAGGCGCGACGTCGCGTGTGACGTATCTGTACGCGACATATCGTAAAGGGTAAGGGTAAAATCAATATGATACGTTCATCTTCATGTTCGCGTAGAGAGCGGCGACGCGACCCGCCCCTCCTCCGCTCTCCGCCCCTCCTCCGATAAATTCCCCCCCTCCTCCGATATATTCCCCCCCTCCTCCGCTCTCCTCGCGACCGCAATCGCGACGAGCGCGGCGAGCGCCGCGGCCCACCCGACGACCTGCATGTCCTCCCACCCCGCGTGCGCGAGCGCGGCGCCCGAGACGACGCTCGCGACCCCCGCGGCGGCGAAGGTGGCGACGTCCGCGCGACTCTGCGCCCTCTGCGCCCCCGCCGCGACGAACGCCGCGTCGCCCGCTCGGCCCTCCGCCTTCGCCGCCTCCTCCGCGGCGCTCGTCGACCCGCGCCCCACCTCGGCGGTGCTCGCGACGAAGCAGAGGTTCCACCCGACGCCGAGAATCGCCTGCCCCGCGGCGAAGTGCGCCAATCCGTCGCCGGCGCGGAGGACGCCGGACGCGACGGCGAGTAAAGCGGCGCCGGCGGCGGCGACGCGGTCGAAGCCGAGGCGCTGCGTCGCCGCGCCGGAGACGAAGCTCGGCGCATACATCCCGAGCATGTGCCCCGCGATGACGAACGTGACGGAGGTGAACGAGTACCCCAGGGCGCGCATCGCGAGCGGCGTGGGGGACATCAGAAATGACATCGCCGCGTACGAAGACGCGGAGACGAACACCGCCGCGACGAAGCGAGGGCGCGAAAACGCAATCGATACGGCGAGCCCTGAACGCGGTGGTACCCTTTCGGCCGCGTCGTCGTCTGCCTTACCCTTATGTACCGTCGTTTTTGACGCTTTATCGTCGCCTTGCTCCGCGGGGAAGGCGACGAGGTTCGGGGCGAGGACGACGGCGAGGAGCGTCGCGTACGCGAGGGCGGCGCAGAGGTAGACGCCGGCGAACTCGGCTTCGGGGAAGAGGTCTCTCGACCCCGCGGCGTACCCGGGCCCCAGGACCGCGCCGACGACGCCGCCGGTGAGGACGAGGCCGACGCACCTCGGGCGGGACTCGGCGGGGACGAGGGTGAGCACGGCGAACCGGAACGTCTGCCCCGCCGCGGCGGGGAGCCCGAGGGCGACGGAGGAGAGGCAGAGCGTCGCGAAGGATCTCGCCGCGCACGCGCACGCGGCGAGCGCGGCGGCGGCGACGCCGACCGCGCTCGTGACCCGGTACGCGCGCGCGCGCCCGCCGACGGCCTGGAACAGGCGCGGGAGCGCGAAGCTCCACGCGGAGAGGCTGATGACGAGCAGCGCGAGCGGGAGCGTGTTCAGGGAGGCGCTCGGGGAGAACGCCGCGCCCGCGAGGTTGGCCGTCGCGATGGAGGACGTCAGCACGCTGAACGAGAGCGCCCAGCCGGCGGAGAGCGCGTACACGCCGCGCCAATCGTGCGCGGACGGGTCCGCGCCGTCCGCCGCCGCGGGCGCCTCGGAAGGAGGGGGCGCCATCGCCCGCGACCGAGGCGCGAGCCGAAGACTCGCCGACGCGCGCCGCCGCGAGCGAACCACAAGCTCTGGGTCGTTACGAAATTCGGGCGCGAGTTCGGGATTAATTTCATTTTCCGAGACGAGGATCCGCGTCGGCACGCTTTTCGACGCGCTCCCTCGAGAGCCGCGCCGCGACCCCATCGTCGCCGCGCCGAGGGCGTCGCGCGCTAGCGTCGGTCGGGGACCTCGCGCATTCGCGGTCATGCGTCGCGCGGCGGCGCGCGCCGCGTCGTTCGCCTCGAGACGACCCGGTTCACGCTCCCCCGACGCGGATACGAAAGCGCCCCCGTGGGCACCCCTCGCCGCGTGGATGCCGCGGCGCTCGGGATCGGCCGTCCCCGCGGGACCGGACGCGTCCTCCTCGGCGTCCTCCGCGCGTCCTCCGAACCACCCGAAGCGCCGCGAGGTGGCGTCCGCGCTGCACGCCCGGCCCTGGCAGAGGATCTCCATCCCGTCGCTCGTGTCCTCCATCACGACGACCCAGAAGTACCCCGCGCTCGTGGACGGCGTCTCCTGCCCGATGGCCGCGACGGTCGACCCGGCGACGGCGTACGACCGCGACTACGCGCACCTCGAGCGGATGTGCGACCACCTCACCGTCGCGCCGCCGCCGCGCGGCGCCACCTTCTTCACCGCGGACGTCGGGCCGCTGAGCGTGCGCTGGGAGAGACACACCGAGGTGTGCACGTACACGTTCGCGCGCGCGCTCGCGCGGGACGACGCCGACGCCGCCGCGCGCCCGTTCGACGAATCCCACGTCGCCACCTCGCTCGTCCCCGCGCCGTGGCTCGAGGCGCTGCCCGGGGGCATCGTGAGCGCGACGCACGTCGCGCTCGTGGAGGGCGACCCCGCGGACGGCTGGGGCGACGAGGGGGGACCGTTCGACGCGGCTTCTCGCGGCGGCGTCTCCGAAGCCGATGACGAGTCCGCCGCCGAAATCGAAACCGCGGCGCTTCGTCGCGAAACCGCCGGCGCGGCGCTCCTGCGCCGGGTGAAACCGCTCTTCCACCGCGGCGAGGTGATCACGGGCTCCACGCTCGACCGCGGCCGGTTCCGCGCGTACAGCGACTGGCGCGTGCACGCCGACGGGTTCGCGCGCATCGCGATCCACCACCGGCCGGACGACCGCCGCGCGTTCGTCAGCAGCGCGGCGGGCAAGGCGACGCAGCGCGTGATCGAGCTCGATAAGTATCGCGTCTTGGCGCTGATGGGCCTTCCGTTCGCGCAGGAGCTGAGCCGCATGGTGGACGCCCTGAACGAGGAGCTGATGCGCGTGATGGACGCCATCGGGGACGCGGAGAAGCCGAGCGCCGAGGCGCCGAACCCGAACCTCCGGCGCGAACTTCTCTCGCGGCTCACCGCGCTCGCGTCGACGGCGCAGAAGCTGAGCGCCGTCGCGCACGACCGCTTCGCGGCGTCGGCGGCGTACGCGGAGCTCGTCAGCGACCGCGTCCGCTACTTGACCATGGGTAAGATCCCGGCGGTTCCCGGCATGGCGAGTTTCGTGCTGGACGCCACCGAGCCCGGCGCGCGGACGTGCGCGGCGGTGCGGCGGCGCCTGGATAAGCTCGCGCACTCCGCGCACCTCGCCGCCAACGTCATGCAGACCTCGCTCACGGTGGAGCAGCACGCGCGGAGCAACGAGAGCCTCGCGCGGCTCAGGGCGACCGCGACCGCGCAGCTCACCATGCAGCACAACGTCGAGGGGCTCTCGACGGTGGCGCTGACGTACTACTCGCTGGGCGTGCTCGGGTACGCCGCAAAGGCGACGGCGGGGACCGGGGCGTTGCCCGTGGCGCCCGAGGTGGCGCTCGGCGCCGCCATCCCGCTCGTGTGGATGGCGGTCAGCGCCGCCGTGCGCAGGATGAAACGAGCCGCGATGATGGAGGGTGAAGGAGGCGGCGGGGGGGGCGCGCCGAGAGGATGAACGCACGAGTCTCACGAGACAATATCACACGATATAAACCGTTTTATTGACGAGAGAAAAGAGTAGACTACTGGATCTCCTCGAGAAGAGTGACCGCACTCGAGAACTCCGTCATCCTCCTCCGCTCGGCGCTTCTCCGACGGCGTCCCGCGTCGCGCTCGTCACATCCTCGCCCTCGCGGTCGGCTTGAGCTCGTACCCTCCCTCGAACGCGTTGGCGAGGACGTCGGCCATGGTGACGCACGGTACGATCTCGAGCGCGGCTCGCGTCGCCTCCGGGACGTCGTGCTCGACGTCCACCCGGTTCCTCGCCGGGATCAACACGCGCGTGATCCCGTTTTGGTGCGCGGCGATGAGCTTCTCCTTCAACCCCCCCACGGGCAACACCAAACCCCTCAGGCTCACCTCGCCCGTCATGGCGGTGTCGCTCCGCGCGGGCCTCCCGGAGAAGAGCGAGACGAGCGCCGTGCACATCGTGACGCCCGCGCTGGGGCCGTCCTTCGGGATGGCGCCCTGCGGGAGGTGGATGTGCACGCTCCGCCCGACGAGCAAACCCGCGCCGCCCAGCGGACCGGAAGCCAGGGGCAAAGACTCGATCCCGCTCGCGACGATGTGCGCCGCGGGCCCCGCCGCCGCCGCGTACGCCCCGGGGCCCGGGTACCGCCGGGTCCCCGTCCCGGGACCACCGCCCGGGCGCTCGTCGCGTTCCTCCGCGTCGTTTTTTCCTCCGCCTCGGTTTCCTCCTCCCGGCGGCGGCGTCAACCCGAGCGCCCTCGCGTGGCTCTGCACCCAGCTCAGCGCGATGAGCGCGGACTCCTTGATGACGTCCCCGAGCTGGCCCGTGATTTGGATCTCGCCCTTCCCGGGCATCACCGCCGCCTCGACGTACATGAGGTCGCCTCCCGCGGCGGACCACGACAGGCCCGCGACGACGCCGGGGATATCCCCGCGCTCCTTCAGGTCGTCGCTCGCGCCCTCGTACCGCGCGGGGCCCAGAACCTTCGCGATCAGAGCCGCCGTGACCACGGGGACGCCGTCCGCGCCGGAGACCAGCGCGAGGGCCTCGGAGGCGGGGTGCACGGGTCGGAGGGTTCCGTCGGTGGTCGGCGATCCGAGCCGCGGGGGCTCGTTCTCGTTCTCGTTCTCGTTCGGAAGACGCATCTTCCCCGCGGCGTGGACGGCGGCGGCGCGGCAGAGCGCGTCGAGGCACCTCTGCAGCCCCCGGACGCCGGCCTCGCGGGTGTACCCTCGGACGACGAGCTCGATGGCGTCCACGGGGATTTTGAGCTTCGGCGCTCGGCCCTCGGCGCCCGCGAGGCCGTGTTCTTCGAGGACGCGCGGCACGACGTGCGTCTGCGCGATGCGGCGCTTCTCCTCGGCGGTGTACCCCGGGACGTCGATCATCTCCATGCGGTCGCGGAGCGGCCCCGGGATGGTCCGCGCGTCGTTCGCGGTGGCCAGGAACGTGACCCTGCTCAGGTCGAACGGGACGCCGAGGTAGTGGTCCACGAACTGGTGGTTCTGTTCCGGGTCCAGGACCTCGAGCATCGCCGCCGCGGGGTCGCCGCGCGAGTCCGCGCCCATCTTGTCGAGCTCGTCGAGCAAAATCACGGGGTCCTTCACCCCGACCCGCTTGACGCCCGCGATCAGCCGACCGGGCATGGACGCGATGTACGTGCGGCGGTGCCCCCGGATGTCCGCCTCGTCCCGGACGCCCCCGAGCGAGATGCGCTGGAACGGTCGAGACATAACCTTGGCGATGCTCCGCGCGAGCGTCGTCTTGCCGACGCCGGGCGGGCCGAGGAAACACAAAATCGGAGGCCTCGCCTCGGGTCTCAGCCGACGCACCGCCAGGTACTCGACGATCCGGTCCTTCACCTTATCGAGGCCGTAGTGCTCGGCGTCCAGAACCCGCCGCGCCTCCGCGATCCCAACCTCGGGCGCGTCCGATCCCGCCTCCTTGCTCCAGGGCAGAGACGCGACGCACTCGAGCCACGCGCGGCTGGAGCCGTACGCGGGCGCCTGCTCCGTCATCTTGCGCAGCTTCCGGAGCTCCGACTCCGCCTGGCGCAGCGTCGACGGCGGCGGCGCCGACGCGAGTAACCGCCGGTGTAACGCCTCGAGGTCGTCCTCGCCGTTCTCCCCGTCCTGGCCCTCGCCGAGCTCCTCCTTGATCGCCTGCATCTGCTGCCGCAGGATGTACTCGCGCTGGGTCTTGCTCAGCCGCCCCTCGACGCGCTTGGCGACGTCGGCGTTGACGGTGAGCGCGCCCAGGTGCGTCTCGATGAGCGCCGACGCGCGACGCATCCGCTCCTTCGGGCACGTGATCGATAACAGGTCCAGGCGCTGGTCGAACCCGTCCTCGAACGCCGCCACGAACAGGTCCGCGAGCCTGTGCGCGGGAGCGGACTCGAGCATCGCCTTCAGCCGACGCGCGCGGCCCTTGCGCTTCTCAAGCTTATCCACCAGCTCGCGAGCGCGCGCCTTGAACTCCGCGGCCATGCGCGACAACGACGCGTCGTCGCGGTTCGGTTCGCCCGAGAGGGTTCGCTCGAGCGCCGCGCGCTCCTCCGTCGCCCCTCCCTCGCCTCGCCCGTCGAGCTGGTGCACGGCGGCGACGAGGAACGGGGAGGTGCCGACGAGGTGGTTGAGCTCGAACCGGCACCGCCCCTCGAGCAAGACGGCGTACGCGCGTTGCCCGTCGGGGCGGTCGGCGAGGCGCGTGACGTCCACCACCCGCGCCGCCGTGCCGACGTCGTGCAGCCGCTCGCGGACGTCCGCGACGTCGTCCGGGTTCGGGAAGAGCTCGGAGGATGCCGAGGCGTCGGGGGAGGAGGCGTCGGTCGCGGCGGCGCTCAGGAGGCTCTCGCGGCGCGCGGGGACGACGCCGACGTACCCGGCGCCGGCGGCGACGTCGCCGGAGGCGAGGAGGTGGTCCACGAGGGCCACCGCGCGCGGGGTCGCGAGCAGGAGCTTCATCGCGGACGAGGGGAGGAGGACGCGGTCGCGGAGGGGGAGGATGGCCAGCGTGGGGGGGAGGGCCGCCTCCGGGTGGGTGAGCTCGCCCGCGAAGCCGCTCATGGCGTCGGAGCGGCGGCCTCGGGAGCCGCGGGGGATGGGCCGGCCGGGGGGTTTACGGTCACGCGGGGGAGGGACCCTGGCGACCGACGCGCGGGAGGATGCGGGGGACGCGCGTCGTCGGCGGAATGCGAGGAGCTCGGCGCGCGGCGCGACGACCGGCGCGGCGCGGCAGTCGCGGGACGGCGCGCGCGGGGGGGGGAGGGCCTCGAGGGCCTCGCGAGGGGGGTTCGGGCGCGCGGGCGGAGCGCCGCGGAGTGGCGCGCGGGCGCGGGGGAGGCGCGCGCGTCGAGGGGGGTGCGCGAGTCTGTCGTGAAGAAACAACAGAAAACGCCACCGCTCGAACGGGGACCGCGAAAATCAACCGCGGGAAACGGAAGGCGCGGTCGACATCCGCCTCGGCGTGCTGACGCGGACGAATCGCGGATCGCACCGCGCGGCGGAGAACGCGTCTGACTCGGGGGGCGCGACACTTGTCAGGACACACCCGGGTGTCACCCGCCCCCCCGCGCGCTCGCGCTCGCGTCGCGCGCGCGCGCGCTCGGACCCGGCGCGGGCGGCGCCTCGATGCCGCGGCGGCGCGTCGCGCGCGCGCGCGTCTCGCGCCTCCTCGCCCTCGCCCTCGCGGTCGCGCTCCTCGCGGCGGCGCCCGCCGCGGCGCGCGCGAAGCGCGGCGTGCGGATCCCGGACGCGCTCGACGACGTCGTGGACGACGAGGAGGACGCCGACTTCCGCGACTGGGGCGCCGCGGGGCGGCGTTCCACCCGGGGGGGGGAACCGGGCCCCTCGGACGAGTCCCCGTCCCCGGAGGACGGGTTGCCGACGAAGCCGGACGGGTCCCCGGACGTGGACGCGATCCTCGCCTCGCAGAATCGCGGGCCGCAGCTCACGTTCGCGCGCCTCCGACCCGATCCGAATCGCGTCAAGGCGGACGTCGACGCGCTCGGGGTGAAGTGGGCGAGCCTCCTGCGGTCGGGGGGCATGAGCGAGAGCGTGTACGCCATCGACGTGGACACGATCCTCGTCAACGTCAAGGACGGATCGAACATGGCCGAGGTCCGCGAGTTCCTATGGATGCAGGACGAGGTGGAGTCGCACGAGTGGAAGAACCAAATCTGGCCCAAGGGCTCCGACGCGCCCGTCCGCCAAGACCCCGCCGCGAGGGCGAAAGAGGCGAAACCGGAACCGCAGAAGAAGAAGCGAAAGAAGCGAAAGAGGGGGAAAAAGAAGGGGAAAAGCGAAGGCGAAGGCGAGCCCGCGAAGGAAGAGCTGTGACGTTTGACGGAGTCCGCGAATGCTCCGAGGCGCCGCGAAGACATTCTAAAAAAAGGCGTCCAGTCCACCATATTTCGTAGAAAAACCCGCGCTCGGCGTGTCTTCGCCCTTCACGCGGGGGCCGCGGGCGGCGCGACCGCCGCCCCCGCCGCCCCCGCCCCCGCCGCCATCGCCTCTCCCACCGCCCCCGTCTTTTTCGCCTCCTCCTCCTTCTTCATCTTCGCGCTCGTCGAGAGCATCTCCCAGAACTTGGCGACGGCGGCGGCTTTTTTCCACAGGCTCGCCGCGAGCTGCCCCCGCCGCCATGTCGCGTCGGCGTCGTCGAGCCGGACGAAGAGTTCCGCCGCCTCCTTCTGAAGCGCGTCGGGGACGCCGAACTTCGCGCGCATCGCGGTCGCGAGCTCCTCGTACCCCACCGCGCTCCGCCGCGCGCGCTCGGGGTTCCCGAGGAGCGCCTCGATCATGTCGTTCCCGAGCGTGCCCTTCGGGTCGAGCGTCTTTCGCGCGTCGCGGAATCGCTCCGGGATACCGGGGTACCGCCGCGCCAGCTTCGCCCGCGCGGCTTCGCGATCCGCCGGCGCGTCCGGGAGCTCGATCTTCGCCCAGTGCGTCCGGGTGCCGTACTTCTCCCCCAGCGCGGATTCCTCCATCTCGGCGTACCGCTCGAACGCCCTCGTGATCGCGTCCCTCTCCTCGGCGTCGTCCGACGGGAGGTACATGATGATCCCGACCCAGCTGTGCAGCCCCGGCGCGTCGCTCTTGTCGTTGCTCGCCGGGCTCAGAGGGCTCGCGCTCCCGGCGCTCCACCGCTGCTCGATCGGCGCGGGCGCGGGGATCCCCTCGCGCTCGATCATCTCCAGGAGCTCGCGCATGAACGCGAGGTCGCGCCCGGAGTTGCGCTCGACGTCGTCGCCCGTCCGGAACGCCACCTCGTACACGTGCTGCTGCCCGCCGCAGTCGAACCCCAAGATGTTGTCGCTCCAGTCGCACCGCCACCCCTCGTTGCGACGCCAAAACGCCGCCTCCGCCGCGTTCACGCGCTTGACGTGCTCCAGATCCAGAGGCGCCGCGCGAAGGAGCTCGTCCCGCAGCGCCCCGAACCCCATCCCGCTCGCGTCCACACCCGGCGCGACCTCGCGAAGCAATCGTACCATCGGCGCCGTCTTCCACCGCCGCTCTTTTTCCGTCTCGGGCTTTTCTCGGGCGCGTCGTAACCCCTCCCTCTCCGTCCGAGTGAGGCCGCTCATCGCGTCCTCCTCTCCCGACCCGACGGGGTTGGACGCGACGACGACCACCGCGTCCGTGTGCGGAATCCACATGTACCGAATGTGCTGATACGCCTTTAGCCACTCGTCGCGCATCCGCTCCGCCGTCGCGCGGCTCGTCACCCACGTCCGCTCCAGGAGTTTGTGCGCGGGGACGACGCGGAGGGTCACCTCGGACGCGACGCCCAGGGCGCCAACGCCGCACCGGGCGAGGCGGAACAGCTCGCGGTCCTCCTCGCGCGGATCGTCCTCGCTCAGCTCGACCACGCCCTTCCCCGGGGTCACGAGCTTGAGCTTGGTGACGGTGTCGTCCAGGGGCGGGATCGACGCGCCGGTGCCGTGCGCGCCCACCTGCGTGAACCCGCCGATTTGCTGCTCGCGGATGCTCGCGTAATTCGCCAGGGTCAGACCGTGGGGCCTGAGCTTCTCGACGAGCTCCAACACCCGGGCGCCCGCGCGGACGGTCACGGTCATCTTTTGCTCGTCGATGTTAAGCACGTCGTCGAGCATGGCGAGGCTGAGCATGCCCTCGGGGTTGAACGCGGCGCCGTTGGGGCTGAGCGCGGATCCGACTGGGCGGAGTCTCCGGCGGTGCGCATCCGCCCACTGGACGCTCTTGAGCAACTGCTCGGGGGTCTCGGGCTGGACGTACCGCTCGCAGCGCACCTCCTTCGTCGCGCTCCAGTTGTGAACCACCTGGGCCTCGCTCTCGGGCTTCGTGAACTCCACGGAGGAGTACAGGAGCAGCTCGGCGGCGGCGGCGACGGCGACGACGAATCGCAGAGCGCGGAACGCGACGCGCGCGGGGGAGCGATCGCGCGCGGCGTTCGCGGCGGCGACGTGCGGGGGGGGCTCGGGGCGGAGGGGGTCCGCGTCCTTGTTCACCAGCGCGCGCGCGGGGTACTGGAGCGTGTCCGCGCGCTTCGGGTGCGGGACCGCGAACGGGCCGGACACCGGGCGGCCGCCGGTGGCGAGCGCGCGGGACGGAAGCCACGGCGACGCCGAGGGGAAGCGAGGGGGGAGCGCGAACGAGGGAGCGCGCGCGAGGGGGAACGCGGTCGGACGACCGGGCGCGACCGAAGCGACGCCCGCGGCGGACGACGCGCAACGCGCGAGCGCCGCGAACACCGCGCGGCGACGCATCGCGCCGGACCGAGGACGCGGGAAAGGCGCCGGACCCCGGGGGCGAACGACACGGCGCGCGCGAGGGAAAAGTGCACCGCCCGCGTGGAGCAGGGAGGGTGCAGGAAGCAGGCGCAGCGCCGAGGAGCGGATGACGCTCGTCATCATCTCACGTCGGCGTTTCCCAAGACAGACTCCTTCCTCCTCGTATCATACATCAGTCAGGGCAGGCCACCGAGACGGTTTTCTGTGACTGATTAGTATGTGAAGGTTTCGTCATTCAGCTCGGGCGTCGACGGCGGGTTCGGGATCGCGGCGGCTCTCGGTGTGGGTTCGTTCGTGCGACTGTGCGTCTCTATGAAAACTCTATTGATACCTCCGCGGCGCGAGCGGAACCCTCCGCTCGCGCCCCAGCGTCGTCCGTCGCGGCGCCACACGCGCGCCTCCCGCCGCGACCCATCCGCCCGCCCGATTCTCTCTTGCAGATTGTCGGCGGCGATCCTCAAAGCGTTCGATCCTCAAAGTTTCGCTTAGCGGGGGGAGACGGTGATCTCGGACTCGGGGGCGGTGAGGGTGCCGTTCTTCAGCTCGAAGAAGGCCTTCACGGGCCACGCGCCCGCCTCGAACATGAGCCCCAGCGCCATGGGGACGTCGATGATGATCTCGCCCTCGGTGGGCTTCGACGACGCCTCCTTGTTGAGCATCACGTAGGAGCGGCCCGCGTAGCCGATCCACCCGGCGACGTAGAGGAAGCCGATGCCCGGGATGGCGAACTCGCCGAGGTGCTCGAGGTTGCCGTCCACGATGAGGTGGGGGAGGCCGTCGGCGCCGCAGAGGAGGCCGGCCTCGCCGTAGTTCTTGAAGCGCGTCTTCGTCTTCTCGATGGTGGCGTTGAGCGCGAGCGCGGGGGCGGACTCCGCGTCGTACTTCTTGAGGCGCTTCTCGAGCGCCTTGATCTCCGCCTTCTCGCGCTTCGCGAAGGCCTTGTTCTTCTTGCAGGGAGTGAGGCCGGCGTAGGGCGCGACGTCGCGGGCGAACGCCTCGTCGGGGGCCACCATCGGCGCCGCGACGGCAATCGCCGCCGCCGCCGCGATGGACACCGCCTTCACGGACGCGTCCTTGGCGGAGCAGGAGATGGTCGCCACGGGCGCCTGAGGATGACGGGCGGAAGTGGGGTGGGAAGAAGAGCGGCGCGGAGGTCAGCGAGTGCGCGAGGGATACGGGGCGCCGACGAGGACGAGCGCGGCGCGCCCCGAAAAATATCGGGACGCCTTCTGGCCGCTCGCGATCGCGACGATCGAGGGGCGCTTTGAACCGACGACCGATCGGGGTCGTCGAGCGCGCGGGGTCGGGGGTGCACGGCGCGGGGGTGGACTCGGAGGCGTACCTTGGCGACGGTGGTGCGCTGGGCCTTGATGCCGGAGGACATCTTGGAGGACAGCT
>MDSW01051923.1_pt1 | contig 25880 bp, 19 predicted proteins | sample 811171 | NCBI WGS metagenome assembly MDSW01 (sample SAMN05326641, study PRJNA326480) | marine metagenome | isolation source: seawater | place: Atlantic Ocean: North West | collected 2012 | reverse complement strand
TGCTGGCGCATAATTTGAAAAGATAGTAACTCGATAAAAGGGGACATCTGGCTCGGGGTAGTACATCCAGCACTTTTGTATTAGGTCCTCGGGTGGGGCCCCTTTCATCCCAATTCCTATTACATGGGTGCTTGACCAGCGAAAAGCTTCGCTTTTCCCTTCAAATATGTGGCTATCGGTCAGAAGCGTAATTAGTTCGTTCATCGGGATGGTAGAAATCAACGCGTCGTAACTATATTTGGCGCCGTTCTCGCAGGAAACTGTTTTGTGTCGAGGGTTTATTGATCTAACAGTGGTCGAAGGCTTTAGGTTGTCTTGGGGTAGTTTCGAGGCAAGTGTAGACCAGATCCTTCCTGTTCCGCCGGAGGCAGGAAATCGAAAAGTAGAGTTAGGCCCCCAACCCACGTCATCAGTTTGTGTCTTTGTGTTTTGTATCAATTTTTCTAGGTTGCTTGTGGCGACGCGATCTCCCACCCACTCTGCAGATAATTCATCTGGAGGAAATGCCCATACTTTAAAGTTGTATGGGCGCATAAAAACGTCAGCTATTCCTTCGCCGAGTGAGCATGTAATCCAGTCGTCGAATGTATTGATAGCTATTTCCGGTGGATTCTGTTGAAGTTCGGTAAGCCCATCAATACATTTTTTTCGGTCTTCGTTAGGTAAGCGCCAGAGGTTGTTCTGAAATGGGTATGGGATCCATCGGTTGTGTGTCCATATCCATGCTTCGCGTATGTGATGAAACCAGTCATCCCCAACGAGGTCGTCTAGCAGCGCATCAAAGTATTCGTAATGAGAGAAAAGGACGTGCCCTCCCAAGTCCCAAAGGAAGCCTTGGTCATCTATTGCAGTGGATGCTAGACCACCGAACTTTGCTGACTTTTCGAGAAGAATCCAATTTTCATTCTTTAGTTCGGAGAGTCTATGTGCAGCGCCCAAACCTGTCGGGCCACCCCCAATAATTACTATTCGTGGTGAAGTCATGAGAAGGACCTAGAGATACGGACGAGCTGTATTAGAGATTTTACTGCATTTGTGAAGGCTGAAAAGTCAGTAAGCGAGGCTACGCCATGAGCTCTCGGTTCAAATGGTACCGGCAGCTCGCTGACACTAGCACCTGTTTTGGCGAGTGCTCCGCTAATAGCAATATTAGGCGCAAACGTATCATGGGGGATGTGGCTCAGAATGGGAATGAGATCATCCGACCGTATGAGACGATACGGGATGTTCACATCCTTATGATGACACTTATAAAGCACGCTTGTAGTAATTTTTGCTGTTCTGCTAATTATTTTCCGAATAACAGATTGCTCTCTCCCGACTCGAAAACCGAGCACCGCATTTTTGTCATGTCTAGCATCCCAGAATGTATGAAATGTTTCAGCGGGTAGTTCATTATCACTATCGATTTGGAAGACCCACTCTGCCAATCCTGCACCTATGTGGTAGCCGCGAAATATCGTCGGGCCGTGCCCCTCATTTGCCTTGTTCACTATCTGAATTGATTTATTTTGAGAGAATTCAGATAGAACTTGTTCGGTTTTGTCCCGTGAGCCGTCATTGAGGACAATTAGCAAATAGTGGATCTCGAGACCTGTAAGGACTCGAAGCCAAGATTCTATGCACGCTCTAATATTCTTCTCCTCGTTGTATACCGGGATCACAACAGCTAGGTCAGCAAGGCGTTTATCCAATTTACGATTCTCCAGTTGGGCGGAGGGGCTTTGGCCTTGTATTAATAGCGCAGCACCCCGGCGTGCAAATCCAGGGATTCCCGATTTCTGCTATAGGTTTCTTTTCTTCAATGGCCTCTTCAATAAGTTCTCTGGTCATTGCGACAAATGTCCTGTGTAGTCCTACTGTTGGGACACGAAGCATTCGTATCCCTATTTCTCTTGCGTGGTTAGCAGCTTGAGTATCAAGGTCAAATTTTACTTCCATATGATCAGAGAGGAACCCTATCGGAACAACGACGACGGTGCTTATTTTTTCCGTATCGATCTCGTCAAGATGGTCAACAATATCCGGTTCCAGCCATGGGACTGTTGGAGGGCCACTTCTGCTTTGATAAACAAGATCCCATTGGAGGTCGGGGGCTACCCTTTGGCTTATCTGATTGGAGATGGCTAGCAATTGGGAAGTATATGGGCTTGTCTTTTCCCAAGCCTTGGGTATGGAATGGGCAGTGAAAAGAAGCTTCGTATGAGGTCGATCCGCGAGGGGAACGTCTTCCATTGTTGTCTCGATTCGACTTACAACTGCAGAAAGAAATTTTGGGTGATTCCAGAATAATCTGATTTTATCGATTACCAGATTCTCAACTTGAGTATTCTCAATTACCCGGCCGATATCTTCTTGGTACTGTCGACAGCCTGAGTAAGACCCAAACGCACTGGTAACGAAGGTTAGAACCTTGCGGTGTCCATCATCGACGATTTGGTTCACAGTATCTTGAAGAAAAGGCTCCCAGTTACGATTCCCAAAATAGATGGGCAGATTTAAATCATGCTGCCTTAACTCTTCTTTAAGGGCAATAATAAAATCCCGATTCTGCTGGTTGATAGGGCTAACACCATCAAAAAGGTCATATTGGGATGCAACTTCCTGTAACCGTTCGAGAGGGACATCTTTCCCAGCGGTGACATTCTTTAGGAAAGGGATAACGTCCTCTTTCGATTCTGGACCGCCAAATGAAAATAGTAGGAGAGCTTCGTAATCAGGCATCTGGTCCTTTCTGACAAGAAGGACAAAACCAGATTGACCTTGCTGCCAACGTACTTTGGACGATTGGCGTCGCACATCGCCGACAGGGAAACCCAGATCTCTTGTATGCGTAGAGCGCATTCCTACGAAGTGTCTTCTTTGTGACCCGGCCGCCGTGGTCGTCAGGAGTTACGGTAATAATCTTGTTCCAATTTTTCCCTTTACGAAGAAGCACAACTGCAGTATCCCAGATTTCGTCAGCTTCTGTCTTTGTTAGGTCCTTTCCAGAGATCTCAGGATGAATTCCATTTATGAATAGAATCTCTGAGCGGTACACGTTCCCGATTCCAGCGATAAGTTCTTGTTTAAGTAGAGCAGCCCCCAGAGGAAGTGATGTGTTCAGAATTTTTTCTGAAAACTGCTTCTTTCCGCGTTTCCCCAACCTTAATGGATCCGGTCCCAATTTAGAAACCTGATATTCCCAGTCTTCCTCATTGATTACGGAACAGGTTTGTGGTCCAGTGAGCTGCCAAGCGGTCGAATCAGACTCAAGCCGTAACCTCACCGTTTCTGATGGCTCTTGCTCTATCGTGAACTTTCGAAACTTTCCAATAAGGCCAAGGTGAATATGCAGGATACTTCCGTTATCCCACCAGCAAAATAGATGTTTTCCCCATGCCTCGCTTCGAAGCAACAGGGACCCATCGATGAGAGACGCTCCGTCAGTAAATCGCCCTTGAGGAGAAAAAGCGCTCACAGGCCCACCTTGAAGGTCTGATTCCAGATCTTCGGCTAAACGATGAATTGTGTGTCCTTCTGGCACAAACAAAACGGTAGCGCCAGGTTTGGCTTGATGCCTATAGATAGAGAGAATCTATATTTGCGAATGCACCAGGTTTTCGGCTACCACGGAACCATGGGAAAGCGATCTCTATACTCTAATCGGTTCAAAACAGGTCGAAATCGGGCGCTCGTTATAGTGTCTCTTGTTCTGAGCCTCTTGTTGCTTTTGCAATCTTCTTCATCGGGTGCGCTTACTCAAATTGACTCTCCTCCATGGGATAATTTGGAGAAAGCTTTACTGGATTTAACTGATGCGGAAGGAGAACTTAAATTATCTGAGATGAAGATAGATGAGAAAGAACGGGAACTTACCGAGCTTCTTCGTGCAGAAAATAAAGAACAGGCACTTGAGATTTCTTTTCTTCTAGAAATGAAAGAGGCTGAAGACTTAACAAAAAAGCTTGCTATTGAAGCGTTCATGGGAGGGGACTCTATTAGCAGTGCAGCTTATTTACTTGATTCTGAAAATGTTGGGGACTTGATCTTTCGTCGTGCCATTCTTATGGAGACCACTGAAGCAGTAGAGAAACAATCTCAAGCCTATGAAGATATGAAGGATGTTGCTTCCCTCGCTATGCTCGAAATCGCTAGTCGAATTGATGACATTCTGGTTGCTATTATTCTTGAGAAAGCGAAACGGAGTCAGGCAGAAGAGAGGATCTTAAGAGCCGAGTATGTCGTTGAGATCGCACAGATTCACGCGTCTGCGGATGTACTGAAGGCCGAGAAAGGCCGGGTTGAACCTTCAGATGAACAATGGAGAAAGCTTCGATTTTGCGAATCGACAGAGCAATACGATATTTCGACCGGTAATGGTTATTACGGAGCTTACCAATTCGACTTAATTACCTGGGTAGGAGTTGGAGGTGAGGGGGACCCTTCGAAAGCTCCACCCGAAGAGCAGGACGCGAGGGCAAGGTATCTGTATCATCTAAACGGGTGGTATCCGTGGCCGGGGTGTGGTCGGTTTCTACCTCAATGATCCATGCTGGCTAGCATAGGTCTATGTCGGGGTACATTTTTAGGGTAAGACTGTGAATCTTCTCGTTGTATTGTTTCTTTTGGGGTTTGTATCTATCGGGTTCTCTCTTACCTATGCCACCAGTATCGATTTGCGGCTTGAAGAGAGAGTGTGTTTCGGGGTGGTGATCGGCTCAGTAGTAATCTCAATTGTAGGTTTCGCTGTTGCGTCGCTGATGGGAGCAACTGGCCTAATGGTTTTAATCACCTTTTCCTTATGTGCCGTTATGGTTTCGCCACTGGTTTTTTTCAATAGAAAGACAATCAAGCTAGAACTAACTAGCTTTCGGCACAGGACAACACACTCCTGGAAAGATAAGGATAGCCCTAAGCCGCTTATTGGAATTCTGTTAGTCAGTGCAGTGATGGCAATCCGTATTCTCCAAAATGCATTTGGTAAAACGTTGGATGGTGGAATATCAGCTGGCCATCTTTCCGTGTATGGAGATTGGTCGGCACACCTGTCGTACGTTGCCTCCTTTGCTTATTCAGACAATTTCTCACTGGATCTTCCAACTGCAGCTGGAGAAAGTTTTGCATACCATTTTGGCGTAGATTGGTTCTCGGCAATGTTTGTTCCTCTCGGTTTGAGCTTGATGGGTTCGCTAGAGGTTTCCACTGCTGTTTTAGCAATAGCTTTTCCCGCTGTGATGTTCATAGTGTGCGAGAAGCTTTGTTCCAATAGGGTAGCTGCTGGCGTATCTGTAGGCGTGTTTCTTACAGCAGGGGGAACAGGTGCTATCTACCGCTTCTTTATTGAAGACCTTCCTGAGCGGGGGATTTCGATTCTGGCAGATTTACCTAGGAGTTACTCATTCGATGGCTTTGATAGAAACTGGGTAGATAATCCAGTCACCGGATTTTTGTACCCTCAACGACCAACGCTTATTGGCTTCTCATCAACCTTAATTGTAATTTTTCTTTTGTGGATGAACAGAGACCGGCACAACGTTAAGTCGTATCTATTTGCAGGTATTTTCGCAGGTGTTCTTCCAGTTTTTCATGTTTTTGCTTTTGGGGCTGTTCTTCTTATGGGAGGATGCTGGGCTTTTATATATAGAAGTAGATCTTGGTTATTTTTTTTACTCCCTAGTCTTTCTTTAGGTATACCCATTCTTCTGTGGCAGCTTCCCGAACGCGATGGTTCAGATTGGCATTCGTTTTGGATGTTGGGGAAATCATCATGGGAACGAACTCCGTTTGATTTTTTGTCTTTCTGGTTTTTAAATACTGGCCTGTTCATCCCATTAGCGCTTGCGGGAACTTTAATTACTATTAAGAAGTTCGGCTACAGATTCCTCCCTATTTATGTGCTTCTCATTATCCCGAATATAGCTATTTGGCACTTCTGGCCTGGAAATAATGCCAAATATGTTGTTTTCTTTCTTCTCTTAGCATCGCCATTAGTCGGGGAGGTGTTGAGCCGTTTATTTTTTCATTCGAGCGCAACAAAAATTTTAGCCGTATTACTAATCTTCTCATTGGCTTCGTCAGGAACTTTAGATATATGGCGAGCCTTTGAAGGCAGCTCTGGTCCTTACCCAGCTAATTATCTGTCTGGAGAGGATGTTTTGGTTGGAGAATGGGTCAGAGACAATACTAATCAGGACGCCGTGTTTGCTAGCGCGAATACCAATGTTCATCCTGTGCGGGCATTAGCAGGACGTACGGTTGTTTCAGGCTCTCCAGGGAGGCTAAATGATCTAGGCGTTGACTGGTACACGCGAGATAAAGATCTAAAGAACCTTTATGCAAACCCAAGTGAAGCCGATGCAATTATCCGTCGCTACGATATCGACTACATTGTTGTTGGACCATACGAAAAATCTATGTTTATTTCTGAAGGTGGTCGAACCCAAGATATTGATGACTCCTATTTTAACTATTTTGGTGCGTTAGTTTATAGCACCGGGGGATATTGGATTTACGAAACGCGGGGCGAAAATGGTTAGTTCGAAAATCAAAGAGTCCTTCAGAAGGAGTATCAATCCAAAATCCGCTGGAGAGAATGTCTCGCACAGTGCATGGAAGAGAGCCCGTCACATAATCGGACTTCTATTCCTCCTAGCAGTGTTTAGTAGGTTGTCATATCTAGGCCTGCGAGCTTTTCATCATGATGAGAGTCTTGACGCATGGTTTTCGCTCCAGTACTTGGATGGAACGTATAAAGGATACGACCCTGTGTATCATGGGCCGCTACGCTTTTATCTAACAGCTGCTTTCTTCTGGCTTTTCGGTCAATCTGATAGCATCGCCCGCCTACTTCCAGCTATTTCGGGTATAGCGGTTGTTCTTCTTCCATGGGTTTGGCGAAGGAGCCTTGGATTCGTAGGAACCCCTATTTCAGTAGCTTTGCTGCTTACAAGCCCAACGATGCTGTATTTTTCAAGATTTGGAAGAGAAGATAGTTTCTTTCTCGCTTTAACGTTTTTGACTGTAATAACGTTAATTTCTTTTCTTCGTAGCCCACGAAGGTGGCACCCTATTGCACTTCTGAGTTTACTTGTACTGAGTTTGGCGGTAAAGGAATCAGTTTTTCTTACAGTTTTTATCTTTGGTTCATTCGGAATTGTTCTTATAGCTCAGGATCTCCTTACCGCATCCTTTCACAGAACGAAAGGCTCGCCGATAGGTAAGCCGAGATACAAGGAACTAAAACGCGAGGTGCGGATAGAAGGGATTGGTCGAAGGTCGATATCCGTACATTCTCGAGTCTCTCAGAATAGCAACGGCCAATTTGTTGCTGAAGAAGTAATTCGTCGATGGTTCTTTCTTTTTGGGGTTGGTTTCATGATTGCAATATTTCTTTGGATTGGAACAAACCCTGGGGAACAAGAAGGTAGCCCTACAATTTTCAAGTTAGGAATTTATGGGGCAGTCCTAGCTTTTATTGCTCTTGTATGCGGTTTTGTGGCAGCTCGCCACAAGACTGCGCTCTCTCAGGTTCCAGCTTTCCGAGCTTTGATGGTTCCTAGGCTTGGTGGTTGGATTTTTGCTGTGACTGTAGCGGCGATAGTTTTTACAGCCTTATTTACCCAATTCTTTCAGCAATTCGACGGTCCCGGTGTGGCGACAGCACCCTATGGAGCAATTCGAAATGGTTTAGTATCTGGTTTCGAATATTGGCTAGGTGAACAAGCGACCGTGAGGGGCGACTCCCGATGGCAGTACTATCTGGTGCTTTTGTTAGCCTACGAATGGATAGCGCTCGGTTTAGCTTTTGTTGGTTTGATCTCCGTACTTCGTAAACCCAATTTATTTGGTCAAATTATCGCATGGTGGGCATGTGCAAGCCTGATTGTTTACTCTTGGGCAGGGGAGCGGATGCCGTGGTTACTCGTTCACCTTCTTTTACCCATCGTAATTCTTGCTGGTATAGGAGCCCAGTCGATCTGGGATGGAATAAAAAGTAGGAGGGCCTCAGTCTGTTTTGGCGTACTGCTCGTTTTAGGATTCGGGTACGCCATCGTGACCAGTGTCTACAGTTCTTATTTGCGAGGAGGAGAACCTCAGGAGTTGTTTGTCCAGGCCGGCCAGGCGACTCCCGAAGTTGTTGAATGGGCTGACCAGCTCGAAACACTGGACCGGATTTCTCTCGCTCACTTTGGTGAGCATTTGGAAGTGAAGATTGACAGTGACGTCTATTGGCCATACGGATGGTATCTTCGTGACTTTCATTCGTCCTCATATGCAGTTATAAGAAAAGAAAATTTTCCCTCTGGCGCGGACATAATTTTCGTTCCCCATTGGGACCGGATAGATCTAGGAGATGAAGATGGCGCCTATGTTGAAATTCCTTATGAGCACCGTTGGTGGTGGGTGCCTGAATTTGATACTGGGATCACCAACCTAAGCCAGTTCGGAGATCTAATCATCACATGGGCTGATTGGGTTTGGAGTCGCGAGCCTTGGGACAGTGGTAGTGGCCGATGCCCTGCTTCGCTTAGCGGTTCCGTGTATATAAGAGAAGAGATCTTTACATTGGCAGAAACTTACTATAACTCGCCATTCCCCAGTCTCGGTGATAAACCGAAATATGATAAATCATGCAAGAATGTAACCAACTTTCTCCAATCGAATAGATAGTTGGAACTATGAATTTACTGAGGTCCAAAGTGCATCCTCGTCAACGTTATAGATAGCATTTTTTCCGTTTTCGAATACTTTCACTAAAGCAGGGTGATCTCCAAATGAAGCTAAAACATCTGGATTTCCGAAACGGTATTCCTGAACTCCTACGATCACGTATTTGACCTCGTAAGTAAGAAGAAATTCTGAAATAGTTTCTCGGGTCCCTTCTGTATAGAAGTTCTGAATATCCATTCGCCTTTGAAAGATCCAGTCGGCGTACTCCTGACGTTGCTGGTACTGGTGGGACGACCATCCCAGAACGGTAGGTAGTCCCGTATGTATTGCGATGCGGGTATTCCAATCGTAGCTATCACCAGTCCACTCGACGATCGTGGGGCTTCCACGGACATTCGACCTTACCCATTGGATCAAGGGGAGATCCTCAGCGATCCTTATCACCGTTGCAGCGTTTTCTGGCCCTTGGTCTCTTCTAATTATGGATGGATCATAATCTAGATATGCGACACCATTTAGGCCCTTGTACTCGGAAGTAAATCTAGTCGAAAGTCGCGGTTTCGTAGCCAACAAGGGATAAGTAATGCCAATCAGTACTGTTACTAGAACAAAAAATCGCCATATCACCCTAGGAGAAGCACGAAAGACTGATGGCTTTTTCTTCTTAGAGGTCTGAACTTCTTTGATAAAGTCCCAAATATGAAACATTGCAAAAGCAGAGCCAAGTGCGAAAAAAAGCCAGCCCTGTAACCAGAATTTGAATACAGTGTTCATGCGTGCAACATCATTGTTGATGGTGATGATCTCAGGTCCACCAATAACAGCAAATCCGAATAAGAACATGATTATGGCGAAGAGTTTTCCGACATTAAGCTCTGTTCTTCTGCATTCGCACTCTGCGAGAATGAGAGAGTAGCAAACGCCGAAGACCGTAATTGCGAAAGCTGTACTTACCTCTAGAACACACAGGACTATCACACCGATACAAAAAATCGGTATCGATAACTCCATCAATCTATTTCGCCGGAAAATATCCGGAAGGGTATGAACAGTAACGTTGAACTTTTTGTGCTCTTTTCGCTGTTTTGCAGAAGTTACACCAAAGAAAACGAAAGCTATTCCAAGAAAAACCCCCCAATGGGATAAGAAGTCATCGAGCGGCGAAGTCCACTGAGCGCGATGTATGCCAACATTGAAGTTTTGAGTGTCACGAAGATACGGCCAGAGCAATACAGTATGTGCAAGAGCTGCTACAGATAAATGGCAAACGAATTGAAGGATTCGATGTCGTATAACGGGCCTACAAAATGTAGAAGTAGCTCCTAGAAGGCCTGCAACACCAAGAATGTACGCAAGGGTATTCCCATTTGAGGTTACCGCACTGGTGAGTATAGCCATTCCGGCTATCCCCAATAGGAGAGCCTTGCTTCTTCCACCTTCATCAGCCGAATCATCTGAACGTACCGCAGATCCGAGAAAGAAAGTGACGAGTAATATAAGAAGCGACGTTGGATAATCCCAAGTGTTTGTCATTCTGGCAATCCCAGATAGCAGCCCAACACCGATTGCTAGGATGAGGGCGTTTCTCTGTGACCCGTGCTTGCACGAACTAAGATATGCAAACGATAGGGAAAGCAACAGGCCACCTACTACCATCCCCATCATATGTGGGTGGAGATCCCCAAAGAGGAAGGTGAAATACGGGAATTCGGTAATATCGAAAGTTCCTGAGTTGACGCGGCTAGGAGCCCACCAGTCAAACCTTGTCAGAGTAGTTCCGGTAATCCATGCCCATGATCCTCCGATCACCTCGAAGAAGGCGCCCAGAATAGGCCACCCGTCCATAAACTCCCAAGTATTTGCAGAACGAAGGCGTTTAGCGTGCACTCGAAGCGCATCGAAGGTTCCCGACCCCATAAACAGGAATACCCCCAGAACTCCTGCTTTTAATGCGGTTGCCTTCGATGGAAGAAGCCTCTGCTTTGATGTTCCACTCGATCTAACAAGGTTGTACAAAAGAGAAAAGATGGTTACTCCGACCAGAGCACCAAACGTTGCCACCCCGAACTGAAATGCGACTTCTGGAAGTATTTTCAAAGCGCGCATGGGTACGGCGACTAGGAACCACCCGAAATAGTAGTAGTTCATTGCACCACCTGAGAACCATGGATCGTACGGTGGTAACTCTGCTGACCTCCCTATTGCAGTCAGGTACCCGAGTTCCATTGGCTTCTCCCCTCCGAGGTAGGAGTCCCACAAATCTGGGTTAAATGACCGCAGAATTAGCAGGAACGCAAAGATAAGTAAAAAAACAATTTCACTTATAAGCCATACGGATCGGTGTTCGAAAAAAAGCTGCCGTAGCCGCTCACGATGTACCCACCACCAAGCCACCCCCAGAGAAAAAGTCGCTGCCACGCTTGCAAGAGCTGTTGTTTGGTTGAATTCAACTACATCCCACGCCACAAAAACCCACAAAAGCGCGCCGGACAAAATAAACCCAATGGCCTTAGTCAAACCATATCCAGCATCCGCAAGCTGACTAAATAGCAAAGTAGACCACGGTAATACAGCAAAAGCAGCTACCTGTAGCCAGATCAGCCACCAAACCCAGTTAGGAACTTCCAAATAACTACCTCGCGAAAATGAAGTATCAAAGGCGCTATTGCTGTGGAGAGATGAACTCTCAGAAGGCCTAAGGAGAAGAGCATTGGAGTTAGCACTCCTGGGCTCGAGATTAGGTGCATGAATAGAGCGGAATGGATTTAGGATTTTGAGAGCTTCCGACCTGGACCATCCATCCGTTTTTTCCCAAATCGTTACTCTTGGATGATCATAAACGGTGAATGTCTCCTCACCGTTGGCGTCACTAATCTCCAAACCAAAGAGTGATGGGGAATTTCTAAAGTCGGCAACTAGTTCAAACCCAAGCTCACCTGAGAACAAAGCCCTGTAGTAAGAAGTTGTCCCTGGGTACTCAGCAGGAATCCTTGGTATAGAGCTGTAAAGTCGATTGCTAGCTTCAATGATATAGTCAGTCGCTTCAAGCTGATCTACAAGAGTAACGAGCTTAGATTTTCCGGATTCCTGATCAGTGGAACGGTCTGATCTGAATAAATTAAGGTCAACGAAGTTCAACTGCACTGGAGTTACGGCGGGTATAGATAGAGGTAGCCGATCATCCCAAATTTGATGAGTAACAGTCGAGCCTGAGGCTACGTTTTCATTAATCCATTCTGATGCAGATATTCGGGAGTGAGTATCGTTATAGATGCCATTTACAAAAGCGCATCCCCAAAAGAGCGTGCCGCCTACAAGAATTACAGAGACTCCTTGGCTAAATCGATAAAGAGCGCCTTTACTCCCAGAAACAATCTTCTGCTTTTTCCCCCAGTGCCACAATCGGTAGATACCAAATCCGCCGAGGATTGCAGCTGTTGGATATACCGGAAGGAGATAACGGATTAATGGATTGAACTGTTGACTGACAAGTCCAATCATCACTATGACGAAACTGAGAGGAATCATCAGCACATAGTTTCGTTTTCTAATGATTTCAGAAACAGTAAACCAAAGGCCGATTACAACTGCGATTGCAAGAGCTGGCCCCATACCATGCCAGAAAATAGACTTAAGCGGGAACCATAGCGGTGTAATTCCTACCCATTGGATAACCCAAGGCACATCGGCACCGGAATTTACAGATCGAAGGTATCCGATATCTGAAAGAAACCTTTCATCGAAAGTAATAAAACCGCTAAATGCATAAGGGTGAAATAACCTGAAACACAGAAATGCTACGACGAAAATCGAAATTGCAAGCCCAAAGAATTTTGCTGCCTCCCTGGCTGCTTTGGGGGCTTCTTTGGATTTTCCTTTGTTTACTAAGGATAAAAAAATTGCGACTGTAGGGACTATGCCTACTGCTAGACCACTGAATTTAGAAGCTACAGTAAGGCTGAATGCAACCCCGATTAAGAGAGCTAGTTGTAATACGCTTCGATTGAATAGTTTGCTCTGGTCGTTTGCTAAACGGATTGTCTTAAAGAGCTTTACCGAAAGCAGTACGGTGACAGCAGCGAAAAACGTCACCCATGTTTCAGCCCCATAGAAGTGGCTGTATTGGATATGAAGGGTAGTAAATGCTTGTAGCAAGGCTGATAGAAATCCTACTTTTCTGTTAAAAAGTTCTCGACCAAGTAGGTATACGATCAAGATTGTGCCTGTATCCATGATCGCAGAGAGAAGTCGGCCAATTAAATTTGCGTTATAGCCACTATCGAATGCTTTCGAGGTGATATTCGTACCTGATGTTTCCTTCAATCCAATGCCTAATTTGTCTGCAGCATTAACCAATGCATTAGGAATTAGTGCGTCTTTCTCAAGGTAGTTAGCTGTTGCCTTTGTGATGAAGAGAGGAAATGTTCCGTAAACCCAAGTGCTGCGGTGGTTGTATGGGTTGAGAGTTGAGTTGGCTGAATCAAAGTAATTTCCGCTTCCAGGCCAAGAGATATCTTCTGTGACCATGCTCCAATAGCGCTCATCTGGGTGTTGGTGTGTTCCTTCATCCCAATTTATGTTCCAGGCCCTTAAGGTAAACCCGATCATGAGAAGGGCAACAAGTGACAAACGTCGAATCAATTTAAAGTGTTTATTTAAATCGAAATTTATCGAGACCACATTATGTACCGTAGATCGTCGCTGGCAAAGACGGAGATATCTTGAGTGAAATTCCTTCTGAGCTGTAACCCTTGGCCGTAATTTGGATACTATTTTGATATGTCCATTGACCAAATTGAAACCAGTGAAGATACTGCAAAGGGGCTACTAGTTACTGACGCCGCAGTTGAAAAGGTTTTAGAGGCCAGGTCAGAGGAGGATGAACCAGAGAAGCTGGGATTACGCGTACAAATAATTGGGATTAATGGCCCTGAATTCTCATATGATCTCTCCTTCGAGAGCATTGACGAAGCCTTGGACAACGATGTCATTTCGACTATCGGTGACCTTACAGTTCTGGTACCTGAAGAAAGCTATGAAAATCTCAATGGGGCCACCCTTGATCTCCCAAGTAATCCTATGCAGGGAGGTCTAGTTATTCGGAATCCTAATCGACCAAATATGCTTGACGGGGAGGACATAGAACTGACTGGGTCGATAGGTGAGAAGCTCCAACAGCTTCTTGATATGCACATTAACCCGTCTCTGGCTGCTCATGGCGGTTACGCTGAGCTAGTTAAAATGGAAGGGACCGTAGCCCACATTTTAATGGGTGGTGGTTGTCAAGGCTGCGCTATGTCTGCAGCAACCCTTCGTCAGGGGATCGAGGTGATGATAGCCGAGGCTATCCCTGAGATTACCGAAATCGTAGATCTCACAGATCACGAAGCTGGAGAGAATCCCTTTTTCGACTGAGAGTATCAGTTATCGCCCTGAAAAAATTCACGCAAAGATAGGACTTCTTTGGTGACTCCTTGGGAATCAAGACCTAATTCTGAAAGGATTTCGTCGGCATTACCTTGAGGTACATAGGCAGAAGGAATCCCTAAAGTTCGGACGATAGGGCCTCGCCCTTCTAGTCTCGAAAGTTTGTTTTGGATGTTAGCCCCAATGCCACCTTCAATAACTCCATCTTCAATAGTTATAACAACAGGGTGACGATGGGCATCTTCGAGCATAGCAATATCAAGTGGAGCAACACAGCGGACGTCCCATACCCCGCAATCTATTCCATATTCCTTTAAAGCATTAGCAGCTTCCTGAGCAGGTTCGAGCATCTTGCCGACTGCAAGAATACAAGCATCATTTCCATCTTGGAGTTTGCGAGCATTCGTACCTCTACCAACTTCTGTTTCGTGGACAGTTGGGGCAGGAGTTCGCGGATAGCGGATGCAAACCGGGCCATCGGTGATCTCCAAAGCATCTTGGAACATTTGCTGCAGTTCTTGATATGAGGAAGGAGCGAAGATGGTCATACCTGGGATCTTCGACATCAACATCATGTCAAGCAGCCCATGATGCGAGGCTCCATCTGGGCCGGTTATACCAGCGCGGTCAAGGCAGAAAATTACGGGAAGTTCATGAAGCCCTACGTCGAAAGCGATTTGGTCAAATGCCCGATTAAGAAAGGTGGCATAAATAGCTACAACTGGTCGAAGGCCAGACATCGCCATTCCAGCGGCAGCTGTAGTCGCATGCTGTTCAGCTATACCAACATCGAAGAAGCGCTCCGGAAAGCGCTCGGAGTACGGTAGGAGTCCCGTACTATCTGGCATCGCTGCAGTGATCGCTACGATATCTTCCCGGCTTTCCGCTTCTTTGATTAGAACCTCAGTAAATGCAGATGTATAGCTTCCTGGTTTTGGATTTCCAATATCGTGCAGTCGCTTTACTGGGTCATTCTCAGCGGGTCCATACCCTCGCCCCTTCTCTGTTAACACATGGATAACTGTGGGGCCGTCAAAATCAGCAGCGTTTCGGAACGCACGCTCTAATTCCTCAACGTTATGACCATCGAAAGGGCCGTTGTAGCGGAGCCCCAGATTTTCGAACAATGAGGTTGGGTCCCATATTTCCCTGACCGCAGCTTTTGCTGCTTCTATAGCTTTTTCAACTGATTCGCCGAAAGGAAGAACATTTTTTACTTTTCTTTCGAGTTTTTCCTGTTGTTCTAGGTATCTAGGGTTATTTCGAAGTCGTTTGAGGCTATCTGACAAGCGTGAAATAGTAGGAGCGTATGACCTACCATTGTCGTTGAGGACAATAATTACGTTACTCCCCGCATGTCCGAGGTTGTTAAGGCCTTCAAATGCCATCCCGCCAGTGAGGGCGCCATCGCCAACTATTGCAATGACTCTTCGGCCTTCGCCCACATTACTTGATTGAGCAGCTGCTATTCCGAAAGCGTAGCTTAGCGCTGTCGATGCATGGCTATTCTCTATCCAATCATGATCAGACTCAGCGCGGCTAGGGTAACCGGATAACCCACCGGCCTTGCGTAGCGAACTAAAATTTTCGGTACGGCCAGTGAGAATTTTATGGACGTATGCTTGATGTCCCGTATCCCAGAGCAAAATATCACGCGGCGAATCAAACGCCCGATGAAGGGCAATTGTTAATTCTACGACTCCGAGATTTGACCCTAGATGTCCGCCGTTCGTTTCAACCGTGTCAACGATAAACGAACGAATTTCTTGTGACAGTTTCTTCAACTCAGAAGATGAGAGCCTCCGGAGATCTGCTGGGCAAGTAATTTGTTCTAGCATAACTTTCTTAGTTTCAAGTTTTTACGTTAGCAGTTCTTTATTGATTTCCCTAAGAGAAAATCAAACTAGCTATGTGGCGTGTGACACTTTGTTATGGCTTGTGATTCAGCCCATTTTTGCAGCGAACTTCCGATCCAATATCCTGCTAAAAGGATTAGCCCACCTCCGACGGCGTCAATCCAATAATGGTTGGCAGTAACAACAATAGCGAAAAGAGTGCATACGGGGTAGAGGGCGAGAGCCGTACTGGATATTGGGCGCTTTGTAAATGGTTTTAAAGCTAGGTAGCTCCAGAAAGCCCACGCGAAGTGGAGGCTTGGCATAGCAGCGTATTGGTTTGAAAGGTTTTCCATCATTCCAGAGTCAAAGCTCCATAAGCCACCTAGCTCGGCAACCGTGTCAACGAATGGACTACTTTCGATGCATGCACCATACGTTCCGCAATTTCCTAGGAGCCGAGGGGGCATTAACGGATAGGTAGCGAAACCTATTAAGGCAAGCCCTGTAGTCGTTAACCCAATGGTTCTCCAGCGCGGGTAGGCATTTGGCTGCCGAATATACAGATAGAGCAAAGCCCCAAGTGTTACGACAAAATGTAGGGTCCCATAAAAGATATTCCAAAACCTTAGAAATTGGTCCCATCCCAAAAACCATCCCTGTATGTCAGCTTCAATGTAAAGTCCGACGAAACGCTCGAGATCGATCATATGTCGTGCGTTGCGTAACGCGGTTCCAGGTTCCACGGCCGCTGAGCCAAATTGGTTACGAACCCAGGAATAAATTGCATAGAAAATTCCAATAAGCAGCAGTTCTCGAAACCAGTTTAATTCTGGCCTTTTTGTTTTTACGGTGAGTATTTGGCTGCGTTTTTCTTCGCGCATTTTAGAGATTTGATGGCTCAATGTTGCTTGATTTAGGCACTTTCCGCCCTCCAAAGATAAGCATCGGTAAGCCAATAAAACTATTGACCAAGGTCAAAGCATAAAGGGCAAGCCCAAGGGCTAGTGCTTGTTCGTTTGATACATCAATTCCACTAAGGAAAACGACAAGAGTTCCTTCTCTCACCCCTAGGCCTCCAATCCCTAAGGGAAGAACCTGGATTATCAGTACAGCAGGGATAAATGCCATTAAGGCGGTTAGCCCTACCTCATCAATTCCAAGCGCCTCGACAGCGCATCCGGCAGCAAGAAGGAGAGCAAATTGATAGGCGAAAGCTGAAATGATTACTTCACGCGCAGACTTCGGGTTCTCTTTAAGCCGATCAAGTCCTAAATGGACTGCATTAGCGAATCTTAAGAGCCCTTGACGATTCTGAAGTCCTTCCCCTATTCGATTATTTCCTAGTAAAAGAATCACAAGGGTTAAAGCGATAAGTGTCACCATTGCGACAACAAGAGGAACTCTAGTTGATGTTCCTAGGCCAGTTAGCCCTGGATTAATTGCAAAGCCCAATAAGGTGATTACTGGGAGGACGAGCCATCCGCTCAAACGTTCGAAGACAACTGAGGTAAAGCTAACTGGGCCATCATCCGTATCCCTTGTAAGTCTTCCTATCCGGATGACGTCACCGCCGACTGTTGTTGGGAGGAAATTCGATACAAATTGACCCGCCATATAGTGGCTGAAAAGTCTCCAAATTGATTGGTTTATCCCTAGTGCTCGGAGGACTCTTTGCCATCTAATCGCTCCAAGTATGAAGCCAATAAGCGTGAAGATGAAAGCGCCGATAGTCCAGAAAGCTGTTTGCTGGTTCCATTCTGGGATCAGCTCATCCCAGTCTATTCCATCCATAGATTGAAGGATCACAATGAGAAGAGCAACGCTTAATCCAATCCGAAGGGGGATTGTTACTGAGTTACGTTTCCACCATGGGATGGAATCTTTCTGTTGAGGTTGGCTGTAAATGTAACTCATTGAGGCGTCCGGCTAGATAGGAGTTGATGTGGGAAGTAATTTGCTAGCAACTGATAGGTTATTCCGCATTGGCAGCCATATATCGGATTTCTGCACTTCTCTTTACTTTCTTGCGGCAATTTAACCCAAAAAGCCCGAAAATAGTGCGTTTTCAGCGCTTAGTAGTTAACCGGATTTTCTCAAAAGTTGTTTCTTCTGAGGCCTTTACTAGACCCTCTCCAAGAAGCGTTGCCGGTGAACAATTACGCGTATGACCTGTCCCATCGCTATTTGTGAGTGTTCATCGTGAGCGCTTACCTGAAATGTTAACCTTCGCCCATCGATTCTTGTCAACAGAGCACTTACACGAATCATCGCACCTAATCCGGAAGGGTTGACATGGTCTACTCGGACTCGCATCCCTACAGTGGTTTCTTGCTCAGAAATATGACCTTCAATAGCAGCCATTGTCGCGGCTTCGCACCAAGCAATTACCCTTGGGGTTGATAGAACGGGAACGTCGCCGGATGTCAAAGCGATTGAGAGATCCTCTTCTCTAACGCTGTAGTCGAAAGAAGCGCTAAGTCCTTGTTCTAGGGTCATACTAATACCATACGCAAACAGGCGCCGTGTCTGTCGGATGGGGCAAACTCACTACAAAGCGGTTACTATTCAAAGCACGAGGTGCATATGCTTGAACAAAATTTAGTAGAGAGAGTTCTTAACGAGGCTCTAAAGTCTGGTGGAGAATTTGCAGAAGTTTTCGTTGAGGATAAGCGTTCTAGCTCAGCGCTTTTTGATGATGCAAAAGTCGAAGAGTTGACATCAGGTCGTGACCGGGGAGCAGGTATCCGTGTTGTTGCTGGGGAGACAACTGGCTTTGCCCATACAGCTGACCTTTCAGAAGAGGGATTGATGATTGCTGCTAGAGCAGCAGCTTCAGCTACCAGAACAGACGGAGCTGGGTCTCAAGTCAACGCCCTAGAACAAGTCGTATGTCCATCTCCAAATAAGGTTGAAACATTTCCCGAGTTAGTCGCTAAGGGAAAGAAGGTAAATCTTTTAGTTCAAGCTGATGAAGTCGCTCGTAGTCAAGGGGCCGCAATTACACAGGTTTCTGCTAGATATGGGGATTCTCGCCGTAAGATACTTGTCGCCAATAGTGACGGGGTGTTTGCTACAGACGATCAGGTTCGAACTCTCTTTTCTATTTCTTGTGTTGCGACCGGTGATAGTGGAATGCAAACAGGTCGAGAGTCCATTGGCAGGCCTATCGGGTTTGAACTGTTTGATGATGTTGATGTTGAAGAGCTTGCAGAGCGAGCAGCCCATAGAGCTTTGACAAAGCTCAATGCCCGACCTGCTCCCAGTGGAACTATGCCAGTTGTTATAGGTTCCGGTGGCGGTGGCGTATTGTTTCACGAAGCATGTGGCCATGGGCTTGAAGCAGATTTGGTTAACAAACAAGCATCAGTCTTTGCTGGAAAAGTTGGGGAAAGTGTGGCTAGTGAGCTGGTCACGTTAATTGACGATGGGACGATGGCACATGAGTGGGGGGCGTTCGCAATAGATGATGAGGGCCGGCCGGCTCAGCGAAACGTTCTTATTAAGGACGGTGTGTTGGTCGATTATATGTGGGACGGACTTCGATCACGTAGCGAAGGTCGATTGAGTTCCGGGAATGGGAGAAGGCAAAGTTACCAGGTGTTACCCATGGTTCGAATGACTAATACTTATATCGCAAATGGTGAAACTGACCCTGAGGACATTATTGAAGATACCTCAAAAGGCGTATATGTAGCTCAACTTGGTGGTGGTCAAGTTAATACGGCGACCGGAGACTTTGTTTTTGGCATGACAGAAGCGTATCTAATAGAAGATGGTGAAATAACGGAACCGATTAGAGAAGGCAATCTCATTGGGAATGGCCCCGAGGTGCTGAATCAAATTGATGCACTTGGTAATGACTTTGATATGGGTTCCCCAGGGACATGTGGCAAAGATGGTCAGGGCGTTCCAGTTGGTGATGGTACGCCGACACTGCGCGTCACTAGTCTCACTGTTGGCGGTACCGCCGGCTAGGGGCATTAATGCAATCAGAACTATTAAAAATTGCCGAAGCCATTGTCAGTCAGACAGTTGCTGGCGAACAGGTTGAAGTTGTTGCTGTCCACGGTACAGAAACAGATATTAGGGTTTATCAAGGTGAGATTGAATCGTTTACAGCTGCTGAGTCGCAGGGTGTAGGGATACGTGTTGTTCAGGATGGCCGTCAGGGTATGGCCTATGCCGGTTCGTTGGATACCAATGTCCTAAATGAGACATTAGAGGAAGCGAGGGACAATGCTTCTTTCGGAACCCCTGATGAATTCCAGGGCATTGCAGAACCTGATGGAGTTGAATCAGTCTCTTTGGAACTTCTGGATTCATCCCTTGCTGACTTTGCTAATGAGGACAAAATCGCTTTGGCGATTGAACTTGAAAGTTCAATTCTTCAGTCTGATTCGAGAATAATCGGAGTTGAGTCAACAGATTATGTTGATTCGATTACTACAAGTGCGATTGTCACGTCAACTGGGATCCACCGAGCTAATCAAGAAGGTGGGTGCTACGTTGCAGCGTCATCATTAGCTTCAGATGGAACAGATACCCAGACAGGATTTGGATATTCTGTTGGCAGGAGCCCTACGCAACTAGATGTTGCTAAAGCTAGTTCTGATGCGACGGAGAAAGCAACAAGGCTACTAGGCGCTAAAAAAGCCGAGTCTGGGCGAATGACGGTCATTTTAGACCCATATGTCACTGCCCAATTTCTAGGAATTATCGGATCAACATTAAGCGGGGAGGCTCTTCTTAAAGGAAGATCACTTTTCGCAGATCGGGAAGGTGACCAAGTAGCTCCGAACTTTCTTACTCTTATAGATGATCCAACTGATGTTGACGCTTTTACTGCAACTGAAGCAGATGGCGAGGGCTTAGCAAGCCGCAGAAATACTTTAATTGACAAAGGTGCATTAAGAGGATTTCTTCACAACAGCTATACGGCGCGAGCATTAGGTACATCATCTACAGGTTCAGCTGTTCGAAGCTATAACAGCTCGCCCGGCGCAGGACCGTTGGCTCTTATGCTGACTCCAGGAGTACACAGCCAGCCAGAATTAATTGCACAAGTTGGAGAAGGGATGCTTATCCAAGGAGTAGCAGGTTTACATTCAGGGGTTAATCCTGTCAGCGGTGACTTCTCTGCTGGCGCTGAAGGCCTTATGATCCGGCAAGGTGATCTAGCAGAACCTGTTAGAGAAGTAACGGTAGCGTCCACTTTGCAAAGGATGCTTTTGGATATCCAAAATATAGGAAATGATTTGGAGAGGCTCCCAATGAAATCGTCAGGTGTTTCGATTGTCGTTAATGACATAATGGTTTCTGGGGTATGACAACAACGTTGCTTCTTTCTGATGTTTAGGCGGTTTGTCTCTTATCGGGTCTACGGTTTATTAAAGCATGATTAAAAAACGTCAAGAAGTCACATTACTGTTTGGTTCTGCTGCCATTATTTTAGTGCTATTTTTTGAACTCTTTGCTGGTCAAGCTTCAGCTAGTAATTCGGCAACTATCGCTGAAGGCCTGGTTCTATGGAAGGCAATAGTTCTAGGAGTAGTAGAAGGGCTTACAGAATTCCTCCCGATTAGTTCAACTGGCCACCTTCTAGCTGCGAAAGAATTGATGCACCTTGATAGCAGTGAGATTTCTGAACAGGCTATAGATAGTTACATCATCTCTATTCAAATCGGGGCAATCTTGGCAATTATTGTTCTCTACAAAAACAGAATTCGCCAAATGTACGAAGGTTTGCGTGGCCAAAGCGAGATCGGAAAGGTTGTCTTGAGAAATTTGGTTGCTGCATTTTTCCCGACAGCTATTATCGGACTCCTGCTAGCCGATTACGTAAAAGATCGGCTGTATGAATCAGAACTTGTAGCTTATGCATGGATCGTTGGAGGTGTCTTCATTCTTTTCGCCCATGAGAAGAAACTCCTTAAACGAGATGGATCGAGTATGGAGAATCTAAGTCTTCAAGGAGCGATTGTGGTAGGGCTTGTCCAAGCGCTGGCCCTGTGGCCAGGTGTAAGTCGAAGCTTAGTTACCATTTTTGCATTAGTTGCACTTGGATTATCTTTAGCAGCTGCTGTTGAATTTAGTTTCCTTTTAGGCCTAGTTACCTTAGCTGCAGCGACTTTCTATGAGCTTTCTCAAGATGGAGGGCGGATCATAGAGGTATTTGGATATTGGACTCCCCTGGTCGGTTTAATTGCTGCATTTCTCTCTGCGATGGCTTCGGTGAAATGGATGGTCAGTTGGCTTGAAAATAAAAGCTTCTCAGTCTTTGGCTTCTACCGTGTTGCAATAGGTATCCTAGCCATCTCGTTACTGTCTACTGGAGTTCTCTAACTGGCCTCACTTGTGGAAGGTGAGGGACTAGAAGAGGAGGGTGGGTCCTTCTTGACTGAATCAGATTTAGAAGACTTTGAATCATCAGAAGAGTTGTTCGAAGGTTTAGAGTTCTGTTTTTTAGTAGATGAGCTTCGACTATCGTTTTTGTAGAACCCAGAGCCTTTGAAACTTATTCCCGGAGCTGAGAATATTTTCTTAACCGTTCCTGTGCATGCTTTATCAGGGCAATCTGTCAAAGGTTCGTCACTGAATGACTGAAAAACTTCAAAAGTCTTTCCGCAAGCTTCGCATCTGTAGTCGTATGTTGGCATTTAGCACTCCATTCGCCAGCGAACGGTAGGGTAGCAGCACCTGCGAAAATGAAGAACTCTTCTATGGTGTTTTTTATTCAATAGCCTTTTCCTCTCCTTTGAAGAGGCGTTTGATATTTTCATGGTGGCGAATTGTAACTACCGCTGAAGCGGCGGCTGCGACGATGACCTCATACCATCTAGTTTCTGGCATTACTAGCACACCAACGGGGAATAAGAGAACCATTATTATTGACCCTAGCGAGGCACGTTTGAATAATTTCATCAACGGAATCCAGAGTATGAATAGCCCAAGCGCAACAAATGGATACAAAACCCAGGAGAGGCCAGCAAGTGTTGCTACTCCCTTTCCTCCATTAAACTTTCGCGTTATTGGAGCCACATGTCCGACCATTGCAGCCATGCCAGCTGCAAGTGCTAAATTCCTACCGTCTATAAGAAGACACACCAAGCTTGGTGTAAGCCCTTTTAACAAGTCGCCAATCAGTACGATCGCACCCGCTTTTGCCCCAGCAACACGGTAAACATTAGTCGCTCCAGGGTTTCCGGACCCTTCTGTAGTCGGATCGTGTCCAACAAGTCCTGCGACGATATGCGCTGTGGGGAAAGTCCCAAGAGCATAACTGACTGGTATGAGAAGCCACCACAAAATCATTATCTCCATAATACGCCCAGATCATCATCTTCTAGCGCCTGTCCTCGATTGAGCTTTGTTAGCATAAGACAATGATCCCATTAGACGAAGCACAAGATTACGTTTTGGAAAGAGTTTCCCAGCTTCCGGAAGAAGTAGTTGGCATAACTTCTGCTCGTGAGCGAGTGACAGCAGAAGCAGTTACTTCTGGAGAGCTAGTACCGCCCTTCGATAATACTGCTGTTGACGGTTATGCACTAAAAGCAGCAGATACTGATGGGGCTACAGAAAGTAATGAGGTAACGCTAGAAGTAATTGGGACCATACCTGCTGGGACACAACCAGATTTCGAAATTAAGAGCGGGCAAAGCGCAAAAATAATGACTGGCGCTCCTCTACCGGAGGGTGCGGATGCAGTTGTTATGGTCGAATGGACAAGGCAAGATAAGTCAAAAGATCTCGTGCATCTGAGCCGAAGCGCTAAAAGAGGTGACCATATTCGTAGATCCGGAGAAGACCTTTGCCCCGGCGATCAGGTTATTGATAAAGGAACAGCCTTAACTCCGGCACATATAGGACTTCTAGCTGGCCTTGGAATTTATCAAGTTAATACAATTGGACGCCCAACGGTAGGCGTGTTTTCTACTGGGGATGAATTAGTTGAGGGCAATGAACCTTTGCTTCCAGGTCAGATTCGCGATTCAAATCGATTTTCGTTGGTCGCGCTATTGGAGAGTGATGGATTTGAAACCATTGACCTTGGATTAATTCCGGATAATGAAGAAGCGATCGAGACGACTGTTCGAGAAGGCGTCGCAAAATGTGATGCGCTGATCACAACTGGTGGAGTCAGCATGGGCGATTATGACTATGTCAAAGTAGTGCTTAATAATATGGGGGATATGCGATGGATGCAGATCGCAATAAAGCCCGCAAAGCCATTCGCATTTGGAGTGGTTCAGGGGGTACCTATATTTGGTTTACCCGGAAATCCAGTTTCATCTATGGTCTCGTATCTACTTTTGGCAAAACCGGCGCTCTACAAGATGATGGGTAGAAAATCTATTCTTCCGGAAGTATTGCATGGAATCGCAGCAGATGATTTCCGCCGTCGGGTAGACGGAAAAACACATTTTGTTCGTTCATTTTTCAATGAAGAGAAAGGCGTAACCTTGCTCAGTCCAATTGGAAAGCAAGGTTCTCATCAGCTCAGTGGGATGGCTGAAGCCAATACTTTATCGATCATCCCTGATGGAGACGGCGTGCCTAAAGGAAACCCTATTGAATACTTTCGCTTCTAAAGCAGATCAAGCGCTAGATTGATAGTGATGAAAGATCAACTTATTGATACCTACGGGCGCGTTCATCGTGACTTGCGTATATCAGTGACCGACCGATGCAACTTTCGATGCCAATACTGTATGCCCGAAGAAGGAATGGAATGGACTCCTAGAGAAGAATTATTAACATTTGAGGAAATTGAACGCCTCGCCAGCTTGCTTGTGAATAAATTCGGGATTGAGAGTATTCGTCTTACTGGTGGAGAGCCAACTGTTAGAGCGAACCTCAGTAAGTTAATTGAAAAACTCGCGAAGCTTAACGTTGATCTATCTTTAACGACAAATGGGGCCACTCTTCCATTAATTGCAGGTGAGTTGTATGACGCTGGACTAGACCGAATCAACATTTCTCTAGACACTCTTGACCGTAAACGATTCGAATCGCTGACTCGTCGAGACAACCTCAAACAGGTTCTTCACGGTATTGAAACAGCCAAATCTGTTGGATTTGATCCAGTCAAAATAAATATGGTGGTGATGAAGGGCGTTAATGACGATGAAGTTTTGGACTTTGTTTCATATGGCCGAGAGAACGGTCTTGTAGTTCGTTTTATTGAGTTTATGCCACTAGATGCTGACGAAACATGGACAGAATCTAAGGTCATGCCGCAGAATGAAATTCTTGAGCTCATAAGTTCTAAGTATGACCTCGAGCCGCTCTCAAGGGGAAGTTCTCCAGCCGCTAGATGGAAATTTGTAGATGGCCCCGGTGAAATAGGAATTATTGCTACTGTCTCAGAAGCTTTTTGTGATGCATGTGACCGAATTCGTCTTACTGCAGATGGGAAATTCAGGAACTGTCTATTCGCTATACAGGAATATGATGTTCGCAAACTACTTCGAGAAAATGCAGGAGATGAAAAGATCATTGAGTTATTCTCGCATGCAGTTAAACAGAAATGGGCAGGGCACCAGATTGGGAAATCTGTATTTATTCGACCAAGTAAATCAATGTCCCAGATCGGCGGTTAGCAGTGGTGGGAAACGAAAATTTTTCGCATTTAGATCCAGATGGTCAGGCCCATATGGTAGACATTAGCGAAAAGCAAGATAGCAAAAGAACCGCTAAAGCAAGAGCGACTATTTCAATGGCAAAAGAGACTATCGTGGCGCTTCAGCAAGGTGATCTACCCAAAGGCGATGTTTTCGCTGTCGCTCGTGTCGCAGGGATTCAAGCAGCAAAACGAACTGGAGATATTATTCCTCTTTGCCATCCTTTGATGTTGAGCTCAGTGAAAGTTGAATTTGAGATTATTGATGACAAAGTGGAAATTGAGGCAGAAGTTACAACTGTTGGGCGGACTGGAGTTGAAATGGAAGCGCTCACCGCGTG
>MDSW01173267.1_pt1 | contig 25883 bp, 25 predicted proteins | sample 811171 | NCBI WGS metagenome assembly MDSW01 (sample SAMN05326641, study PRJNA326480) | marine metagenome | isolation source: seawater | place: Atlantic Ocean: North West | collected 2012 | reverse complement strand
AGTTTTGCAACTAGAAAATTGTAAGAATTAAATCCTTTTATTGGAGAAAGTTCATTTATATCAGCTCCTACGATATTTGAATTTTTAGTGGCAATTTTAATAATATTTAATGTTTCGTCCCAAAACAAACCACCTGGCTCTGGTGTACCTGTTGCAGGCATAATACTTGAGTCTAATCCATCAACATCGAAAGTAAGATATACAGTTTTATTTTTTATTAATCTTTTGAATTTATTTAAATCCCATCTACTTTTATCTTTTGCCCAAAATATATTAATTCTTGAAGAATTTTTCCTTAAAATTGGAATTTCACTTTGTGAGATATTTCTTATCCCAAAAGAAATTATAGAAACATTTGGATAATCTAAACATCTTTTAATAGCTGAAGCGTGAGAAAACTTCTCTCCATTATAGCTTTCACGTAAATCTGCATGAGCATCAAAGTGTAGAAGACAAATATCTTTGTATTTTTTTACAAATGGAGCAATACATCCAGGTGTAATCGAATGCTCTCCACCCAAAGTCATTGGAAAAAGTTTTTTGTCTAGAATTTCTTCATTAATTTTAGACATTTTATTTAATGCTTTTTTTATATTTTTATCAATCTTAAATGGTTTTAAAGTTTTTATACCTATTTTTTTATATGGTTCACAATTTAGTTCTTCGTCATATAGTTCAACTTGATGAGAGGCCTTTATTATTTCTTTAGGACCGTTCCTAGTTCCACCACCGTAACTTACTGTTTTTTCTAGACCAAATGGAACGACAACTACTTTTTCCTTAAAATTAAATTTATTATCAACACCTAAAAAGCCATTTTTGTTTGAAAGATAATTCATACTTTAAATATTTAAATTTATTTAAAAATTTTTGTGAAATTTTTTCTCTCTCTATTCTTCCACTCACCTTTATGGTAGGCATCGCTTGCTATTAATGGCAAAACACTTGTAGCCTCAGCAAATACCATCTGTTCTTTTGTAGTATCTACTTTACCCCATGAACTTGCTTCTTTTAATGTTGAGCTACTACAAGCCCCGTCTCTAGTATCTGCAACAGTTATTTGAATAGCATATTTATGCATATCTACATCTTTACCTAGAAGTTCAGCACAAATAACAGTATCTTGTATAAAATTTTTTGGTACACCACCACCAATCATAAATAAACCTGATCCTTTAGATTTTATTTTTATTTCAGTTAATTCTCTAAACTCTCTAATTGAGTCAATTGTTATATGCTTTGTAGGATTTCTTTCTTGGTGCATGACAAGTCCGAATCCTGCACTTGAATCTGTAAATGCTGGACAAAAAATTGGGACGTTATTGTCATAAGCAACTTCTATTAACGAGTCTTTTTTTTTTGAGTTTGTTTTAAGATATTTACCAATCTCTCTAATAAATTCTCTAGATGTATAACTTTTAGGCTCTAACTGATCTGCAATTTCTCCAATAGTTTTATCACACATTTGAAGCTCATTTTCATCGATGTAGGTATCATAAATTCTATCAATATAATTGCTTCTTAATTCAGCATCATTTTGGAATTGAGACCCTTGATAATGTTTAAAACCTAAAGCCTCGAAAAAATCCATATCAATTATTGATGCTCCTGTAGCAACTATCGCATCAACCATATTATATTTAACTAAATCTTTATAAATATTCATACATCCAGCAGCTGAAGTTGACCCTGCTAGAGTTAAAAAAATTGTACAGTCTTTGTCTTGTATCATCTCATTAAAAATATTTGATGCATTAGCTATTTCTCTCGAAACAAACGACATTTTTTCCATTGAAGAAATTATTTTTCTTGAATCAAATGAGGTAATATCAATATGTTGTATTGGTTTTGATAAGAAATCTTTTTTACTATTATGACCTAAACTTTTTTTATTAGACATTAAGCAACAAGTATCTTCTTGTTAATATCTTTATCATACATAGTAAGTATAGGATCGTCTTCAACTTCATAAATTTCATTTGAGTAAAATCCATTGAATTGAGTTCTAAAAGTTAAACCATAAGCACCGAGTTGGCCTAATTCAATATAATCATTTTCTTTAACATTATTTGGAAGGATAAAAGGACCTTTCATATAGTCCATGCTATCACAAGTTGGACCATAGAAATCAAAAGCTGTCATTTTTTTTGAATTCATTTTTCCATTTTTAATTAAACGTGAAGGAAAAACTATATTAGGTGTTCCTGCATCAAATAAGGTTCCATAAGTACCATCATTAATATAAAGTTTTTGTTTTTTTCTTAAGTTTACTCTGACTATTGATGAGCCACTTTCTGCAACTATAGCTCTTCCTGGTTCACAAATAATTTTTGGAAGTTTTTTTAGCTTGAGATTTTTTAGTGCTTTTTTAATTTCATTAAAATAATTATCTAGAGATTGAGGTATTAAGTCTGGATATATAGTAGGAAATCCACCACCAATGTTAATATAATTAGGAATAATTTTTGTTTTTTTTATAATATTACCAATCTCTTCAATTCCTTTTGTATATGATATAGGATGCATACATTGAGATCCAACGTGAAAACTTAAACCAATTTTTTTTGAGTATTGATTTGCTAATCTATATAAACCAGTAGCCTCTGAAGCTATAGCTCCAAATTTTTTTGATAAATCTATTTCTGCATGCTCATTTGATACAGATACTCTTACAAAAAGCTCTAAATCTTTTGCTTGGTTTGTTGTATTAATAATTTTGATAAGTTCATCTTTTGTATCTAATGAAAAAGTTTTTACTCCATATTTAAAGTAAGCTTCTTTGATACTTTCTCTACTTTTTATTGTATGCATATAAGAGCATTTTGCACTAGGGCTAATTTTTTTTATCTCCTCTATTTCTTTGATAGAAGCGACATCAAAATTTTTAATTCCACTTTCTATAATAACCTTTAATACTTCTGGAAGAGGATTAGTTTTAACAGCATATAAAATATCTCCTGGAAATTTTTTTTGAAATCTTTTTGATGCTATCTGTATTGATTTTTTTCTAATACAGTATACTGGCTTCTCTGGTTTCAGTTGATTTACTACATCATCAACTGTTTTAAATTTTTGCATATTAAATGCCCCCAAAAAAAATTTAATAAAAAAAGTTTTGCTTTATAAAAACCTTTATAATCGGGAATTAATCAAAAATGCAATTAATGTAAAGTAAATAATAGCCTGTTGAATTTAAAAAAAGTATACCTATATGTGAATAACTATGGTTGAAGAAAATACAAATAATGCAAATAAATTAAGCAATTTTGAGGATAAATCTTTATTGATTGTAGATGATGATAATCCTTTTAGAGAAAGACTAGCTAGAGCTATGGAAAAAAAAGGTTTTTCAGTAACTCAAGCAGAGGGTGTAAAAAAAGGTTTAGAAATCGCAAATTCAAAAAAACCAGCTTTTGCTGTAGTAGATTTAAGGCTTGCTGATGGAAATGGCCTTGAGGTTGCAAGAGAGATACAAAATTTAAAAATAAAATGTAGATTAATTATGCTTACTGGGTATGGAAATATTCCAACTGCTGTTGCAGCAATTAAAGAAGGTGCAATTGATTATTTGGCAAAGCCAGCGGACGCTGATGATGTAGAAAAAGCACTGCTAGCAGATCCAAAGAAGAAGGCACAACCACCTGAAAATCCAATGTCAGCAGACAGAGTCAAATGGGAACATATTCATAGAGTATTTGAACTATGCAATAGGAATGTTTCAGAAACTGCCAGAAGACTTAAGATGCATAGAAGAACTTTACAAAGAATACTATCTAAAAGATCGCCTAAATAAACTTTCTCAAACCAACAATCTTTTTTGTTATTAATGTCAACAAAGAGATTTTAAATAATTCAGCTAGAAGAAATGGTTTTGCTCCTAACTCAAATATTGGTTTGTCCCAACCTATTAGAGAGCCAAGCCATAACAATCCTAGTATATAAATCACAGAAACTGAAAAAATTAATTTTATGAATATTGTAAGGTAGTTACTTTTAAAATTGAGATAACCTGCAAAAAAAACTGCTAAAAGAAATCCAATTAAATATCCCATAGTAGGACCCATAAAATATACTAAACCTACTCCTTTTTCTGGAGAATTAGAAAAAACTGGTAATCCAATTATTCCTTCAAAAAGATACAAACTTACGGATGCAAGTCCAATTTTATATCCAAAAGAAATTCCTAAAAATAGAACTACAAAAGTTTGCATAGTCATAGGCACTGGGTAAAAAGGTATTTTTATTTTTGATGAGATTGCTAATGCTATTGAACCCAAGAAAGCTATTATCAAAAATCTTAAGATTTTTTTATTTTCAACTATTTTTACAAGTTCCATTTTCATATAAATCTACTATTAATTAAAATAATAATCTAGTTTTTTGTTAAACGAAGAAAAACATCCTCTAAATCACCATCATCAGTAGATATATCCTTAATTTTAATACCATCTTTTTTAATAATATTTATTAAATCATCTATATTTACTTTACTTTTTTCATAAGAAATAAAAGTTTCATTTTCTGAGTTTGATAATATTTTTATAAATTTTGAAATATCACCTTTAATGAATATTTTTTGGTCTGTAATAAATTTAACTTTTTTAGTTTTAATTCTACTTAAAAGATTTTTTGTACTATCCAAAGCTACAAGGTTGCCTTTATTTAAAATTCCTATTCTATCACACATTTCTTCAGCTTCCTCAAGATAGTGAGTAGTAAGAATAATAGTAACGCCTTGTTTATTTAATTTTTTTACATTTTCCCATAGATTTTTTCTGAGTTCAACATCAACTCCAGCAGTAGGTTCGTCCAAAAATAATATTGGTGGTTGATGAACTAGTGCTTTTGCAACAAGCAATCTTCTTTTCATACCTCCAGATAAACTCCTTGCATAGCTATTAGCCTGTTTTTCTAACGAAACAAGTTTTAAAATAGTTTCAGTTATTCTATCCTTTTTTTTTACTCCATATAAGCCAGCCTGGAGCTCTAGAAGTTTTTTTGGGCTAAAAAAAGGATCTAAATTTACCTCTTGAGGAACCACACCTATTGATGCTCTAACTTGGCGAGGATTTTTATCTAAATCAAAACCCCAAACAACAACACTTCCTGAAGTCTTAGTAACTGTTCCTGCTAGAATATTTAAGAAAGTTGTTTTGCCAGCCCCATTTGGCCCTAACAAACCAAATATTTCTCCTTCTTTCACGTCTAAGTTTAAGTTATTTATTGCATTTATTGAATTTGATTTTTTGCTAGAATAAATTTTATTTAAATTTGTGACCGAAAGTACATTTTTTTTATTCATGAGAAATTATACATTTATAACAATTCTATTAATTAAGATAACATTATTTAATGAATAAAATTAAAAAAACAGATCATTTTTATTTGATTGATGGTTCGGGATATATTTTTAGAGCTTACTATGCTTTACCACCTCTTTCTAGAAAAAGTGATGGTCTTCCTACAGGTGCTGTTAGTGGTTTTTGTAGTATGCTGTTTAAGTTATTAGAAGACTCAAAATCAAATGAAAATTTACAAAAACCAACTCATTTTGCTGTAATTTTTGACTCAGCAAGAAAAACATTTAGAAATCAAATTTTCTCAGATTATAAATCAAATAGATCTGAACCACCTGATGATTTAATTCCTCAATTTGAATATATTAGAAAATCTGTAATAGCATTTAATTTACCTTCTGTTGATTTACCAAATTATGAAGCAGATGATTTAATAGCAACTTATGTGGAACAAATTTTAGCTGAAGGGGCAAAAGTTACAATTGTTTCTTCAGATAAAGATTTAATGCAACTTTATAAAAAGAATGTCCGTATATTTGATCCAATGAAAAATAAATTTATTACTAAAGAAGATATAATTAATAAGTTTGGAGTAGAGGCTGAAAAAGTTATTGATGTGCAATCCTTAGCAGGTGATGCTAGTGATAATGTTCCAGGAGTACCTGGCATAGGAGTTAAAACTGCTGCTGAGCTAATAAATAAATATGGTAGCTTGGAAAAATTACTAAATAAAGCTCATGAAATTAAACAAAACAAAAGAAGAGAAACACTTATAGAAAATAAAGATAAAGCAGTAATTAGTAAAAAATTAGTTACATTAAAAAAAGATACTCCAGTGAAAGAGGATCTAAAAAACTTTCAATTAAAAGATATAAATAAAGAAAAATTATATAAATTTTTGAGAGAAATGGAATTCAACAGACTATTAAGTTCTGCTATTTCTGTATACGGCGAACCTACTTTTGAATCTACAAAAACTAATCAAATTAAAGAAAAAAAATTAACGATTAGTAAGAAGAACTATTATCTAATTACTCATGAAAAAGAAATTGACGATTGGATTAAAGAAGCGGAAGAAACAGGAGAACTGGTTATAGATACTGAAACTAGTTCATTAGATGCTCATCAAGCAGATTTATTAGGTATTTCTTTGAGCACAAAAATTGGAAAAGCTTGTTATATTCCAATTGGACATAATTCTAAAGAATGTCTTAATAAACAAATTGTTTTAAAAAAATTAAAACCAATACTTCAAGATGAAAGCATAAAAAAAATTGGACAAAATATTAAATTTGATTTTATAGTTTTGTACAAAAATGGAATAATAATGTCTTCTATGGAAGATACCATGTTAATGTCCTATGTACTTGATGCTGGAAAAAATCGTCATAATATGGATATATTGTCAGAAATCCACCTAGGCCATAAAACAATCTCATTTAAAGAAATAGTAGGAACTGGAAAAAAAGAAATAAATTTTAGAGATGTTGAGTTAATTAAAGCTATGGAATATGCAGCTGAGGATGCAGATATTACTTATAGATTATATAAAATTTTTAAAAAAAATCTGAAAGAAGAAAATTTAATCAATATCTATGAAATCTTTGAAAAACCTTTAATTAGTATATTAGCTTTTATGGAAATAGAAGGAATAAAAATTGATAATCAATTTTTAAAAGTATTATCTAAAAAATTTGAGAAAAAGATTGTTAACCTAGAAAAAGAAATTTTTAAAATTTCGAAGAAAGAATTTAATATCGCTTCACCCAAACAATTAGGTGAAATAATGTATAATGAACTAAAAATTGCTGTATTAAAAAAAACTAAAAAGGGTAGTTTTGCAACAAGTGCGAGCGTTCTAGAAGATTTAGCTTTTAAAGGACATGACTTTCCTAAATTAGTTTTAGATTGGAGACAAGTATCTAAACTTAAGAATACTTATTCGGACACTTTACCAGAACATACAAATCCTAATACAAAAAGAGTTCATACTTCATTTTTACTAGCTGCCACTACCACTGGTAGATTAGCCTCGAGTGATCCAAATTTACAAAATATTCCAATCAAATCAGAAGATGGAAAAGATATTAGAAAAGCTTTTATAGCAGAAAAGGGATTTACTTTAATTTCTGCAGATTATAATCAAATTGAGATGAGGATTCTTGCGGATCTAGCGGATGTAAAAGAACTTAAAAAAGCTTTTAAAAATAATGAAGACATTCACGCTTTAACAGCCAGTCAAGTATTTAATATTGATATAAAAAAAATTGATAAAGATATGAGAAGGAAAGCAAAAGCGATTAATTTTGGAATAATTTATGGTATTTCACAATATGGATTAGCAAAACAAATTAATGTATCAAATAACGAAGCAGAGCAATTTTTAAAATCATATTTTTTAAAATTTCCAGAAATAAAAACTTATATGAACGATACAATAAAGTTTTGTAGAAAAAGTGGTTATGTTAATAATGTTTTCGGAAGACGATCTTATTTTACAGGTATTAATGATAAAAATTTTAATGTTAGAAATTTTCAAGAAAGAGCTGCAATTAATGCACCTATCCAAGGTTCTGCATCAGAGATAATGAGGTTAGCAATGATTAGATTGGATAAAAAACTTAGAAGTTTAAAAAATATTAATACAAAGATTTTATTACAGATACATGATGAATTGATTTTTGAAGTTCCAAATAGTCAGGTAAAAACAGCTTCTAAAATTATTAAGGATGAAATGACAAGCGTTACAGAAAGTGATTTACATACGTTTTCAACTCCGCTAATTGTAGATGTAAATATTGGTGATAATTGGGGCATACTTCACTAACTAAACTGATTGCCCAAATTAGAACAATTTAGTATTTTTAAAGTATTCTATGCATAAAGAAATAATAGCGCTAATAGATGATGATAGAAATATACTCACAAGTATTAGTATAGCACTTGAAAAAGAAGGTTTTAAAGTTCAAACTTATTTGGATGGAGAAAGTGCATTAATTGGGTTAACCAGAACTCCTCCAGATTTAGCTGTAATTGATATTAAAATGCCAAAAATGGATGGAGAAGAGCTTTTAAAGAAATTAAGAAAAAAAACTTCTTTACCAGTAATTTTCTTAACATCTAAGGATGATGAAATTGATGAATTATTAGGATTAAAATTAGGTGCTGATGATTTTGTTAAAAAGTCTGGTGGTTTTTCAATAAAAGTTTTAATTGAAAGAATTCGAGTTCAGCTAAGAAAAAAAAATATTAGCAATATAGAAGAATCAAAAAATATCATAATTCATGGTAAATTAAAATTAGATCCATCACAGCTAGAGTGTGAGTGGGATGGAAAACAACTTCCAGATAAACTAACAACTACAGAGTTTTTAATAGTTAAAGAATTAGCAAAAAGGCCAGGAATCATTAAAGAAAGATCTCAACTTATGGATATTGCTTATAGAGAAGATACTGATATTGAGGATAGAACTATAGATAGCCATGTAAAAAGAATAAGAAAAAAATTTAAAAAAGTTGATATAAATTTTTCCGCAATAGAGACAAGATATGGAAGTGGATATAGATGGAATGTTAGTTAATGTTCAACCTTTTAATAAAAAATTTATCAATATTAAAAAAATTTTTATTCATTAATTTAGTAATTTTTATAATTATAGGAACATTTACAATTATATATTTAAAAAGTGTCCAGCCTAATTTAATAAATAAAAAAACGAGAAATCATATACAAATAATCAATAATACTATTGATCATATTCAGAGGCTTAAAATTGAGTTTAATAATGATGATATAAGAAAATTTTTATTTTCAACAAGATTTTTGTTTCAAAATTTAGATAGAGTCATTCTATTTGATAGTGAATTTAATTTAGTTGGGGATACGGATACACTAGATTTAGATCCTAGATCTTTTTCACAAAGATTAGATGTTATAGAATTAGAAGTTTTAAATAAAGAAAAAACAATGGAAACAAGTATAAAAAAAAAAGTTAAAAAAGATAAAATAATCTTATTTAATAATATTTTACAAAAATATTCTAATTCTAAAGATTTTGGAAAAACTTATTCTTTTACTCAAGAAAATTATAATCAGTTTTTATTAACAACAATTAAAAATGTTAATATCAACGGAAAAAATATTGGGTTTTTAGTTATAAGTGAAAATGCTAATGATATAAGGGCTGCTATAGATGAAAGAAAAAGCTTTATTATAAGAACAGCAATAGTAGTTGCGCTAGTTATTTTAATTTTTTCAATAGTTCTTAATAGGTATTTTTTAAAACCTATTAAGAACCTTGTTATTTATACAAAAATAATAAAAGATAAAAGTAAAAAGGAAACGAATATAGAAAATCTTAAAAATAGAGATGATGAAATTGGAACACTTTCAGAGTCTTTAGACGATATGACTAATGAGTTACAAAAAAGAATAAACACTGCTGAAAATTTTTCAACAGACTTAGTTCATGAAATAAGAAATCCATTGGCTTCTTTGAAAAGTGCCTCAGAGATTTTAAGTGAAAATAATGATAAAGAACAAAGAAATAAATTACTTAATATTTTAAATCATGATGTCCAAAGGATTGAGAGATTAATAACTGATTATTCTCAAATGCTCAAAGATGAAGTTGCATTAAGTAAAGAAAAAATGAAGAAGATCGATCTTCATAAAATTGTTAAATCAGTTGTTGAAGATTTTAATAGTATTTATGAAGCTAAGAGAGGGATCAAAGTAGAATTTATTGATGAAAATAATTCGGAAAATTATTTTATACTTGGTATAGAAAATAGAATAGAACAAATTATTGCAAATTTATTAGATAATTCGATCTCTTTTAGTGAAAATAATAAAAAAGTATTAGTTCAGATACAAAATAGTAAAGGAAAAAATATAGCTATTAAGGTAATTGATCAAGGTAGAGGTTTTAAAGAGAGCAATACTAGTAAAATTTTTAATAGATTTTATAGTAATAGACCGGAAACATTTGGTCAACATTCTGGGCTTGGATTAAATATTGTAAAAAATCTTGTTGAACTTCATGGTGGAACTATCAGAGCATCTAATAATATTAGCCAAAAAGGAGCTAATGTTGAAATTATTTTTCCAAAGACATAATGATGAGTTGATTATTTAGAATATTATTGCTAGAAAAGTACGAAATTACAATCATATAAGGAACAATCATGGAAGATTATAAAGTTAAGGATATATCACAAGCAGAATTTGGGAGAAAGGAAATTTCCCTTGCTGAAACAGAAATGCCTGGCCTTATGGCATTAAGAAAAGAATACAAGGGCAAGTCTCCTCTTAAAGGAGCTAGAATTTTAGGTTGTCTACATATGACAATTCAAACAGCTGTATTAATTGAAACACTTGTAGATTTAGGAGCAGAAGTTAGATGGTCATCATGTAATATTTTTTCTACTCAAGACCATGCAGCTGCAGCAATAGCTAAAGCTGGTATTCCTGTTTTTGCTTGGAAAGGTGAAACTGAAGAAGAATACTGGTGGTGTGTTAAGCAAACTATTGAAGGCAAAAAAGATTGGAAGCCAAATATGATACTAGACGATGGTGGAGATCTAACTGCACTGATGCATAAAGAATATAAGAATTTATTAAAAGAAATTAAAGGACTTTCAGAAGAAACAACGACTGGTGTACTAGCTCTTAAAAAAATGGAAGCCCAAGGAACATTATTAGTTCCAGCAATTAATGTAAATGACTCAGTAACAAAATCTAAGTTTGATAATTTATATGGATGCAGAGAAAGTTTAGTTGATGGAATTAAAAGAGCGACAGATGTTATGATGTCTGGAAAAGTTGCTATAGTAGCTGGATTTGGTGATGTAGGCAAGGGAAGTGCTGCATCATTAAGGCAGAGTGGAGCAAGAGTTATGATTACTGAAACCGATCCTATTTGCGCTCTTCAAGCTGCAATGGAAGGATACGAAGTTGTAATAATGGATGAGATGATTAAAGAAGCAGATATAGTTGTAACTGCAACAGGAAATAAAGATATTGTTACAGCAGATCATATGAGAGATATGAAAGATAGAGCAATACTTTGCAACATTGGACATTTCGACAATGAGATACAAGTTGAAGCTTTAAAGAATTATAAATGGGACGAAATTAAACCTCAAGTTCATGAAATAACTTTACCTAGCAATAAAAGAATTATTTTATTAGCAGAAGGAAGACTTGTAAATTTAGGTTGTGCAACTGGCCATCCAAGCTTTGTTATGAGTGCTTCATTTACTAATCAAGTTACTGCACAAATAGAACTTTGGAATAATTCAGAAAAGTATGAAAATAAAGTGTATGTTTTGCCTAAACATCTTGATGAAAAAGTAGCTAGATTACATTTAGAAAAAGTAGGTGCAAAACTAACAAAAATGTCTAAAGATCAAGCTGATTATATAAGTGTTAAACCTGAAGGACCATATAAACCAGATGCTTATCGCTACTAAAGGTAGCAAATTTGATATTTCATTAGAGAGCAACACTGCTAAGATTGCTAATAAATTTTCTTCACTAATAAAAAATGGAGATATTGTTTTTTTTTATGGAGAGATAGGAGTTGGTAAAACAACATTTATTAGATATTTAATTAATAATTTTCAAAAAAAAAAAAAAATTAGATTAACTGAGGTTACTAGCCCTACATTTAATTTAGTAAATGAGTATGAAATTAAGGAAATTATAGTTAAGCATTTTGATTTATTTAGAATAAAAAATAAAGAGGAAACAAAAAGCATTGGATTATTTGAAAATTCAAAAGATTTTTTAACATTAGTTGAATGGCCAGAAAAAATTTATAGTAAGCCAAAGAATAGAATTGAACTAATATTCAAGTATAAAAAAAATTCTACAAAAAGGTCGCTACAAATTAATTTTTTGAGAGAAGAATGAATTTAAAAAATACAAATATAAAAAAAATTAAGGGTGATGCTTCTTTCAGAACTTTTTTCAGAAAAAGAAATAATAATAAATCTTCTATTATTGTACATGCGAAAAAAGAAAAGAAGCAAAATTTACTAATTTATGACTGTATTAATAGATTACTAATAAATAATAAAATTACCGCACCTAGGTTATATAAGGAAAATTATAAAAAAAATTTTATTGAAATAGAGGATTTTGGTGACAAAACTCTTTTTGAATTATTAAAAGTTAAAAAAAAAAATCAAATTAAGTTTTTTAAAAAATCCATACTCCTTCTAAAAAAAATTCAAAAAATAAAAGAAAAAAACTCTAAAGATTTTAAAAATAAAGATTATAGGATCCCTTTATATTCAAAAAAAGAATTATTTGAGGAATCTAAGTTATTTTGTGAATGGTATGTACCAAAAGTAATAAAAAAAAATAAAGTTTTTATGCTGAATAAAAAGATAAAGAAACAAATCAAGATATTATTATCAAAAATTAAATTAAAAAATGAATTTTTCGTTCATAAAGATTTTCACTTATCAAATTTAATGCAATATAAAAATAACATTGCTATAATTGACAACCAGGATGCAAAAATTGGAAATAGAGCTTATGATTTAGCTTCCTTAATAGACGATGTTAGATTTAAGACGTCAACAAAATTGAAGATTAAATTATTAAAATATTATATGGATATTAATCAAAATAATATTAATAAAGTTTTTTTTGAAAACGATTTTGAAATATTATCTATTTTGAGAAATCTTAAAATAATTGGAATTTTTACTAGATTAAGTATTAGAGATAAAAAAAAACAATATTTAAAGTTAATTCCATATGCTTGGAAATTGATTGAATTTCGATTGAATAATCAACCTTTTTTTAAAGGACTTAAAGATATATTTGAGGAAAATTTTCCAAAAAAAGTAAGAATAAAAAAATGAAAATAAATACTGCATTAATCTTATGTGCTGGTTATGGCAAAAGGTTAAATCCCTTAACTTTGAAAAATCCAAAACCACTTTTAAAAGTTAAAGATTTAACCTTTTTAGAACGAACGATAAAATTAATTAAAAATTTAGGGATTAAAAAGATAATAATAAATACTTTTTATCTAGAGGATAAAATTTTTTCTTTTATAAAAGAAAAAAACTTTGATATTGAAATTGATATTGTAAAAGATGGTAATGAGATTTTAGATACTGGAGGTGGAATTTTTAATATGATTAAACATTCTAAGGAAAGTTATTTTTTAGTTTTTAATCCAGATACTTTATGGAGTGAAAACTATTTAAAAAGTATAGTAAGTATGGAAAAATTTTATTTTTCAAAAAAAATAGAAAATATTTTAATGGTTATAAATAAAGATTTAAGTTTTGACAAAAATTTAAAAGGAGACTTTATTTTTTTTGATTCAAAATTATCAAAAAATGTTAATGCTAATTTTATTTATATAGGTTGTCAAATAATCAGTAAAAATTTGTTTAATAATATAAATAGTAAAGTTTTCTCAATTTCTAAAATATGGAACAATTTAATAAAAGAAAATGAATTATATGGTTTTGAGGATAAAAATAATTTTTATCATGCTACAAATTTTGAAGTTTATCAAAAATTATTAAAAAATTAATAAATCTTTAGCTCTATTTCTATCTAAGTATTTGCATTCACTTATTTTATTGGAATTTATGTTTATAAATAAAGGATTCCCAGTTGGTATTTCGAGCAATGAAATTTTTTTTTCATCTAACTTAAATAAGTATTTGCATAGTGCTCTCAATGAATTTCCATGAGCTGAAATTAACACATTTTTTTTTTTAATAATTTTTATTTCAATATTTTTTTTATAATATGAAATTACTCGATCATATGTATCTGATAGTGATTCTGTATCAGGAATATTTTTTGTAGGTATATTTTTGTAAATCTTAATATTTGAAGGATGGTATGGATTATTTTTTTTTAGAGGTTTAGGCCTAATATTCCAAGACCTTCTTAATTCAAATATTTTTTTTTCCCCATATTTCTTTTTCATTTCATCTTTATTTAATCCTGTAAGCTCACCATAATTTCTTTCATTCAATTGCCAGGCTTTAATTGTATCTTTCTTAACTCTTAGGGTATTGAGTATCAATTTAAGAGTATTTATTGATCTTAATTGGAATGATGAAAAAAAATAATCAATTTTTATATTTTGTTTTTTAATTAATTCACCAGCTTTGCAAGCTTCAAGTTTTCCCTTGCCAGTCAAATCAACATCTACCCATCCAGTAAATCTTTTTTGTTGATTCCACTCACTTTGACCATGTCTAACTAATATTAAATGAGCCATATACCTTATTTTGATAACTGATAAATTAAATAAAATAAATAAAAATTATTATGATAAGAATAAATCAATTTTTAAAAATAGTTTTTCATTTTATTAATTTATCATTAATTACTTTATATTTATATCCAGGTAGCATTTTTGGCTACATTTTATATGGTAATTTTGAAAAACAACCTAAAATATCTGCTGATTTTTTTATTATATCTTCAAATCATTTTTACGCATTTATGATTTTATCTATTTCAGGTTTTTTGGCTCATTTAAACAAAAATAAAATCAACTTGTTGATAATATATTTAATAACTTTATCTATTGTACTTGAATTATTACAAATCATAATTCCTAATAGAACTTTCCAATTCACTGATTTAATAGGAAATATTATGGGAGTGCTTATTGTATGTTTTTTTTTTATAGTTTTAAATAAAATTAGGTTTTAAAAATTATTTAATTTTATATAACTAATTTAGTGAGCTTTCATAAAAAAATTTTTTTAATACTTTTATTATTTTTTGTATCTAGTTGTTCTTCAATTCCTAAAAATACTTCAGATGGTTGTTCAATTTTTAATGAAAGATATCTTTGGTTTAAATATGCTAAAAAAACAGAAAAAAAATGGGGTACGCCAATTTATATTCAATTAGCTATTATTAAAATGGAATCAGATTTTAACTGGTTAGCAAAACCTCAAAGGCAAAAAATTTTTAAAATAATTCCCTACAAAAGACCTTCCAGTTCTTTTGGGTATTCGCAAGCTGTTAAAGGTACATGGAACCAATATAAAAAAGAGACAGGCAATAAATTAGCCACAAGATCAAGATTCAAAGATAGTGTCGATTTTATTGGTTGGTATACAAATAAGACAGAAAAGATTTTAAAAATATCAAAAAAAGATGCATTCAGACAGTATCTTGCTTACCATGAAGGCTGGGGTAATTATAAGAATTATAGAAAAAATCAAAAAGTTATAGCTCTTGCAAAAAAAGTTAAGCTACAGTCTGATAAATATAAAAAGCAACTAAAAACTTGTGAAAAAAAATTAAGTAAAAATAAATATATTTTTTTTTAGCGTAGTTGTTTTTTTAGCTCAATATCAATAGCATCAATTCTTTTTGTATTTTTAGCGAGCGTTAAATACATTGTTGGTGTTACATATAGTGTAAAGAATGTTGAAATCATCATTCCTCCCAAAATAGTTGCTCCTACAGCTAATCTAGATGTCTCTCCTGCACCTGGTCCAATATTTCCTATTACTAATGGTAACATTGCAATCATAGTACTAATAGAAGTCATCATAATTGGCCTAAATCTAAGATCACAAGCTTCTCTAATTGATGACTCTATATTTTTACCTGCGGTCCTCAATTGATTGGCATAATCAACTATAAGAATACTATTTTTAGTGGAAATACCGATTAGTATTATTAGTGCGATTTGTGAAAAAATATTAATTGAACTATTTAAAAATAAAATGAATATCAGTCCACCAAACAAAGCTAGTGGAACAGTTAATACTATTATAAATGGATGAACAAATGAGTTAAAAGTAGCCGCCATTACTAGGTAAGCAGTCAATAGGGCTAAACCAAATATGATGAATAATTCATTACTAGTTTCTTTTAACTCCTCAGATTTTCCTTTCCATGCAATTTGATTTTTTATTTGAGATTCAGATAGAGTTTGTTCTAAGTATTTAATTGCTTCAGAAAGAGTATAGTTTTCAGATATATTTGCAGATATAGTTACAGCTCGTTGCCTATTATATCTTGCTAATTTTTTTGCAGAACCTTCTTCTTTAAATTCAACTAAATTTGCTAAAGAGATTAATTTACCGGTAGTATTTGATCTCACAAAAATTTTTGTCAAACCTTGTTTATTTCTCCTATCAATTAAATATTGTTGAAGAATAATAGGGTACTCTTTTCCAAGCTTATTGAATTTAGTTACTGTTTTCCCTCCGTAAAGAGTTTCTAAAGTTTTCCCAATTGATTCGGTTGAAACTCCAAGATCTTTAGCTCTATTTTTGTTAATAGATAATTTAATTTCAGGTTTATTTCTTGAATAATCCGATTCTATTCTTGATAGGTTTTTATTTTTTCTTAATTTAGATATAATTTCGTTTTGTTTTTTTTCTAGCTCTTCATAAGTATTTCCTAATAGAACCATTTGGACAGGTTTGTTATAGCTTGATACTCTTATTGATTGAGGAGATATAGGAAAAGCGACAGTTTCTGGTACTGTTACAATTTTTCCAATCGCCTGTCTCATTACAGTTTGTGAATTTTGCTTTCTGTTTTTCCAATCATCTAGTAAAGCAATAATTATAAAACTATTAAAAGAATTTTTATTACTACCAAATCCGGGAACTCTCATTATAAATCTCTTATAAGGACTGTTTTCAGCTTGAAGTAATGGAATTAATCGTTTTTCAACATCTTCAGCTCTTTTTTCAGTATACTCGAATGAGCTTCCTTCATCGGTAAATCCAAGAACAAGATAAACTCCTCTATCTTCCATTGGTAATAACTCTTTTTTCGTAAAATTATACAAAAGACTAGATCCAATGATTATTAAAATTAAAAATGAAATAACAACATTCTTTTTGTTTAGCCAGAACAAAAGAGTTTCTTGATAGAATTTCGAAAAAGATCTAAAAAATTTATCAAATTTTACAACAACAAAATTTTGTTTTGGTTTTTTAATTAAAAATTTACTTCCCAACATAGGTGACAAAGTTAATGCAACAAATGAAGATACTATAACAGAAAAAGATAATGCTATTGCAGTTTCTCTAAATAGAGTACCAGCAATTCCATCAATAAAAATCAAAGGAAGAAATACAGCTATCAAAATTAAGGTCGTGGCAATGATCGCAAAACTAATTTGTTTTGATCCTTTATATGCTGCAACTAATGGAGTTTCACCATTCTCAATTCTTTTATAAATAGCATCAGTCATAATAACTGAGTCATCTGTTATTATTCCTATTGCCAAAATAAAACTTAAAAGAACAAATATATTTATTGATAGTCCAAATAAATAAATTCCCAAAAAGGAAGCTATTAAACTTACTGGCAAAGCAATTGCTGGAACGATTACAGCTTTAAGATTACCTAAAAATAAATAAATAATTGCAACAACTAATATAAATGCAATTATTAAAGTTTTATATACTTCTTGTATTGCAGTGCCAACATAAGTTGCTCGGTCAAAAGCAACTTCCAAATTAATACCCTCTGGCAATGTTTTTCTAACTTCAATTACTTTTTTTCTAATATTCTTAGATAATTCAACTGTGGAAGCACCACTTTTTGCATAAATACCAATACCTACAGTTTTTTGATTTAAAATATTCTTTGTTTGAGCTTTAAAAAGAGTTTTTTCAGAAACTGGCCCAAATTCAACATTTGCAATGTCTGACAATCTTACAATACTATTTTTATTTTTTTTAATAGGTAGTTGTTTTAATTTATTAATATCATCATAGGATTTATCTAAATTTAATGTTAAATCTATATTGTTTGCTTCTAGTGTCCCTGCGGGTAGGCTAACATTCTCTTTTCTTAGAGACATTTCAACTTCTTGAATAGTTAAGTTGTTAGCAGCTAGTTTTATTGGATCAATCCAAACCCTTACACTTAAATCTCTTAATCCTCCTGTCCTAATTCTTCCAACATCTTTAACACTTGAAAATTGGTCAACCAGATATCTTTCGGTATAATCTCCAAGATCTAAATCATTCCAAGTTGATGAGGTGACTGATAACCACATAGTAGTTGAAAATCCAGCCGCTTGTTTTAATATTTGCGGAGCATTTGCCTCACTTGGTAAGTTATCTACAATTCTTGCAACTCTTTCTCTTATATCGTTAGCAGCGTTATCCAAATCAATATCAGTATTAAATTCTACATTAATTTTACTGCTGCCATTTTCTGAGGATGAGTCAATATTTTTAATTCCCTCAGCACCACCAACGACATCTTCAATTACTTGAGTAACTTCTTGATCAATAATTGGTGCTGATGCAGATTTATAATCTACTTTAATTTGTATAACAGGTGGTTGTAACCCATCTGGTAATTCTCTTACTGGTAATTTTGAAAAAACAAATATCCCAAATACAATTAATATAAGGGACATTACCCAAGCAACAACCGGTCTTCTTATACTTACGTCAGTGATATACATTATTTTTTAATTGGTTTTATTTCACCTTTTGGGCGAACTTTTTTTAGTCCTTCTGCAACTATTTTTTCTCCCTCGAGCAATCCAGATAGAACCTCTACATAACCACCATTTCTTATTCCAATTGTAATTTCAGTTTTATTTGTAATATTTTTTTCTGAAACTTTATATGCAAAAATTTTATCACCTTCTAACATTATGCTTGTGTCTGGTATTCCGAGAGAATTTCTTTCATTATAATTAACTGTGACCTCCAGTAAAGATCCTGGAATTAATTCACCATCTTCATTATCAATTTTAACCCTTATCAAAATACTTCTAGTTTCTGCATTTATTCTACTTGAAACAGCATGGACTGCTCCATTATAAATTTTATTTTTATTTCCTGAGAATTTAGCAATTATAGGCAAACCTTTTTTCATAGCAGATGCAAAGATTTCAGGAATCTTTAAATCAGAATAAATAACTGAATTATCATCTAATGTTATTATTATAGAGTTATTTGAATCGAGAATATCTCCTGTAATTCCTCTATACCCTAAGATTCCATTAAATGGAGCAACAATATTTTTGTCTTTAAGTTTTACTATTAAATCTCCTTTTTTAACATATTTTTTGAGATCTAATTCAGTTACTAAGTCACTTCTTTTAATTCTGAATGATTCATTTTTTTTTGATACAGCAGTGCCAAAACTTTCAATTTTCTCTGAAAAATTGGTTTTGACAACCTCAGTTACAATTATTCCTGGTGGTGGTCTCTTGCCAAATTTTTTTGCAAAATGTTGTCCAATCATCATTCTGCCAAAAACAACAACAGCTATTATTAAAAAAAATATTATAATAACAGATATAATTTTAGTTGATCTTTTTATCATTTAAATTTTCCGTATTCACTCCATGAACCATCGTAAATAGTAGGCCTATATTTATTATCTATTAAAGAATAAGCAAGGGCTAAAACTGATGCAGTAACACCTGAACCACAAGTAAATACGAGTTTTTTTTTAAGATCACATTTAGTAGACTGAAATTTTTCTAAGATTTTATCTTTAGATAGGAAAGTTTTATCATTATTAATTAGTTCCGAAAAAGGTAAACAAAAAGAATTTTTAATTGAGCCACTCTTCAAATCTTTTCTTGGTTCAAGAACTTTCCCATCAAATCTTTCTCTACTTCTTGCATCAATAACATCAAATTCTTTTTTAGAAATATTTTGATCTATTGCTAGTTTATTTTTTACCAACTCTTTTTTTTCATTTGCTTTGTAATTACTTTTTATAATTTTAGTAAAAGTATTATTAGTAGCTTTATTTTCCTTAATCCATTTTTTAAAGCCACCATCTAATACATGAACTAAACTTGGGTTATGACCAAAGTAAATAAAGTTATACCAGCATCTACAAGAACTAATTACATCAGAATTATCATAAATAACTATTTGGTCCTCATTTCTTATTCCCATATTTGAAACTATTTTTTCCCAAGAATTTAAGTCAGTTAACATGTGTGGTATATCAGTATTTTGTTTTGAGTTTTTGTCTAAATCAAAAAAAATAGAATTTTGAATATGTTTTTTTTTATATTCTTCAAAACCATTTCTATTAGTTTGAGGCATATGCCAAGAACAATCAACAATTTTTACTTTATTTATATTATCTTCTAACCACTTTGTAGTTACTAAAGACATCTTATCTTTTTTCCAAATATCTTTGATGATATTCTTCTGCTGGACAGTAGTTTTTAACCAGAGATATATTAGTTACTACTTTACCAGATAATTTTTCATTAATTTTTTTTTTTATTTTTTCAGCAATAATTTTTTGACTTTCATTTAAAAAAAAAATTTCACTTCTATATTGAGTTCCAAAATCTGGACCTTGTGAGTTGAGTGTGGTAGGATCATGTATTTCAAAAAAAAATTCTAAAATTTTTTCATAAGTTATTATTTTCGGATCAAAATCTAGCTTTACTACTTCTGCATGATTTGTATTGCCAGTACAAACTTCTTTATAAGTCGTTTCTTTACTATTACCACCACAGTATCCAACTTCAGTTTTAATAATACCCCCAAGTTTACTAAACTTTATTTCTGGCCCCCAGAAGCATCCCAATCCTAATATTGCAATTTCCATTGATTAAACTTTAATTTAATTTACAAATTATTCATATGCTTACTAAAAATCAATTAGGCTTTTTATACATGTTTATGTCCATTTGTGCCTTTTCGTTAATGGATATTATAGTTAAATGGTCTATTGATTACCCAATTGGGCAAGTATTATTTTTTAGAGGTTTTTTTGGAATTATCTTTTATTTTTTTATCATCCCAAGAGAAAGATTGCATAATTTCTATCAGACAAAAAGGCCTGGTTTACATGTATTAAGATGCACATCAGGATTAATTGCTTTAGTTGCAATTTTTATTGCTTTAAGAGAATTACCTTTAGCAACTGTTGTAAGCTTATCTTTTGCCGCTCCAATATTTACAACTATTTTTTCAATATTTTTATTAAATGAAAAAGTTGGAATTTTTAGATGGTTGGCAGTGTTTGTAGGATTTGTCGGTATTTTAATAATCACAGAACCAGGTATTAGTCAGTTAAATATTTACTATATTTTTCCAATAATTTTTTGTTTAGGACTTTCTTATGTTGCAATAACAATTAGACAACTTTCTTCAACAGAACCAGTTTGGTTAATTTCATTTTATTTTTCTTTATCTATAACTTTATTAAGTTTCTTATCAATTCCCCAAGGCTGGATCATGCCAAGCATAAATCATCTGTTAATATTATCTTTTATTGGTATTTTTGGTGGTGTTGCAAATCTATGGTTAAGCCAATCTTATAAATATTCTGAAGTTTCTCTTGTAACTCCTCTAAAATACTTAGCCTTAGTTTTTGCAATAATTTTTGGATATTTTATTTGGGGAGAAATACCCACATTTAAAACATTGATTGGTGCTTTTTTAGTTATTGTTTCAACATTAATAATTTTTAGAAGAGAAATTTATAAAAAGAAAATTATTACTTCTAAAACAATAAATGACTAAAATTCCCCCATATTGGAATAAAGCGAAAAAATATTTATCTAAAAAAGATAAAATAATGGCTAGATTAATAAAAAATTATCAAGGCCCATCAGAAACAATTTTAACTTCGAGAAAGGATATTTTTTTTTCATTATGTAAAAGTATTATTGGACAACAAATCAGCGTAGCTGCAGCTAATTCAGTTTTTTCAAAGTTTAAAATAAAATGTAAAAATAGGATTAATGCAAGCACAATATCAAAAATAAGCTCAAATCAATTAAAAAGATGTGGTCTAAGCAAACAAAAAGTAAAAGGAATTAAAAGTCTAGCAAGACAAACTTTAAATGGAACTTTCAATCCAAAATTGATCGATAAAATGTCAGATGAAGATGCAATAATATATCTTTCAAAATTAAGACAGATTGGAAGATGGTCAGCTGAAATGATACTGCTATTTACTTATAACCGTCCAAATATTTGGCCTGTTCAAGATATTGGACTTTTGAGAGCCATATCTAGAAATTATAAAAAAAAATATTTACCACCAAAAAGTTTTGTCAAACTATTACAAAAAAATTTTTCTCCTTATTGTTCAGTTGCAACTTGGTATTTTTGGAGAAGTATAGATCCAGAACCTATTCAATATTAAAACCTTCTACAATTTGCAAATTTCTTTGACAAGTAGTTTTTGCAATATTCCACTTTTCTTTATATTCAATTGAATTATGACATTCTAATGCTTTGTCGAATGTTGGAAACTCCCATATAACAGTTCTTATAAATTCTTCTCCATCGATTAATTCATATTTTCCCCCTCTAACTATTGGTTTACCACCAAACTTTTTTATTATAGGAGTAGCTTTTTCAGCATATTCTTTAAGTTTTTCTAAATCGTCGATTTTTTTATACGTTGCTATCCAATAACCTTTCATCATTCCTCTATCCAATTTATAAATTTATTTTTATTTTCAGAAATATATGATGGCAAAGAATCAAGATCAATCTTCTTTAATTTATTACCTTTATCAAATTTATTTTTACGCATATCTACTTTTAAATTATAAATTGTTTTTCTTTCTGCCATCATTTCTTTTATTTTTTTTAGACCTAGTGGATTTAAATCATATTCTCTATGATGAAGGTAAGACCTTAATTTTTTTTCAACATCCTCAGGATTTTTAATATATGAAAAATGCCAACCACCTTCTTCTAATATCTTGATTTTTATGTATTTATTTTTAGAAAAATAAGCATCAATTCTCCACCAAGGGTATGGTTTTGTTTTAATATTACGAAGCCACTGGGGTGATTTTAGATATTTTTTTTTACAAGCTCTACTACCTATCCAAGGATAATTTTCTAGTAGTAGATTAAACTTATAATATAACATTTGTTGTTTAAAAAATACTAAATGAGATGAAATTTTTTTAAGATCTTTTTTTTCTAAATTTGGTATTTCATCTAAATCTGATATTATAATCCAATCATTATCAGAGGCATCATTCAAACCTTCATTAATAGCATTTCTTTGAAAGTTTTCTCTCTTTGAAGCATTATTTATAAATTTTCCAGATTTTTCTTCATCATTATCATTTTCAAATATTTTCTCAATTCCTAGTGGTTCATTTTCAATTAATATATATTTAATTTTATTCTTAAACCTCATAAAATTATCTATTTTAAATTTTGGCTCTCTCTTTTCTCCTTTATGATTATATCTGGACTCAACAATTATAAATTTATCTACATATTTATTTAAATAATTTAGTCTTAAATCTAAGATTAAATCTTCATCAAAATACATGAAACAATCAAAAATTTTCATAAGAAAAGATCTTTATATATTTTTTTTAGTCTTATTGAGGCAATTTTTTTTACTTGATTTTTAGCTTCTTCATATTCGATATCTTGATTATTTTTAATACGAGATCTAAAATTTTCCAATATTTCAAATTTATCTTTATTAGCTACTGCTATAATAAATGGAAAACTGAACTTATTCTTATAGTCTTTATTCAATTTTAAAAATTCTAATAATTCTTCCTTAGAGCATTGATCTAATTGAGCATTCATTTGTTCTTTTTGAGAGTCTTTAGTCATTATTTTTTCTACAGCTAACTCAGGATGTAAATTTAATATTTTTAATAGATTTATTTTTGTTTCATTTTCAAAGCAGTGCATAAATTTCAGTGAAAGTTCATTTAAATCATTAAATGGTTTAAGTTTGTATACTTTTTCTGATATCCAAACCGACTTTTCAAATACATTTCCAAAAATACTAGTAAAATCATTATTTGTAAGTTGATTTATTTTATCTATTGAACCCATATATAAGCGACAGTTTTAATATAAAATTATTAAATTATTGTATAATATAATTAGATTATGACAAAATTAACTACTCATGTTTTAGATGTTTATTCAGGAAAACCGGCCGCAGGTATTAAAATTGATGTTTATTATTATGATGATAAAAATCAGAAAACTAAGATTAATAGTACTATACTAAATATTGACGGGCGTTGTGATACACCCTTAGTACAGGGAAAGAATTTTAAAGCAGGAAAGTACGAATTAATTTTCTATGTAGGAACTTATTTTCAAAAAATAGCTGACTTACCAAAAACTTTATTTTTAGATGATATTGTAGTTAAATTTGGAGTATCAGACTCAGGTCAAAATTATCATATTCCTTTATTGGTTTCTCCATGGAGTTATTCCACATACAGAGGAAGTTAAATGACTTCCAATTCTATTCAATTCCTTTGGAAAAATAAAATTATAAAAATTAAAAATCCTGATCCTAATAAAACAGTTTTAAGTTATGTTCGAGATGATTTAAAAAAAACTGGAACCAAAGAAGGTTGTGCTGAGGGAGGCTGTGGAGCTTGCACAATTGTATTAGGAGAATTAAAGAAAAATAAAATAATTTATAAGGCTATAAATGCCTGTATCACTTTTTTACCTATATTAAATGGCAAACAATTAATTTTAGTAGAAGATTTAATTAATGATAACAAGCTTCATCCAGTCCAGGATGCAATGGTAAAATTCCATAGTTCTCAGTGTGGATTTTGTACACCGGGGTTTACAATGTCTTTATTTTCAATGCACAAAAATAATAAATTAATTAATAAAGAAGTAGTAGATGAAGCTTTATCAGGAAATTTATGTAGATGCACTGGTTATAGACCAATAATTGATGCAGCAAAAAGTTTAAATAATAAAAAAGACCAAGATCAATTTAAAATAAATCAAAAAAAAACTATAGATTTATTAAGAAAACTTAAAAATGCTGATGTAGAAATAAACAATAATGGAAAGAAATATTTCGCACCAACAACAATTTCTAATTTGAAAAAAATATTAAAAAAATTTCCTAATGCTAAGATATTAAGTGGTGGAACAGATCTTTCTCTTGAAGTAACTAAGTTAAGAAAAGAGCTTAAGATAATAATTTCACTTAATTCTATCGAAAAATTAAATTTTATAAAAAAATCTAAAGGTTCGATAGAAATTGGAGCTACAACCTCGCTCATTGATTTTCAAAACTTTATAAAAAAATATTTTTTTGATTTTTATGATATTCTTAAAAGATATGGTTCTCTTCAAATTAGAAATGTAGGTACTATTGCAGGCAATATTGCAACAGCCTCTCCAATAGGAGATACTCTTCCTCTACTATTAACACTTGATTCAAAGATTGTGATTCAAGGATTAAAACAAAAAAAGACCCTTACGCTAAATGATTTTTTTATTTCCTACAGGAAAACAAAGTTAAAAAAAAGTGAATTTATATATTCTATAAAAATACCAATTAATAAAAATAAAATTTTTAAAGCCTATAAAATTTCAAAAAGATTTGACGATGATATTTCTTCAGTATGTGGATCATTTAGTTTTTCGATCAAAAAAAATAAAATTACAAAAGCAGCAATAGCCTATGGTGGAATGTCCGAAATCCCTAAAAGAGCTACAATAATTGAGAAAAAATTAATAAATTCTGAGTTTTCTGAAAATACTTTTAATAAAGTATTAGATTTGATTAATAAAGATTTTTCACCTCTAGATGATATGAGAGCAAGCAGAAACTATAGAATTACT
>MDSW01098489.1_pt1 | contig 25930 bp, 22 predicted proteins | sample 811171 | NCBI WGS metagenome assembly MDSW01 (sample SAMN05326641, study PRJNA326480) | marine metagenome | isolation source: seawater | place: Atlantic Ocean: North West | collected 2012 | reverse complement strand
ATTCAACATTAACAGTGCTTTTTTTTAATTCTGATAATAATGAAATTATTAATTCAATATTTAAATATCCCGAGCAAAAAATAATTACTTTCTTATTTTTATCTATAAAATCATCATAAATAATATTGGAATTATTTATATATTGAAAAGAATCATTCACTTGGCCAACTTAAAAAATCCATATATGGTAAATTTGCTACTTGGCTCAACGGTCCGATCTATCATACAAGTTTCAAGACCTGCCTTTTGAGCCAAAATATCTAATGCAGCAGGTGAGTAGACTGAATAATGTCCATATCCAAATGCTTCATTATTAGGCCCATCATTATAAAAACTAAGCACATCAGGTAATTCTAGATAGATTATGGTATCCTGATTGGAATAGTTCAATAAGTCACTTAGAAGGGCCTCAGGGTTATAAACATGTTCAAGCACACGATTTAAAGTTATTAGATTAAATTTTTCTAACTTGAGATCTTTAATTTCACCATTTATCACAGATATATCAGGCATAACTCGTTTTAAATGACGACATGCTTTACTGTCAGGCTCTATAGCTGTTCCCTCCCATTTATTATCTAAAAACTGATACAAAAAAACACCCATCCCGGCACCAACATCTAAAACTTTTTGTTGTTTTTGATTATTTAATACTTTAGTTGATAGAAAGCTTTTAATTCGAGAAACTCTTTTTTGGTTATCAGATTGGTCTTTTGGTAAGTTGACAACAAAATCAAATCGTTTTTTTATAAATTCCTCTGGATCTCCATCTGCCGAATAGTAGGAACCATCAGAATATACTGAAGAATAATCAGGGTCATCATCAAGATGCATAGCTCCACAATTTGAACACTCGATATAGCTGGCATGCTTTGATGCTCGATCTTTGCCAATAGCATATTTATCTTCTCTAGTAACTACGAAACTATTTCTCTTTATTTTACATAAACAAAATTGGCAAGTAAAATTACTTTTAGTTCTTTCATCCAGCCATTCAACTAATGCTTCTCTTTCCTCTCTCAAAAAAATGTGAAATTTTTCCAATGATGTTTTTTTAACTAGCATAATGTAAAAGCGATCTTCTGTATTCTTAACAAGGGCTGTTTTGAACCCCTGATCAATCAATCGGGCGTTTATTGAAGGAGTGGCATAGAATCCCCATTCTTTTGCTACAACATCATATTCACTCCCATCATCTGTGCAAAAAGAAATCATTTCTTCTGAATCTAGTAGAATTTTTCCAAAGTCAGTCAAGAAATGTTCTTTATTTTCATCAACTGAAAAAACTCTGGGCTTATCATAAAAGTCTGTTTTCAAAATATATCCCTAAAGTTGGGTGTGAGGAAAACGGTCGGGCATTTCATCGCCGCCTATCCATCCCTTAATGTACCATTCATCTTTTGAATTTTTTTTCCAAATGTCTGTGTTTCTAAATTTTTCAGCTGTAGACCAAAACTCTTTTTCAGATATTCCTATCTGATCGCAAAAAGCCTGAATATACTCTTTAGGAGGTTTGAAACCATCTTTATCACGTACAAGTTTAATTGCAGTCTCTCGATCCAAACGTCCTTTTCTAATTTCATTTGATGCATTATCTGTCACTCGATTAAAACCAAACTTAAGCCATTTAAAATAATGATGAATTACAATGTTCATACAATCAAGGTCTGCGTAATCATAAAGCCCCATAATGGGGCCCTTTTCGCGAACCTTAAAACCATATTTTTTTGCTATATCAACATTTTGCTTAGCATCCCAAGGTAAATAATATCCCAAAAATATTGGTGTGTAATTCAAAGCATCGAGCTCTTCTTCGGATGGGTAAATCATCGTTTGCAAATCCTCAAGATTTAAACCGCTTTGAACCCACTCCTCAACGTGTCTGCCTTTAAGGATATCATGATCTCTGAGAAAATTTCTATTTAGACGTGGTATATCAGAATCTTTGGGGCTTCCTCCGTACTCCATCCAAGGATTTTCACCCCAAACGACTAATGGGATACCAAGACGCAAAGCAAAATTTGGAATAATTGAATAAATCGCCAAGTGATCCAATAATGAACAATCCCCAAACTGTAAAAAAGCCATCTTTGTTAGTGAGTTTACTCCAAATGGATTAGGAGAAATATCGATATGATCAACTCCCATATCACGCATCGACTGTAAATTTTCCTCACCTCGTGGGGTTCTGGCAAGAGTTCTAAAAGTCACGCATAAAGGATTGAGTTTGTATACATTTTTTACGATATGAACTTGGTAAGTACTATCTTTTCCGCCGCTTACAGGAACAATGCAATCATATTTACCGGCTTTTGATAATTTGAAATCGTTAAATATCTTTTCAAGGTTTTTTTTACGACTTTTCCAATCAATGACCGTTTCTTTTTCTTTAGCTTTCTGACAAGCAGAACAAACGCCATGATTATCAAATGAAATATGTGGTCTTGTGTCAGGAGTAACGCATAACGTACAATATTTTAACATAATCAAATTTCTCTCTTTGAGTAATATATAACGGTTCTACCCATGCCCAGGGCAGATAAAAACCAATAAATCAAATGCTTAATTCTTCTTAAGTTAATCTTATCCCAAAAGAGTTCAAAGTTTACTCTTTTTTGGTGAGCTTTAGGACCAGCCTCTTTATTAGATATAAAATTATAACCCATCATAAGAAGCGCGTATATGGGGTAAGTTGTAGTGCGCTTAACTGGCTTAAAACCTACTCTAACCAAAAGCTTTCTTAAGCTTGAATAATTGAAATAATTTATATGGTCAGGAACTGAAATCCAAGATCTCGGTTCATTTAAAATCTTTACCGCTATCTTTTGAATAGCCTGGTAGTCGTTTGGGACCTCAACAAACAAAACTCCTTCTTTGCTCATGATTTTTTTACAGCATTCAAGTGTTTTTTCAGGGGACGCAACGTGCTCCAGTACATTTTTAAGATAAATGACATCAAATTTTAATTCATTTAATTTAACAAAATCCTCTAGCTCACCCTCAAAGACCTCCAAGTTTAATTCTTTTGCTTCTAATGCGGCTAAATTTGACGGTTCAATTCCTGTTACGTTCCAGCCCTTCTTTTTTGAAAAATTCATGAACAATCCTGCTCCACAGCCCACATCTAAGAGATTTCTCCCTTGTGTGAGTTTAGAAAATATTTGCAAACGCTCTTCGTATGTAATTTCAAGATACGTTTTGTCTCTTATATCTTCAGCGATATAATTTGGTTTATGATCTTGATAGTACTGCTTCTCATAAAAACGTTTTAGCTCATTTGAGGTTGGAATAGGTAAAAGATGTCGAAAATTACAATTTTTACATTCAATGACAGAATAGTTGTCAACCCTATCAAGTATTTTTCCATCACATTGATTATTCATACAATTCCATGAAAATTCTAACGTTTATAAAATTAAATACAAATTTATTGAGGCTATCTGAAAATCTTCCCTGCTGTAATAGGTTTTCAATTTTATCTCTATGAACAAAATCAAACACTTTAGCGCTAGGTTCTAATAAATAATCCTTTACATTAGAATCAGAAAAATCAAAAACCGATTGAACTCCAGCATTAAACCCTTTCTTTTGACGGTCAAGTCTAACCTGGTCATTTAAGGTACCCTTCATTGATTCACGTAAAATCCGTTTTGCGTAGCCATCTTTTATTAAATACTTTGAAGGTATTGAGTGTGAAAAATTAAATAAATTAGTATCAAGATAAGGGCAACGATTTTCGATGGAATATTTCATTGAATTAAGATCATCCTCATGTAAGATTACTCGAACGCCCTCATGAAAAATTTCATTCAACATTCGATTGCGAAGCATGTTATCACTGTATTGTTCTTCACTAAAGTCGTTGAAAAAAGGTTCTTTTAGAAATTCTTGAAACTCTTTTTCAAAAAAAATGTGATCTCGAAAATTTGGATTTTCTATGTAAATATTAGGATTGCGAAATAAAGGGTTTCTAATTAAGGGGAGAATATGTTTTTGCCATCCTCTAAGACAATTATCGTATTCTGGAAGGTCCTTTATTTGATTTAGATGTAATAGGAAATGATCATAATAACCAGTAACCATTTCATCAGCTGCATGACCAGCAAAGATAACTTTATAGCCTCCTTTTGCTGCTGCTTCAGTAATAAAAGAATGGACAAAAAATGTCACCGTTGCTAGCGGTACCCCATGATATGCTATAAGATCTTTTAAGCGTTCAAGTGAATTTTCTGTAGATATATTAATCAACGTGTGACTGCATCCAAGGTCATCAAGCGTAGCTTTGATGTTATCCAGTTCATTGTAGCGCTCATCTTCATCAATGATAGAAAAAGCGTGCAGATCAGCATTAAATTCTTTTGCTGCGATTGAAACCAGAGAAGCAGAGTCAACGCCACCACTCAAGCAAAAAGATATGGGAACATCACTTCTCAGTCTAATGCGCATACTCTCAAATAAATGGTGACGAAATCCTTCCACAGCATTATCAAAAGACATTTCTTTTTCTTCAACAACTGGATCCCAATACCTCCACTCTCTTTGAACACCTTTTCCTTCTACTACCATGGAAGAGGCAAAAGATAATTCCTTTATATTATTTAAAAATCCTAGCGAATCTTTATAGAGAGATTTATATCCATTTGCTAAGTAGCGAAGTACGTATTTTTCATTTATTTTGATTTTATCATTGATTAGTTCTTTTAAAAAGTTGACTTCAGATGCAAAGTAAAAACCATCGTCATTAGTCATATAGTAAAGTGGCTTCTCAGCAAACCTGTCACGGGACAAAAAAAGTTTCTGTTTGCGTTTGTCATAAATAGCAAAGGCCCACATCCCTTCAAATTTTTTTACACAATCTTCACCAAATTTTAAATATGCTTCTAAAAGGACTTCTGTGTCAGACTCTGTTTCAAAAGTTGATCCTAACGATCTTAGCTCAGATCTGAGTTCAACATAATTATATATTTCACCATTAAATACAACTGATAGATCACCTCTTGCAAATGGCTGATTTGATCGTGAATCTAAGTCAATTATACTTAACCGAGAATGGAGCAGTAAAACCTGAGACCTATCATTTATTCTTGAAAAACTTTGAGCATCAGGGCCTCTATTTTTCATACTTTCTAATGTATGGTGAACTACATCATCAGAAATTATTCTTTTACCTAAATACCCTGCAATACCACACATTTTATCTCTTTATATCCTCTAATTTTATTATTTCGCCAACACGCACGTCTTTGATTAATACTTTACCTATTATATCGCCTTCATTTGATAATGATATTCCTTTATTTTCTCCTGGGCGCAACCATAGCAGATCTTTTGATTCAATCTTTTCACCACAAATCAAATCTCGAGACGCTGCTGCAACTCGACGTATAGATGAATAGTCAAAATCTAATTCATCCAAAGAAGGTCCATCAGATATAATGGTTTCAACAGCACGAATTCTAGTAACCATTTCTTGAAAATCATCAGGGTCAGCTGATAATTGGTGATCATGAAACGTCGATCGCGTCTTATCCAACGTAAAATGCTTTTCAATTATTTTTGCTCCTAATGAGACTGCTACTATACACGAATCTATTCCAAGAGTGTGATCAGAATATCCAACTATTGGAAAAAGTTTTTTTAATCTTAAAATTCTTTTAAGGTTGGCATCTCCAAGATCTGTTGGGTAGTTTGATACGCAATGCAAAAAAGCATATCCAGGATCAGCATCAATTCCTTTCCATATATCTTCTAAGATGTCTCTCGCTTTCAAAATGTCATTTTTTGTTGCGGTTCCACAGGAAATCAGGACAGGTTTTTTTGTAACAGCAATAGCTCTAATAAGAGGGTAGAAATCGATATCAGATGAGGCTAATTTAAATGCTGGAACAAGATCATTTAAAAAATGAACAGCTTCTAAATAAAAAGGTGTGGCCATAAATATCACTCCCTTTTCATTTGATCTTTTTGCAATTTTTCTAAAATCTTCTTTTGAAAGTGAAAACTTTTTTAATTGATTAATTCTTTCAATTTGATCTCTACTTACTAGTTTTTGAGGTTCAATCATTTGAAACTTAACAACATCAGCGCCACTATCAGTAGCGGCATCAACCATTTCAATTGCAGTTTCCAAATTACCTTCATGATTATTACCTATCTCTGCAATAATCAAAGTTTTATCATTTGTATGCCAGTTTCTAATTTTCATATACTACCAATCTGGCTTTCCTCTTCCGCAATTCATTGCATAATCAATTGCTGATAAATCAGCAATAAAATCTCCATATTGTTGATTATATTTTTTTGGATTTGGTTCAAAAAAAACTAGTTCAATTCCTTGATCATTAAAAAAATCATGTGGATGATAATTTTCTGTTCCAGGTTTAACTATGAATTTTTTCGCACCTAAATATTTACATAAATCAACTAGTTTCTGATTACCTGTTGTTTTAATCTTTAGCTCAGATGAGATAAAAGTTTTAGATGATATACCTAGATAATCTTTTAGAAGCTCAATCAAAGTTATATTCAAGTTTCCTAGCGTATTCCAGTTGCAATTATATATCTCTTTAAATAGTAAATCTTTCAGATCAGTAAAATAAGGAGATTTTTGATAGCTTAATTGCAAAGAACGCCAATGTTTTTTTTGCCATGGATAATCATTGTTTATCGGAATGCTAGATATAAACTTATGGGAATTATTTTTATAATTTATTGGAACCGTAAGAAGTTCTTTTCCATTTGAATTTTTAATAAAATTCCGATTATGGAAACTATTTTTAGAGTATTCTACATCATCAAGATAAACAAATATATCACCCTCTTGCATACGCTTAAACAAGGGTATCCATGCTAAATACGAAGGCTGTACACAAGCAAGTATCATTTGCTTTGCCTATAGAATTTTTTACCAGATAATTGGATGATCTTGTTTAATCCAGATTCAATATTAAATCTAGGTAGATAGCTTATTTCATTTTTTGCTTTCTCAAAAGAAATTGAATTAATTTCATTTTGGTTAGGATCTGGTTTGTCTAAAAAAACAACTTTTGAATCTGAATTAGGAACAAGGTTGATAATTTTATTAGCTAACTCCTTCATTGAAATAGTTTCATTACCAGCTATGTTATAAAGCGAATTAGATTTTTTATGATTAATTGCTAATTCACAAGCAAAGCCGATATCCTCAACAAAAGTGAAGGTTTGGGATCTTTTACCAGTGCCCCATAGTGTAATATTTTTATTATTTTTAACCAGATGAATAAATTTTGAAAAAACTGATTTATTTTCTTTATATCCATATGGTGCCTTGATTCTCATAATAGTTATATTAGGGTAAGAATCTTTATACAGATTACACAATAACTCGCCCATTGCTTTGCTTGTATGGTAATGGTTTAACTTAGGATTAATAAAGTTAGTTTCGATAGAATTTGAATTGCGAGAGTCACATACACCAGTACTTGAAATATAGATAAATTTTTTAATTTTTGATATTATCAGCCAATCAAGAAGTGATCTGGTTCCATCGACATTGCATTTATAATAATTTTTTACATCATTTTCATCCTTTAATGTGTAAGGAAGCTTTGCTGCAGAGTGAATAATTGCATCGACCGGTAGGCACTCATTTAGTTTATATAGATCATTTGGTGAATTTAAATCAAGTTTTATAGGTGTGAATAGTGGATCTAATGAATGCAATTCATTTCTTGATGTTCCGAAAACTTTCCATTTTTTTTCTAGAAAATATCGACAAATACCGTCACCAACTAAACCGGTAGCACCGGTAATTAAAACCCGCTTCAAAGATTTTTTACCTTCATTTTTCCTAGCTCATCTTTTAAGCCAGAACAAACTCTTGAAACATCTTCCTTGCTTAAGTCAGGGTAGCAAGGCAGACAAACAAGCTTCTTTATACATTCTTCAGCTATATTAAGTTTATAATTATTAGGTAAAAACTCTTTAAAAACTGGCTGCATATGACATAAGGGCTCATACATCCAAGTTATACGGATTTTATGGTTTTTCATCATTCTGTTTTGTAATTCTTGTCGATCAAGTCTTTCATCAATATAGATAGGGTATCTCCAGTATGAGCAATCATTATTGCCATTGAATTCATTCAAAATTTCCAATCCATCAACATCGGTCAGCTCTCCAGAGTATTGTGAAGCTATATTACGTCTCGATTTGATAATGTCATCAATAATTTCTAGCTGATGAAAAGCTAAAAGACAGCTTATCTCAGGCATTCTATAATTATTACTCACTCTGTCATAAAGATTGGATCCCAGCTTTCTTCCATGATTTCTTAGGCTGATTAAAGAATCATATAATTTTTTATCGTTTGTTGTTATTGCCCCCCCTTCCCCTGATGTTAAAATCTTTGTGGCATAAAATGAAAAGCATCCCGCATCTGCTAGATTTCCGGCATTTTCTTGACCCAACCTACTTCCATGTGCATGCGCAGAATCTTCTATTAAGAAGAGGTCATTTGACTGGCAAATTTCACGAACTTTTAAAAACGATTTAGGAATGAGCCCAAACATATGGACATAAATAATGCCAGCTGTTTTATCAGAAACAAGATGCAAAGCGCTGTCTGGATCTAAACATAAATTTTCTTTATTAATATCAGCAAAAACTGGGATTCCACCTGCTTTGATAACTGCATTCGCTGTAGCTACAAAAGTATCTGTAGGCACAATAACTTCTCTTCCATTAAGATTCAATGATTGCAGGGTTAGCTCCAAAGCACTCCCTCCTGAAGAAACAGAGACAGCATATTTTCCACCAACAAGCTCCGTCATTCTTTCTTCAAAGCTTTTTGTATAATCTCCGAGGGATAAGTTTCCAGACTCTAAAACTTGTTCAATATTTTTTAAAATTTTATCAATTCTTTTTTTGCCACCAAAAAAAGGCTTGGCTCCAACAATTTCATTCATAGTTTTTAATAAAGGTATTGAACCTTCTGTTTTTTACCTGTTTGCATTGATTCTTCTATGGCAAAACATATTGACATAGAATTAAAAATTTCTTTTTTACTTATCTGCGGTTCAGTATCATTTTTTATTGCATCAATAAAGTTTTCAATCAAATCTCCTTTATCAACTCCAGGGTATTCAGATTTTATCATTTTATAATCTTTTGAAGGATCGTATTTGTTATAAAATCTTGCATAATTATGGTCATTTTCGATTGTTGCGCTTGTACCATAAACCGAAAGACGATGAAAATGGGGATAAACGCAACCAAGATTTACAGAAAATTTTCCCAGCATACCATTTTTGAATTTTAGAATAGATACAATGTAATCATTATTATTAAAGTTTGACTCGCCAAGACATATGTTATTTCCGTAGGCAAATACCTCATCAACTAAATTATCTGAAAGCCAAATAAATAAATCAATAATATGAACTCCTCCTCCAAAAACACCAGAATATCCATCAACCTCTCCTCGCCATCCATCTGCAATTTTCCATTTTCTACCATAGTTGTAGTCTCCCTCAATGGCATAAATATTGCCTAATTCTTCATCATGTATCATTTGTTTTATTTCAATAAACCTTGGGGACTTTCTTAAAATAAGATTTGAGGTTATCTTTAGTTTATCGTTCTCATTTAAACAGCTAAAAATTTCCTCAGCCTCATTCATACTCTGACAAAGTGGTTTTTCAACAAATATGTGTTTACCATTTTTTAATGCCTTAATTATTTGCTTATGATGATAATTATCCCAACTCGCTATAGTAACAGCATCAATTGATGGGTCTGATAATATCTCATCTTCCTTATCAGCAGTATAAATATCAGGGTATTTTCTAGAAAATTTTTCCAACACATTTTTATCAAAATCACATATTGCTTTTACAACACAATCGGGATGTCTTTGGTATGCAAGCAAATGTTGTTCACCTACACCCAGACCAATTATTCCTATTTTTATCACATGAACTCTTTGATTAATAAAATCATTATAAATGTATATAAGTAAAATGGATGAAGTATAGAATTAAAAAATTGATCTATTTTTTTAATTCATTCCAAAATTCTTTGTACCATTTTATGTATTTAGGGTATCCTTTATCTATTGCAAATTCTGGTTCATAACCTAAAAGCTTTCTTGCTTTATCAATCTTTAGTGTGCCACGGTCAGGTGTTAGATTGTCTTTGGGAATGTAATTAATATTTATCTTAGGAAAATGATCTTTTAAAATTTCAGCCATTTCTCCGATTGAACGAGCCTCTCCATAGGTTAGGTTAAATGTTTCGTTTTGTGATTCTTTTTTTTCAATGGCAAGTATGATGCCTTTTGTCAAATCATCAATATAAGTGAAGTCGAGTAGATCTCCCCCATCTCCATTAATTGTTATGTCTAAATCTTGCACTGCATTTTCAATGAAAATTTGGCTTACCCTTCTACTAACGCAGCGTTCTCCGTATAAGGCTGATGGTCTTATTATGGTATATGGAATATCAAAAACTCTATGATAGGCCTTTACTATTAATTCACCTGAATACTTAAGAGTGCCATAGATCCCAAGAGGGTTACATTGAGTATTTTCATCAACAGATTTGCCATCAAAATGACCGTAAGCCATACTTGAAGAGAAATAAATGATATGAGATCCATAGCTTTTGGCAATATCTAGGGTGTTTTCAAGAGTTCTTAAAGTATGGTCGAAAGTTGTATGCGGATCTTTATTTGACTTATTGGCATGAGAAACTGCAGCTAATTGAACTATAACATCTGGTTTAACTTCTCCAAGTAACATGCTCATTACATTGTAATTTCTAGCATCCTCAACATTTATTTCTATGTCTATGTCATGAAGAAGATCCATTCGTTGATTTAATATTGACCAGTATAATTTTCGGTTTTTTATCTCCTTATCAGTAAATGATAACATATTGTTTACTGCTAAGCTATCAATAACTACAGGTGTATGACCTCTTTTTTTGAGAGAAATAGCTAGGTTATGGCCAATGAAACCTGCACCTCCAATTAATGCTATTTTCTTTTTATTCATAACTATTCTATTTCTATATATTTATCAACAAACTGCTAATACGCTCAATATCATTATAACTTATTTGAGCATGAACTGGGAGCGATATACTCTGTTTTCCATACTTAACAGCATTTGGGAAATCTTTAGCTTGATATCCGTATTTATTCGAGTAATAACTCATCAAGGGGACTGGGGTAGCGTAGTGAATACTAAAACCAATATCATTGTTTTTGAGAGTTTTAAGTACAGTATCGCGATTAATTGTCTCATCAAGAATGATTTGAAATAAAAAGTATGAGTTTTCGTCTCGATATTCTGTATACGATATTTTATCGCTCTTCAATAGCTTACAGTAGTTTTTTGCATTATCTTTTCTAATAGCTAGATTTTCGCTGTATCGCTCCATTTGACCCACACCAAGAGCTGCTTGAAAATCAGTCATCCTGTAGTTATATCCTAAATCTTGAACATCATATACTCCAGGTTTTTTTCTTAATTCTGGAGGAGTGTCTATGCCAAATGCTTTCATTTTTTTAATATTCTCTATTACTTTTTCATTATTAGATATAACAACACCACCTTCACCAGTCGTAATTTGTTTAGTAGGATAAAAAGAAAAACAACCCGTTGAGCCAAAGTTTCCAACATGTTTGGATTCAAATCTAGTTCCCAAGGCATGGGCACAATCTTCAATTACCAAAAGATTGTGTTGATTTGATATGGACAATATTTTATCCATATCGCATGGATAACCCGCCATATGAACTGGGATTATTCCTTTTGAATTTTCATTAATATGTTGATCTATATGTTCGGTAAGCATGTTTCCAGTAACTGGATCGATATCTACAAAAACTGCTTTAGCCCCAGTGAATTCTACAGCATGGGACGTAGCGGTATGAGTTTGAGCGGGTACAAGAACCTCATCACCAGGCCCAAATCCTGCTGCTATACATGAAAGGTGAAGGCCGGCAGTACAATTAGAAACTGTTGTGGCATACTTAGCGCCAGTAAAGCTACAAAAAAGCTCTTCAAGCTTATGAGAATAATCCCCATGAGCAAGCCAACCGCTTCTAATAACAGCACTAACAGCTTCAATATCAACGTCTTGAATATCTGGAGATGAGAACGGAATTTTTTTCATATTTTATATTAGTAATTTATTTCTTTTTTTATTTATTTAGTCATACAATTTTATAAGCTCTTTGAGGTCATAATTTGTATGGGGCATATTCATATTTTTTATGATTTTAGATATTCTTTTAAAATCATTTTCTGTATCTACTACAAGATTATAGCTACTTAAATCTCTAATATTGGTAAAATTTTTAATGTTATAATTTGAAGGATTTTCGTAAAAATAATTAGTTACATGTTCAAAGTGGTCATTTGTTGACATTAATTTGTATATATCATTAAAGGTTTTTGAATTAATAACCTCTGTTGATTGTCCAACTGGATATGTCCTTGGAAAAGCATTGGTGACTAAGTCGTAAGATCCATTAGCGTATATGTCCAAAGCTTTCTTTACAATTAGAGGATCAATAAGTGGACTATCACCGTTAATTCTAATGAAAGCTTTTGCTTTTTTTAGACTAACAGCCTCAAGAAACCTTCTCGAGACATTATTCAAAGATCCTCTGTAAATTTGTATACTTCTATCTTTGCAAAAACTCTCGATTTTGTCATCTTCGCTTTTTGTTGAAGTTGCAATCATCAATTTAGATTTTTCAAAAACAGTATTCAATCTGTCTACGAGGTATTGCAAAAGAGGAATTCCATTAATCTCTTTTAAGACTTTAAATGGAAGACGTGAAGAGCTTAATCTTGCTTGAATAATAATTATAAAATCCATTTTTTAAAGCATTGCAATTTTGCTGACTATTTTTTTTGAAGCGTTTCCATCCCCAAAAATTTCTTCAACTTTATAATTAATATTAGGTGAATTGACTAGATCTGTAATTTTGTTTAAATCACTTCCAACCAAGTGGTGTGCATTGGATTTTTTTAATTCTACCCACTCTGTTTCTTCTCTTACTATTATGCAGTTTTTTCCAAAGAAATATGCTTCTTTTTGCACGCCTCCAGAGTCAGTAATAATTTTGTAAGAATTTTTTTCTAGGTTAATCATTTCGATATAACCAACTGGATCAATGGGAATAATAGGATTATTTAATACAATTTTATTTTTATTAAGAATAGCTTCAGTTCTTGGATGCAAAGGTAAAACAACTGGTAATTTTGAACCCGATAAAGCTCTAACTATATTTTTTAACTTTTCCAAATCATTAGTGTTGCTTTGTCGATGAAAAGTTGCAAGTATATATCCTAATGGTCTTAATTCTAACTTTTCAATAATTGAATTTTTATTTGCTGTCTGGTTTGAGAAAAAAATAGCTGAATCATACATTACATCGCCAAAATTGTGGATTTTATCCTTGCTAACTCCTTCGTTAATCAAATTATTGAAACCTGATTTAGTAGGTGTAAAAAGTAGTTCAGAAACATGATCAGTAAGAACTCTGTTTATCTCTTCTGGCATAGATTTGTTATAAGATCTCAATCCAGCTTCAATATGAATAACTGGAATATTGAGTTTTGCGCTTGCGAGCGCACCAGACAGTGTAGAATTAGTGTCACCGTACACCATGACATAATCGGGGATTTCTTTAATCAAAACTTTTTCAATTTCTTCAAGCTGTCTTCCAGTCATTGCACCATGCGAAAGAGATTGAATTCCCAAATTATATTTTGGTGCTTGTAAACCCATCTGATCGAAGAAAACCTGAGACATATTTTGATCAAAATGTTGTCCCGTGTGAAGTATTACTTCGATAATCTTTGGAAGTTTTAAGAAGTGTCTGCTGACAGATGAAGCTTTTATAAATTGTGGCCTAGCACCTAATATAGTGACTATTTTCATTTAATTTGACGGCTCGCTTCTACTAAAATTTTTGTTACTTCTAAAGCATGATTGGCGTCAGATTTTTCGACAATACCACTATTAAAACTATCTAAAAAATATTTTAACTCTTCTGTAAGAGGCATTTTTCTTTCATATTCAATTTCTTTAGTTGGTCCATCTATTTTTTTAGGGAAACCATTTTTCATATCAAATTTTTTGGAATAAAACTTGAGTGGTTTTTTTTCATCTGAATCTTGGAAAGAGATCATTGCCTCTGACCCTATCACAACCAACCTATGCTCCTTGAATGGATGCAACCAGCTAACAAAAATGTGGCCCTCTACTCCGCCATTATACTTGAGTTTTGTAATTGTAGAATCAACAATTCTTTCTTGAAGAAATGCGCTTCCAGATGCTTTAATGCTATTTGGCTGTCTTCCTATTAGATATTGAAATATTGCAATATCATGAGGGGCTAAACTCCAGAATACATTTTCTTGAGTTCTTACTTGACCTAAGTTTAATCGGTTGCTATAAATGTACTGTAATTTTCCAATCTTTCCCCGCTCAATCAACTCCTTGATTTTGATAATAGCTGGATGAAAGAGGAGCACGTGCCCAACCATCATAATAGTAGAATGTTTTTTAGATAAATTGCAGAGCTCCTCAGCTTCTGATATATCAAGAGTAAAAGGCTTTTCTACTAAAACATGTTTTCTTGAGCTTGTTATTTTTTTTGAAAGTTGATAATGAGTTTCTGGCGGCGTACAGACTGTGAACCCTTTTATTTTGCTATCATCAAGAGCATTATCAATATCTTTGAATGTTTTGATATAGCCATATGTCTGACTTATTTTATCTATAGTTTTTGGATTGCTGTCAACAACTCCATATAATGCACCTAGTTCATGAAGTGTTTTTATATGGTTATAACCCCAGTAACCAGCTCCAATAACACAAATATTTTTATGATACATCTAGTTTAGCTTTAAGTAAACACTAAGCTTTAATTATTTTATTGGGTATAGATTCAAATCTTCCACGAGTATCAATAATGATTTTAGAATGCTCTTTAATCAAGTCATAATTAAAAATATCGTGATCAGTGGCAAGAATTACTAAATCAAATTTTTGTAGACTATGTGAGTCTAATGTGATTCCATCAACATTTTGTAGATTATATTTTCTTGTGGAAGGTATTTTTTTAAAGTAGGGGTCAGCAAACTTAACCTTGGATCCCATATTAACAAGATCACTAATTATTTCTAGCGATGGTGATTCTCTTAAATCATCAACATTTTTCTTGTATGATAAGCCTAACACTAAAATTTTGCTTCCATTAATGGATTTGCTTTTTTTATTAAGAGTTTCAGCTGATTTTTTTACAACGTAGCTAGGCATTGCGGTATTAATTTCACCGGCTAATTCAATGAATCTCGTACTCATACCAAACTCTTTTGCTTTCCATGATAAATAAAAAGGATCTATTGGAATGCAGTGTCCGCCTAGACCAGGTCCAGGATAATAAGCTGTAAATCCAAATGGCTTAGTAGCTGCGGCTTTAATTACTTCATAAATATCTATATCCATCTTATCTGATATGACCTTTAACTCATTAACAAGACCAATATTTACAGCTCGATGTATATTTTCCAAGATTTTTGTCATCTCAGCAACTTTAGTTGAGGATACAGGAATCGCTTTATTCACAATTTGACTATATAATAAAAGATTTATTTCTAAGCAATGCGATGAATGACCACTTACTATCTTTGGGATGTTTTTAGTTGAAAAATCTTTGTTTCCGGGATCCTCTCTCTCAGGAGAATATCCTATAAAATAATTTTCACCAATATTAAATCCAAGATCTTGAATCACAGGTACAATATGTTCATCAGTGGTCCCCGGATAGGTCGTACTCTCTAAGGTAAGTATTTGCCCTTCTCTGAGATAGGGTTTTATTGCTTCCAAAGTACTATGAATAAAACTTAAATCAGGTTCATTGTGGTCTCCAAGAGGTGTTGGTACACAAATGAGAATAGCATCCATTTCAGATATTTTACTAAAATCACTTGTAGGCACAAAACCTTCTTCAATGGAAGCTTTGATCTGGTCCGAGCCAATATGTTTTATATACGTTTCACAATCATTGAGTTGCTTGATTTTTGATTCATCAATGTCAAATCCATATGTTTTGTAATTTTTCTCAGAAAATCGAAGTGCCAAAGGAAGGCCTACATATCCAAGGCCTATTATTCCAACTATGCATTTATTTTTATTTATTAAATCAATTAATGTATTTTTCATTTTATAGGTCTTTTATAAAGCTTTCACTTTGGTTTAGTTGTTTTTTGTTTTTTTTAATATTTGTCATTAACAGAACTAAGAATAATATCAATGTTAAAATATAAACTGTATTTATGAACATAAGTTTTGTCGAATAACGACCAAAAAATACTGGGGATTTAGATTGATATCCTAAGTAAAAAGGTAGTCCTAATAAAAGTAAGGCTGAAATAGTTCCTACTATTCTATTATCTTGAAAAAATTCATTTATTTTCTTACGAAATAGATTTTTTGTTTTAAGTAACTTTTTCCTCTCATCAGAAGCCTCTGTTTTAGCGTATGATCTTGAAAAACTAATTATCAAGCCGATGATAATTCCAAGGATTGCAGACATAATCACTCTTAAAAACAAATTTTTACTAGTGGGGCCTAAAGGGATTTGAGGGTGATCAAGTACATTGATAATTGAAGATTCTTGTATTACTTCAATTTTTGACAACTCAAGTTGCTGTTTTAGGGTTAAAAAAACTCTTTCCTGAACTTCAACGTTTCTTGTTAGCCTATCAAGTTCAAGTTGAAGGGCGGGAGATGTGATTTGACGATTCTGTTCATTAAAAGTTTGTAATTTTTTTTCTGAAATTTCAAGCTCCTTTTGAACAGCAAATATTCTTTCTTCAATGAAATTAGTTTTATTTCTTACATGTTGGCTTTTAAAAAATCTGTTGAGGTTTTCGAGTTCAACTATAAGGTTTTCTGCAATGTTTTTAGCGAGCAATGGTTCTTTAGCCGTAACTTTTATTGAACTAAATGGAGATGTTGGATCGCTTTTAAAACTAATATATTCTCGATTGAGAGTGCTAGAGGCTTTTGTAATTAAAACTTCAAAGCTTTGAGTTGATTTTGTGTTGCCATGGGTTAGAATTTTATAAAGTGGCAACTTAATTCCGTATTTTTCTGTGTAAAATTCTTTAACTAATATTTTTTCAGCAAAAGTTCGACTTCTCAAAATATCTGGAAGAAGATACGGATTAGATAGATCAGATTGAGTCGAACTGTTTGTAGGCAGATTAACACCAAATTGATTTGCAAGTCCAGCTAGTCCACCCATATTGTTCTGAGGCTCTCCCCCTGCGATTAAGATTTTTGCTGAACTTTGATATTCATTCTGTTCTATAAATTGAATATATGTAAACGTAAGAAAAACAAAAATAAAAGGGATTATTAAAATAATTTTAATCTGGCTTGCAATAGTTAAAGCTATATCTACAATTTTTAATGAATCGTCTTTAAAGATGGCGTTGCGTTCATTAGTTATGTGTTTATATGATTGTCCCTCACTCTTTCTAAGTTTTGCTTCGATATGGTATGGAACTTGATCTCGTGCTTTCCAATTTGAAACAGCTTGTGGCGTGGTATCAAGTGCTCGTGCAATTTCTGCTAGCGAATGCACTCCATTTTCGTTCATTATTCTTTCAAATTCAAAAAATTTCATTCAGAATAATCTCATTGAGGGGAAATTTGCTGGCTAAGAATGACAGCAGTGATTAGTGATGAAAGTATAGATGTCCAATTTGTGGCAAATTGAGTCACATTAAATGGTTCTGTTGATTTCTCAGCGTATACTATTATAGTACATCCATCTCGAATTTCAGGGATGGAAAACCACTTTTTAGGCTTGACTTGACCGTTGGCATAAACTACGATAACTTTGTCTTTGCTACCATTCTCAGTGATACCTCCCGCTGAATTCAAATAATATTTCAAGGACCTATTTTTTTGAAATTCTTGCAAGCCAGGATTATAAACTTCTCCTAGAATATTGACGGTATTTGTCCTTTCTCTAACCACTATACTATCTCCAGGCATTAGGATGACATTTTCATCCTTCCATGCCAACCTGATGCGATTATCATCACCTTCAAAAACTTTATTTTCTGAAACTGATGGTAAATCAGGGTTTCCTATTTCATTCATCATGTTATTTACATAATAATTGTTTTGGTTACTCAAAAATAGTTTTTCATAATACTTTTTTTGCCTGTAAATAGAGACCCCTTCATAAAGTGCATTTTCTGCAAACCCCCCTGCTCTTTCAATTAGTGATTTCAATTTTTCTTGATTTTGACTTATAGTATACGACCCAGGTTTAGTAACCTGTCCTTCTATTTTGATTACCTGCTCTTTTTTGAAGAAAGTATTTGGATAAATAATTAAGCGGTCTTCATTTTTTAAAATGATTTTTTTTGATTCATTTATGTTAGATATGCTTTCTACAAAATTGATTGAGATTATTTCTTCATAATTTAATTTAGGGTTGCGCCTAGAGATTTCTGCATTTAAAGAGTATGCATCTTTTAGATAGTTAATATCTAAATCTAGAATACCAGAAATTTCAAGCAAGTTATATAATGTCATGCCCTCGAAAAAATTAAACCTTTCTTGATTTTTTTCAATTCCAATTAACTCTACAAAGAGTGAATTTTCTTTAATCTTTCTAACAACTACATGATCACCATTTTGAGCTAACATTTTTTTGGTCGAAATAAGATCCGTTTGAATGTGTTTATAGGTAGCTATGGATTTTTTTCTATCATTGATAGGAGTAATTCTTTTTATGCTTAAAACTGAGGATGCCCTATGACTTAACCCTCCCGCATAATCAAGCAACTCTCTAACAGATTCACCTTCTTTGAATTCGTATATACCAGGTCTCACTACCGATGAGTCTATAGTAATTATAGATTTTTTCACTGGAACAAGTACAATATCCTGATCTCTTAGCTGGATATTATTTTTAATTTTTCCATTAATTAAATATTCATAGAGGTCAAATGTTATTTTTTCTTCATTTTCAGCTCGAATTATTTGAATATTTCTCAAGCTACCCGAAGTATCAATTCCTCCAGCTTGAATAATTCCAATAATAATATTAGAAAAAGGGTGAATTGGGTAAACTCCTGGAAAAGAAACTTCACCAACAAAATTAACATTTATTGATCTCAGCTTTCCTATAGATAAATCAATATATGTAGTAGCTTTATCACCCTTCAGCGTAGAGTAAACACTTCCGAAGTTTGACTTTAAATATTTTTCTCCTTGCTCAATAGTTTTTCCAACCATTGATAATAAACCCACCTGATCATCATAAATGTTTCCTTCGCGGTTAATAGTATATGATTTTCTTAATTGGGTTTGTCCCCATAATGATAAAATTAATTCGTCTCCGGGACCAAGTAAGTAATTTTTTGGGGTAGGTAAATTTTCCCAAAAACTCACAGAATCACGTTTGGTAAAAAAATCATAACCAAAATGCTTAAGTGATTGATTTAAGCTATCTTTCATTTTGACCATTTCCTGATTAAAACCAATAGTAGCATTGTTAGGGTTTGCTGAAAATGTATCATCTCGTTGCATTTGTTCGTCTATTTGAGATGGAAAATTCGCGCTCTTCTGATTTTTCATCTTCTCATATTCAGATTTCATTTTTTGTAGATCTTGTAATGTCTGAGCGAATGATAAACTCATCAATATAATTAAAAATATTATTTTTCTTACATTTATCAGCATTTGTAATACTCCTTATACCAATCTACCAACCTCGGTAAACCATCCTCAAGATTTGTCTTTGGATTATAGTTCAACATTTTCTTTGGTTTCGTGATATCGGCAAATGTTTCAAGCATATCACCTTCTCTCATAGGCTTAAAATTTATTTTAGCTTTAATATTTAATTGTTTTTCAATCAATTTGATTACGTTCATTAAGTGTTCAGATTTATTATTGCCAAGATTAAAAATTTCGCATTCATAATTTTTTTCAATTGCAGAAACTGTTCCATTTACAATGTCATCGATATAAGTAAAGTCCCTTTTGATCTTTCCATTATTATATACAGTTATTGTCTTTTTTTCTATTATTCGTTTAGTAAAAATATACATTGCCATATCTGGCCTGTACCATGGGCCATATACTGTAAAAAAACGTAGACCAGTAGTTTTAATTCCATAAAGATGAGAATAGGCATAAGCAATGAGCTCATTTGCTCGCTTTGTTGCACCATATAAGGCTATTGGTTTATTAGAACGATCACTCTCAGCGAATGGAATTTTACTATTAGATCCATAAATAGATGAGCTTGAAGCATAAATTAAGCTCTTAACATTATTATTTCTGCATGATTCAACAATGTTTATAAAGCCAGACAGGTTAGAATCTAGATAAGAATATGGATTTGATATACTGTAAGAGACTCCAGCTTGTGCTGCTAGGTTAATAACTCTATGAGGATGATAAATTCTAAAAATATTTTCAAGATTATCCTTATCTGATATGTCGATTTTTTCAAATTTAAAATTTTCATACGACAGTAAAATACTAAGCCTATTTTTCTTCAATTTTATATCATAATAATTGTTCAAATTATCGATTCCAAAAATTTCATGGCCATTTTTCAACAATTTTTCTGTAAGGTGGAATCCGATAAATCCTGCCGCACCAGTAATTAGAGTTTTCATATATTCACTTAATGTGTATTTATATACATTTTATATTAAAGATTTTTACTAAATTGAAAAAGTTTAATTTTCGCAAAGGTTAAATAAATTTAGAGAATCCGCATCTTTAATTAAGATTAATTACACTGTAAAATAGAAAGAATTTAATACATACACAATCAATTAATAATTCTAGTAGTTACTGCCAATAAGAATGATAGTATATATTTCTTTTGTTATGTTAATTTAATACTATTAAATCTTACTTTAATTAATAATACCGCAGAAAATAATAAATATGAAAATTTTAGTAACAGGAGGGTGTGGGTTTATTGGCTCAAACTTTGTTTTGAGACAGTTGGAAATACATCAAAATCAAGTTTTAAACTTGGATAAATTGACTTATGCTGGAAACATAGATAATCTTTCTTCGATAAAAAACCACAAAAATTACCAATTTTTTCAAGGGGATATATGCGATTTAAAATTAGTTGAAAGTCTGATAGGTGATTTTAAGCCCGATGTTTTAGTTCATTTTGCAGCTGAAACTCATGTAGACAGATCATTGGATAATCCTGAAAAATTTATTTTGACTAATGTATTAGGGACATCAAATCTTCTAAATGCATCATTAAAACATTTGATGCACAATAAATCTTTTCTGTTTGTTCATATAAGCACTGATGAGGTTTTTGGCTCTCTTAGCAAAGATGGGTTTTTTAATGAAAATACTCCATATTCACCAAAATCGCCCTACTCTGCTTCAAAGGCAAGTTCAGATCATTTAGTCCGCTCCTGGAAAAATAGCTATAATTTACCTGTAATAATTACAAATTGTTCAAATAATTATGGGCCTTTTCAGTTTCCTGAAAAACTGATTCCTTTGACTATTACAAACTGCATCGATGAAAGAATTCTTCCTGTTTATGGCACTGGAGAAAACATTCGAGATTGGCTTTATGTTAACGACCATTGTGATGCAATCAACAAGGTAATAACAAAAGGAGTGGTTGGTGAAACATACTTAATTGGTGGTAATAATGAGATTAAAAATATTGAAATTGTAAAAAAAATATGTTCTATACTAGACAACTTGAGGCCTCGACAGAATGGTGAATCATATAAGTCTCTGATAAAACTTGTTGAAGATAGGCCTGGGCATGATTTTAGATACGCTATTGATTGTCAAAAAATTCATACTGAGCTCGACTGGGAACCTAAAGAAAGCTTTCTGAATGGCTTAGAAAAAACCATTTTATGGTACTTGGATAATGAGGAATGGTGGAGAAAAATTCAAAAAAAGAATCACAAGCAGGAAAGATTGGGCCTAAAGAAGTTTAAATCTTGATTACTATGCCAGGAAAATTAATTCTCTTAAGACACGGTCAAAGCCAGTGGAACCTTGAAAATAGATTTACAGGTTGGACAGATGTTGATTTAACCCAAAAAGGGTGTCAAGAAGCAGAAAGAGCTGGTCGATTAATATCTAAATGTAGCTTCGATATTGATATTATATTCACATCATTGCTCAAAAGAGCAGTTAAAACTAGTCAAATATGCCTTAATCAGCTTAAAAATCAAAAAATTGAAGTATTGAAGGACTGGAGATTAAACGAACGGCATTATGGAAGTTTGCAGGGTTTAAATAAATCTGAAACAGCAAAAAAATATGGAGAGGAGCAGGTATTAAAGTGGAGAAGGAGTTATGACATAGCTCCTCCAAAGATCAATGAGAGAGACCCAAGACATCCTTCAAAAGACTCTCTTTACGATAATGTTGAAAAAAATCTTCTTCCAAGCTCTGAATCACTCAAAGATACTTTGTCTAGAATAAATCCTTTTCTAAAAAAACATTTATTCCCAGAAATTAAACGAGGAAGTAATTCTTTAGTTGTTGCTCATGGTAATTCTTTAAGAGCCATCATAAAAAACATCAAAAAAATTTCTGATGTTGATATCTTAAAGTTAAATATACCTACAGGAGAGCCCTACCTGTTTCAATTAGATGAAAAATTAGAAGTTATCAATGATCATTATTTAAAAGATCAAGCAAAAATAAATCGAAAAGCAACAGAAACTTAATACCAAGGAATGGTTAAGCCTTAAACAGAGTCATTAAGCGCACTAATCACCAAATCTTGATTCTTTTTTGTTAGATATGGATGCATCGGAATCGACATTATTCTTTGCGAAGATTCTTCACTAATTTGAAAATCGCCTCTACCATAGCCATAGTTTAAATATCCCTTTTGAAGATGAACAGGAATCTTATAATAAACCATTGTAGGTATATCTCTTTCAGAGAGTTTTTTCATAATTTCACCCTTTTTAAGGTTAGCTGGAATCAGTATTGAGTATTGTGCCCATGATGAAAAATATTTGTCAGGTGTATGAGGGGTAATAAACTTTTTGTTTATATTTTGTGTATAGTAATTTGCCGCTTCATTCCTTAACAAAAGTTCGTTATCAAAAATTTCAATTTTTTCAAGCACAACAGCAGCCTGAATAGAATCTAATCTTCCATTTATCCCAATTCTTTCATTGTCATACTTATCTTTTCCTCCTCCGTGAACACGGATCGATCGCAATTTAGATGCAAGATCGTCATCATTTGTAAATATAGCACCTCCATCACCATAACAGCCTAGTGGTTTAGCAGGGAAAAAGGATGTCCCAGCAACATCTCCAAAAGAACAAGCTTTTCTACCTCTAATATTTCCGCCAAATCCTTGAGCAGCATCTTCAATGATAAGTAAATCATTTTCTTTAGCAAACTTTTCAATTAATCTATATCTAGCAGGTAAACCAAAAAGGTCTACAGGCATTATCGCTTTAGGTTTTAAATTTTTTGAAAATGCCTGATCCAAGGCTCTTGATAGATTTTCTGGATTAATATTAAAAGTTTTATCATAAATATCACAAAAAATAGGAGTAGCACCAACGAGAGCTATCACTTCAGCTGTAGCGATATATGTGAAAGGTGTTGTGATTACAGCATCTCCTGGGCCAATATTCATAGCTAATAAAGGAATTAAAAGTGCATCCGTTCCCGAAGAGCAACTAATACAATGCTTAACGTTAACATAGTCTGCTAAACGCTCCTCTAATTCATTAACTTCCGGACCCATGATGTATTTGCCGTGATCAAGTATTTTTTTAATTCTTTGATCAATTTTTTCTCGAATTTCTAGTTGCTGATTTTTTAAATCAATAAATTGCATTTTATCTCGTTTGTTTATCTAATATTAAACAATAACTTTTGAACTCTAAATGAAATAATAAAAGCTAATGAGTAAAACTAATTTAGAATTAAAAGCCCAAGCAAACAATTACCCATCTTTGAAGCTCTCGGATAGACATTTATGTGATCTAGAACTAATTATGAATGGCGGCTTTAGCCCTTTAGATGGTTTTATGTCTAAAAATGATTACGAATCTGTGGTTAATAACATGAGGCTTAGTAGCGGGTCTCTATGGCCATTACCAATAACCTTAGACGTCGATGATAAATTTCTTTCTGAAATCTCCAATAATTCTAAAATAACTTTGCGCGACAAAGAAGGTTTTGTTTTAGGAATACTTAAAATCGAAGATATATGGGAACCAAACCTTAAAGTAGAGGCACAATCTGTTTTTGGTACTAGCGATACAAAACATCCCGGAGTCCACTATTTACTGAATACTAGCAAAAAAAATTATATTGGTGGAAAAATCAAAAAAATACAACCTCCTCATCACTATGATTATGAAGATCTCAGGCATACACCTAGTGAGCTAAAATCAATTTTCAAAAAAAATAAATGGGGTAAAGTAATAGCATTTCAAACAAGAAACCCTCTTCATAAAGCCCATTTTGAGCTTACGAAAAGGGCGATGAATGATCTAAGTGCCAATCTTTTGATTCACCCTGTTGTAGGAATGACAAAACCTGGAGATGTAGACCATTACACTCGAACTAGGTGCTATAAGCACGTCATTAGAGAATATCCTAAAAACTCTGCTTTTTTAAGCCTTCTTCCTTTAGCTATGCGGATGGGAGGGCCAAAAGAGACGCTCCTTCATGCAATAATTAGAAAAAATTATGGTTGCACCCATTTAATTGTTGGAAGAGATCATGCAGGTCCAGGTTTAAATTCTAATAATGAACCATTTTATGGGTCATATGAAGCCCAAGAAATCCTTCAAAAACATCAGGATGAGCTTGATATTGAAATGGTGCCATTCAAATTCATGGTCTTTATACCTAAAAATGAGACATTTAAAGCTCTCGATGATGTAAATCAAAATGAAAAATATAAAACTCTCTCAGGAACTGAATTAAGACAGCTTTTGGATCAAGGCAAAGGAATACCCGAATGGTTCACATTTAAAAGCGTAGCGCATGAATTAGAGCGCTCAAACCCACCCTTAGCAAAAAGAGGGTTAACAATTTTTTTTACCGGGCTATCTGGCTCTGGTAAATCGACTCTTGCTAATGGCTTAGTTACACGGTTTCTTGAAGAAGGTTCTCGCCCTGTTACACTCCTGGATGGAGATATTGTTAGAACCAATTTGTCAAGCGAGCTTGGGTTTTCTAAAGAACACCGATCAATAAATATCAAGCGAATAGGTTTTGTAGCCAGCGAAATAACAAAAAATGGAGGAATTGCGATTTGCGCACCTATTGCACCCTATGAAGAGGATCGTAAGTTAAATAGGATGCTTATCTCTAGAGAGGGAGGCTACATAGAAATCTTTGTAAATACCCCACTTGAAAAATGTGAGGAAAGAGATTCTAAAGGGCTATATGCAATGGCAAGAGAGGGGAAGATTAAAGAATTTACTGGTATTTCAGATCCATACGAGGAACCAAAAGAAGCTGAAATCGTTGTAAATTCAAGTAGCGAAAATCCTGAGGTGTTGGTTCAAAAAATTTATGAAAAAATTATTAATATGGGTTATATAGAGGAGAATAAGTGAAAGGTATAATTTTAGCAGGTGGGACTGGTTCACGACTTTATCCAAGTACGCTAGCAACAAGCAAGCAGCTATTACCGGTTTACGATAAACCAATGATTTATTATCCACTTTCGATGTTGATGCTTGCTGGTATAAGAGATGTTTTAATCATTTCTACCCCGGAAGATTTGCCAAAATATAAATCTTTACTTGCAAATGGTGCTTCTATAGGTATGAATTTTTCATATAAAGAACAGGTTTCACCAGATGGTCTTTCTCAAGCATTTATTCTT
>MDSW01006963.1_pt1 | contig 25931 bp, 24 predicted proteins | sample 811171 | NCBI WGS metagenome assembly MDSW01 (sample SAMN05326641, study PRJNA326480) | marine metagenome | isolation source: seawater | place: Atlantic Ocean: North West | collected 2012 | reverse complement strand
GCTGCATGATCCTGGGTCGAGAAGATGTTGCAACTCGCCCATCTAACCTTAGCACCTAATTCAACCAATGTCTCAATCAACACTGCTGTTTGGATGGTCATGTGTAGAGAACCAGTTATCCTTACCCCTTGGAGAGGAGAAATTGGAGAGTACTTTGCTCTGATTGACATTAATCCTGGCATCTCATGCTCTGCGATTTCTATTTCCTTTCTACCAAAATCAGAAAGCGAGATATCTGAAATCATGTAGCTTGGAGGGGTTGTTGCAGTTTTATTTGTGGATTGCATATTCAAATTGGGTCGTTGGTATCGATTTGAAGTTTTGTAAGGTATGATGTACAGTTGGGTTGAGAATATGGACAAGGGGTACCAATACTGATTTTTCGAACCCTAAATTGATAACTGAATGGTTGGGGCCAATGATAAGAATCTTTCAGTTGGTCAGAAAAATGCCAGAGATTGTTGTTCTTCTTCCGTCGAGAAATGAAGAAGAAGGTATTGGAGAAGTGATAGAGAGGATTCCTTCTTCAGAGATTTCATCACTGGGCTACTCTACCAGAGTTGTGGTCGTAGACGGGAATAGTTCAGATTCTACCTGTGAAATTGCCGAATCTAGGGGTGCTGAGATTATTCGTCAAACAGACTCCATTGGTAAGGGTAATGGAGTTAGGCAAGCCTTGAGTATAATTTACGAGTCTCATGAAACTGAGGAAGATTTGCTAGTGATGATGGATGCTGATGCCACATATCATCCAGAAGATTTACTGAGATTTATCAAGGAACTGCAGACAGCAGATGTAGTATGGGGGAGTAGAATTAGAGGGACAATAGAAAGGGGTGCAATGAGTCGGACGAATAAACTAGGAAATATTATTCTGAGTCTGGCTGCAAGTTTACTCTTCATGAAGAGGACAACCGATCTTTGTACCGGATATTGGGGTTTTAGATCAGAATCCATCAAAGGACTTGCTCTGACTGCGGAAGGTTTCAATTTAGAAGCGGATTTATTCGGCTCGGTTGTAAAATCACGCCTAGCAACTAAGGAAATCGCCATCAATTACGCAAACAGAGAAGGTAGCTCAAGCTTGAAGTGGTATATTGACGGTCCCCGAATATTCTTCATGACGTTGAAGTTGAGGCTGGGGTTGTAGTGCTACTGAACTAATACCCATAGGTAAGTGTTCAATTCCCTATTTGGTTGCCCCGTATCAGCAGATGAAAGGGAGAAATTGACTTTCCAAAACCCTAGTTCTTGGAAAAAGAATGAGTGCGTGGAAAGAAGTTCATCACCTTGGCTCAGAAGAAAATTCTGAGTGAAAATAACTTCGTATGAAATTGGCGAAGAGTCTGACTTGTTTTGGAAAAGGCTGTGGGTTATTGTTATTTGGTACTCTCTTGATTCCTCTCCTTGATTTGTAGCGACCCATACGACGGATCCGCCTTGGCTTATGTTCAGTTGTCTGGGATAGTCTTCGGCTGTTAGTCCCGGTCCTAAAAGATAAAGCTCAGAAAAATCCTCTTGGTCTTGGAAGGTTTCCTTTGGTGCGAATAGAAGGGTAGCAAGTAGGAGAAATGTAATCGAAGATGCTTGAAATATTTCTTTTCGGGGGATAGCTGAGAATGGAATTTCGTACAATAGTCTAAACCTTTCTTCTTCCGGAATTACAATTCTCCTTGAGAAGGATAGCAGTGCCAGCACCGAGTTTCCAAGAGTTATGAGAATTGTGTCCTCATTGTTGGAAGGTGATGCTTGAAGTGTATAAGCTATGAAAAGTAAGGTACAAGAAAATACCAAGCTGATTAGGATTGATAAAATAATTCTCTCATTCATGGAAGGGTCCCTATCTGGGTTGTTACTTTCAAGAAGCATTGAGAAAGAAAGTGAGGAGTTTGCTCGAGGGTAACGAAGATTGATCAGTGAATAGCCTGGGAAAAAGAAGATTACGGGAATTGAGAAAAATAGTCTTATTAGGATATCTTCGAAGAATATCGATGAGAATACAAATCCTATGGTGAAAAGTAAGCAATACAGCAAATCAGATTGAGGAGTTGGATTTATTTTTGGCATAATTATCACTCTCATCGTTCTATTAATATCTACACTTTGCAACTAAGGAAATGATACCATCTTGCCTCGCCAGAATCATAAATCACAGAGGCATCTTTTTGTTGCTCCGAAAAGTGGGACTCGAGTGTAATAAATTCTGTTAAAGCATACTCATGTTCCGAATTAGTAGTAGAAAAAAAGAATGTACCCTCATTGATATTATTGCCTGAAATGAATACAAACTGAGAATTTAATACGCTATTTGGATTACTTGGAACAGGTGAAAGTAAGTGCTTGTGGAGAATCTTTGCTCTGTAGAAATCGGCTGCCTCGCATGGGAGTCCGGAACTGGGGTCAGGAGCATAGTTTGACCTCCAAAACGATCCTGCTTCTTCTGATTCAGAAAAAGAAGCCCAATCTACATCATCATCCAAGTTCATTCTGTGACTTTCATCGGTTAGTTGGTAAACGAAACCGGAGCTCAGTAAAAATAGAGAGCTTACCATGATGCTATTTGCTGTTTTCCAATCTATTCTCTCTTGGACAATCCCAAATCTACTGAGATAACTGTTCGCCTCTAGGACAGTCAAAACTGAGAAGGGGAAAACGAATAAGGTGAGTATGTGAAAAATTCTTGCGAAATGTAGACTTAGAGCAACCTTTGGAATGAGAAAGGCTGCCGCGAGGAATAGCATTGAACCAATGGTCAGAGATAAGAAATTTCTAGTCGAACGGTCCTGATCGGAATCGCTAAGATAGGTCAAAACAGATGGCAGAGATAAAGCTAAAATAAGCATGTATAGGTACTTAGTAAGCTCATGGAATGGTTCCAGAGTAGTGGCGACAAATTGGGAAGTCTGTGTCTTGGTAAAGGCTCCCCAGATTCCGTACTTTTCATAGAGATTTACCAAGGATCTCCAGAGGAGTGTGACGGTTTCTATTACAGCGCCACTTGCAGAAAAAGTATGCCATGAAAGGAAGAAAACAGTTCCAGTAGTCAAATGGAAGATATTCAGCAATGGATTTCCCCGAATAGTGAGGTCCTGTAATTCCTCCATGCTCACTAAGTCCCCCTCTTCTAGGAATGTGCTCTCAACTTCCAGTAAGGTCTGAATTTCATCTTCTTCTTCGGAGAGGCTTTCACTGGCGGATTGATCGACGATCAAGTTGGAATCAGTGGCAAGGGAGAATGGACGAAAGAATTTGTAAGATATAAAGAAGCCATAGGCAATCCAGAATACTGGGTAGAGAACATAGTTAACGCCGTAGTGTGCAAGTGACATTGAAATCAAAAAGGGGATGAGGAAAATTCTATTTCTATGGGATCGAAAATCTTCTGATGAGCAAACCAAAGCGATTGCTGATAACATGAAAATCTCGGACAGCCCTTGACGGACGACGTCAAGCATCGAAGTGTAGTATGAAACTGTGAAGATTACGAGTAAGGTGGCGAAATAAGAAGTCTCTTCATCGAAAATTCTAGAATATGAGTAGAATAGTAAGACTGAGGAAAATGAGAAAACTATGGGATATACTAATTTCAGAACTGTTGTAAGAGGGAGAGAGGTCCAAATCGTAATCAGTGGGACTAAACCCTGTGTGGAAATGACTGTTGAATAGTGGTTGCTGGAGAATAAATCTATGTTTCCGTTCTCAATTACTTTGTTTGAGAAGTGATACTCTAGCTGGATGTCCATTCCAGCGACATTTGGGGAAACGAGAGAGACTACGAGAAGTGCAGAGAGGGATGTAGAGTACAATAGCAGATACCTTCCAAATTTACTATCAACGCTCATGAAGACTGGGAGAAGTGAAATTAGCAAAATTGCTACCATTGAGGCATAGTTATCTCCTGTCTGATTAAACCAAAGAGGGCCAATGATTGAAATAGCCACCATAGTGATGCAAGAAAGAACCACAGTAAGAGAAGGAAGCTTAAGTCGTAAGTCCAAGGAGAATTCACGACGATTGCGAAGGGAATATCGGTAGTATAGAATCAATGTTCCTAGCAAACTCAAATATCCAGTTGCGAACCAAGTAATTGGGTTTAGAATCGAGAATATGAACCCCAATACCTGAACAACGGGTGCGATTATCATGACCCACATAAGGGATAGAGGGAGGATGAAGATAACGTCATAATTTCGGAGAGCCCCAAGCCTGCGATTGAGCAAGATAAGCAAACCTGGAACAGTAGTTGCGTAAATCAACCAAGAGACCTGTGAGAGAATAGACGCCAATGAGCCATCGGAAACTTCGACTAGGGCACGAGAAAGGAAGCACGCTATGTGTATAGACAGGATACCGATTCCAGTAGTCCTTCTTGTGATTGTAAGTTGGTATTCATCGGGATCATCATCAGTATCAAATTCGAGGGGTTGTGTTATTGGGTATGACACAGAATCTTGATTTATGGTATCGGAGAAATCTTCTCCTTCATCTGGATTGGTGCCCGCGTCCGGTTCGGATTTCTTATTGTCATCGTCAACCAAATGAAACACCACGGATAGTTGAAAATTGCCGCCTTATTTTCGATGGCCGGAGAGCAGTGCAATAAGTTAACCCAGATAAAACACTTGGAATTGGGAATACTGACCGAAGCAGAAAATAGGATTCACGGAACTAATGGGGGCGATTAATCAATAATTCAAATGCCCTTTCGTGCTTTTCCATACAAATCTCCCAGGTGTAACTGGATAAAACGGTAGAGACGTTTTTATCACCGAGATATTTCCTGTAATTCGAGTCTGATTCCACTTTATTCAATTGGGAAGAGAGTTCATCGTGATTATTGAAAAATAGCCCGTTGCCCCTGAGCACATGAAAATTGAAAGGATTGTTGTGTGCCAAGACAGCCCTCCCCATGGACATCGCTTCTAAGAGACTAGGATTGGTACCTCCTGCCGAATGTCCGTGAATATATGCTCTAGAGTTACTACGAATCATGTTTAGGATAAGCTGATCATAAATCCCTCCAGTAAGAAAAACTGATTTTTCATGAATGCCGAAAATCAATTTTTCCAGACGTATTTGGTACTTTTTCTCAAGTGGTTCACCTATTACGACCAAAGGTTTCGTAATTTTAGAATCCAGATAACCCTGTATTATTTTGTGAGTGTTGTTATCTTCCTGCAATCTTGCAACAACAACGTAGTATTCATCCGGCATTATCTTCCCCACCAACTGCTGTGTCAGTGGGTTTGACAGTAGAATGTCCTCATCCCAATGGATTTTTTCGAATGACTCCACACCATATTCAATGGTGACGGCCTTTCTTGGATTGTGTCGAGGAAAGAACTCAGACAATCGTGGATTATCAAAAATCACCATATCAGAAGAGCGTAGGGAAGAGCGAATGAATGATTTCCACAGAATTTTCTCTATTCGATTATACTTCTCCCTATTCCATTCGATTCCATCGTTATTTGTCACTACCTTAATTCGAGGATTGAGTAATCTCACAATAGGAAGTATTTGGGTTCCCAGGCCGGCAAGGATATACATTACATCACAATTTCTTGCCAGACGTAAGTAGAAGTACAAATCATTTAGTCCCTCGTAAATTTTTCTAAGTGAATACTTCTTTGGGGGTCTAAATGGAAAATATCGAAGTTCTGCCCCCTTGTAATTGGATTGTAAATTTCCATTAATTGGCCTCTCACAGGCTACTACAACCTCATGTCCTGCATCAATGAAATATGAGACAAAATGGTCTGCGAATGTCTCGTAACCCCCATAAGAAGGAGGGAGTCCCCTAATTCCTACTATTGCTACTCTCATCATCGCGCCTCTCAAACGTTTCTGGAATGTAAATCTTATAATATTCTGCAATTACTAATGGAGATAGGAACGTTAAATTGTGGAACTTTACTGCCGCGGTCATGAAGATTCTGGTAACTGGCGGGTATGGTTTCATTGGTTCGAATTTCATTAAGACCGTGTTTCATCTCAATGGCCAGATTGAATGTAAAGACTTACTTAACTTGGACTTGGATGAGTCTTTTGAGAATCTCGAGGTTCTAAATCTGGATAACCTGACTTATGCCTCAAATAAAAAGAACCTAGAAGAGGTTGGGGGGTTTGAAAACTATTCATTTTGCCAAGTTGATATTGCCGATGCCGCTTCTGTAGAAGAGTTAGCGGCGGATTTTGGAGCGGATGTTGTGGTACACTTCGCTGCTGAGAGCCATGTGGATAGAAGCATCGAATCGGGAGAGGTTTTTGCTCGAACTAATGTTCTTGGAACTCAGGTAATGCTCGATTTTGCCAGAAGGAATACAGTAAAAAAATTCATACATATCAGTACCGATGAAGTATATGGCAGCATTTTGGAAGGCTCATTCCTAGAAGAGGCGAAATTAGTTGCATCAAGTCCCTACTCTGCTAGCAAGGCTGGAAGTGACCTTCTAGCCCTGGCTCATCACAAGACTTACGGATCACCAGTTATTGTAACACGGTGCACTAATAATTTTGGCCCGTGTCAACATAAGGAAAAGCTCATTCCAAAAATTATTCATCTTGCAAAAAACAATGAAAGTATTCCCATTTATGGAGATGGAAAAAATGTTAGGGACTGGATTTATGTCAAGGATCATTGTCTGGCCATTGTCAAGTTAATTGAAAGTGGGAAATTGGGAGAGATATACAATATTGGTGGAAGAAATGAACTCAGTAATCTAGAGATTGTTAATCACTTAACTTCTGCTTTGGGGTTGGAAAATTTAGAACTAAGTTTTGTTGAGGATAGAGCTGGCCATGATTGGAGGTATAGCGTTGACGATAACAAAATTCGCTCCATAGGCTGGAAACCAATCATGAGCTTCCAGGAAGGGTTGGCTCACACGGTTGACTGGTATGGGGGTAATTAGATTGAAGGGGATCATTCTCGCGGGTGGGGCTGGTACCAGATTGCTACCAATGACTAGCACATCCAGTAAACAACTGCTTCCAATTTTTGACAAACCGATGGTATACTACCCAATGACAATTCTAATGCTGTCTGGTATTAAGGAGATTTTGGTAATCAGTACCCCAAATGATATTGATGATTACAAGAATCTATTGGGAGAGGGGGATTCTCTCGGAATAACTGTTGAGTATTCTGTTCAACATAGACCTTCGGGTTTGGCACAGGCTCTTATCATTGGTGAGGAGTTCTTGGGAGGAGAATGTTGCGCGTTAATTCTTGGAGACAACTTATTCCATGGGAGGGGGATTTCCCATGTTCTTCAAAGAGCTGCTAGTGTCGTGGAGAAGGAGGGTGGTGCCCATCTTTTCGCATCTATGGTCCCCGATCCAAGTCGGTTTGGGATTGCAACTTTAGATGAAAAGGGAGGTATAATTAGAATCGTCGAAAAGCCCGAAGAACCGGAGACAAATCTTGCTGTCACGGGCTTGTACATGTACGATGGGACTGCATCGGCTAGAGCAAGAAAAATACAGCCAAGTTCCAGGGGTGAGTTGGAAATCACGGACTTGAACATGTCTTTTGTTGAGGAAAATAAGGCTATACTTTCTACCTTTGATCGGGGAATAACATGGCTGGATACTGGGACTCCAGAGAGTCTCCATTCCGCTTCCTCATACGTGCAGGCCGTCCAGTCAAATACTGGTTCAATGATTGCCTGCATAGAGGAAGTAGCCTGGAGAATGGGCTTAATCGATGACTCAGAACTGGCAAATTCAGTTAAGAAATATCCAGCGGGCAATAAATACGGAGATTATGTCCGTTCATTGGTAGGATAAATATGCCATTCAATTTCAGTAGAGACCCAATATACCCCTCTGTTGTAATTGTTGACAGTATCTCTTTTGGTGATGATAGGGGCTGGTTCAGAGAATTATTCCGATCTTCCGAATTCCAGAAAAACGATCTTCCATTTTCTTTTGATCAAGTCAATCAATCATTTTCAAAGAAAAAGGGGACAATTAGGGGGCTGCATTTGCAAATACCCCCTTTCGAACAAGGAAAATTTGTTTATTGCACCAAGGGTGCAATTTTTGATGTAGCAGTTGACATCACCAGCAAAATGGGACCAGGAGAATCTTGGATAGGATACGAACTCAGCGAAGAGAACAAACGTGGGATATGGATTCCGAAAGGTTTTGCTCACGGTTTCCAGACACTAATTGAAGACACGGAGGTTGTTTACATGACGGTTGGAGAATATTCTCCAGAGGCTGAGAGATCAATAAATTGGAGAGATGAGGAGATAGGCGTGGAATGGCCTTTGGACAATCCAACTCTGAGCGATAAAGATAAGAATGCGCCAAACCTTGAAGATGCGTCGCTGTGATTAAAGATGAAAGTTCTAGTTATTGGCTCATCTGGAATGCTTGGTAGCAGTATTGCAAGCCTTGATATTGATGGAATACAGTTTATCAATTCTGGACGTAACGGTAGCGAAGATAAAACTGTAGGTACTTGGAGTATCGATATTTCTGTCGAAAAAGAGGTCGTTCGTCGAATCGAAGAAATATCGCCTGATTATGTAATAAATTCGGCAGCATATACGGATGTTGACGGATGCGAAAAAAATCCAGAAAGGGCGCATCTGTCTAATGCTATCGGCCCGAAAAATATTGCCAAAGCATGCCAGATTACAAGATCAAAGATGATTCAAATTAGTACTGACTATGTTTTTGACGGGAAAAGGGGGAGTTATACTGAAAATGACGAAGAAAATCCAATTCAAGAATATGGGAAGTCCAAATTACAAGGAGAAATTTTTGCTAGAGACATTCTAGGAAATGACCTATGCATACTACGAACAAGTGTGGTATTCAAGAGGAGGGCACATAATTTTATCACATGGATAAAAAATAGTTTGGAACTGGGCAAAGAAGTAAGCATTGTCGACGATCAATGGATTTGTCCTACCTCTACCAAGTATATCTCAGAGACTGTGGTTGAAATAATGAATTTAGGTTTGGACGGTATCTTGAATGTTTCATCGAGTTCTAGGATGAGCAGGTTCGAAGTAGCGGTGGCCGTCGCAAGGGAGTTGGGCCTAGATCAGGGATTGATTCGGCCGATTAAGATGGGAGACCTCCGGTGGTCTGCTGATAGGCCCATGGACAGTTCCCTAATATGTACAAAACTTGGTAGATTTAGGAAATTGTCTACTTTTGGAGAGATGCTTAATTCTGAGTTCGAAAATTAACTAGAGGAAGAAGGAGATTGCAGAAAATATAGAATTACGGCAATAATTGATTAAATAGAATTATCTCGATGGGATGAACAATTAATGTCAGGCACTAAAGAGACTGTAGTTTTTGGTGGGTCCAGTGGGATTGGCTTTGCCATAGCAGAGCGCTGTGCTGCCGAAGCTGATAACATATTCATTCTTTCCAGAGATGAGTCAAAGCTTGATTCCGCTGCAAAGAAATTAAGAGAAACTGGAGCAAATGAGGTTTTTTCGATTTCATGCGACTTAGGCGATCATAGCTCACTGAATTCTGCGTTGACAGAGTATAAAAAAAAGGGAAGGAGAATTGACAGATTGATACTAAACGGAGGAGGACCTCCCTATGGCAATTTCAGTGAAATATCAGTTGATGAGTGGTTAAACTCAATCCAAAGTGTTGTTGTTTCGCAGATTATTATACTGAAAGAGTTGATTCCGGAAATGTCATCAAATTCATCAGTGGTTTTTATCCTATCAGATGCTGTTTCAATAACTGCAGAAAATAAAGTTCTGCCCTCTTCGTTACGAAATTGTCTATTATCTATTATGAAATCACTAGCATTAGAAAATTCGAATTATGGAGTGAGGTTTAATTCAATTAGCCCAGGCCCAACGGAAACAGAAAGGGCTACGACACTATTGAGTAACTTGGCCGAAAAAAAGGGCGAGTCATATTCTCAAATAAAGTTTGAATTTGAAGAGGGATTGCCGATGGGAAGAATGGCTTCCCCTAGTGAAATTGCTGAGGCTGCATATTTCTTGTTGAGTGAGAATTCTTCACATATTTCTGGAGTCAATCTTCATGTAGACGGCTCGTTAACATCAATTGCCCTATAGGAGGTGATTATTTGAAAATCCTCGATAGAGAAATTTCCAAAATGGGTAGACCTTACTTAATCGCCGAGGCTGGTGCTACCCACGAAGGGGATCCCGAAATGGCGATAAAAATGACATTAGCAGGAATTGAAGCAAGAGCTGATGCGATCACTTTCCAGGAGATTGATGAAGAAAAGCTATATTCAGAGATCGACGAACTCCCGGTCCCCGAACAAAAGAGGATCGGTTGGGGAGTACTAGAAGAATGCCGAAAAATCTGCCATGAAAAAGGAGTTGCGTTTTCAGTTTGCGTTACAGATTCAGAATCCCTTGATCGAGCAGTAGATTTAGGTATTGATTTCATAAAAATTGTTTCATATGATATTAGTTTTGAGCCATTTCTCCGACAATGTGCCCAAAAGAAAAAACCGATTCTTCTTTCCACTGGTGCTTCAACCTTTGAAGAGGTTGGGCGAGCATTGGAAATCATAGGTCCTGAGGCTGAAGTTTGTATTTACCATACTGATTGCGGTTATCCAACTGAAGATTCGGAAGTGAATCTTCTCAGAATGTTATCTCTTGGAGAGTTTTTCCAAATTCCGGTTGGATATTGTGATCACACAAGTGGGACGTTGAGTTGTCTAGCTGCGGCTTCCTTAGGGGCTGATTTAATTGAGAAGCATTTTACTATCGATAAGTCGCTTGGGGGTTCAGACCATATGGTGGCGTTAGAACCGGGAGAACTAATTGCTATGTTTGCGGAGATTAGAAGAATTGCCGATATCAGAGGGGATGGAGCCGATAAGATTGAGGAAAGCTCAGTGTATAGGAGGGAAAATCTCAGACGTAGCATAGCCCTCGCAAAAAATATTTCCAAGGGAGAGGTGCTTGAAGAAAGACATCTCACAATGCTCAGGCCACCAATTGGCCTTGAGTGGGCCGATAGGGGGGAAATCATTGGAAAAAGGGCCAAAACAGATTTGAAGAAAAGGAAAATCATCAGACTGGGTGATTTAGAGTGAAAAACCACACTTCGAGTAAGGGGAGTTGAAGGTTTGGATGGCAGTGAGAGGGCTGGAGGGTTCTTTGGAAACGCCTCGATTTATATCGCAGGATCAATAGTTGTCTCGATCCTATCTCTACTAACAATAAAAATTCTCACGGGAAATCTCTCGATTGGACAATATGGACAATTGAGTTTATTTGTCCAAGTAATTGCACTCACACCTCTACTTATTTCACTCGGTTCTGAGGCTCCGATTGGAGTGGATGTAATCAAAGTTGGACCCAATAGTCGAGAATTTGGTCAGTTAGTATTTTCAGTTTTAGTAATGATGACTCTAGTCTTCGGGCTGTTGATAATTACTAGAGAAAATTCACTTATACGAGTATTTCTAGAATTTATTGAATTTGAAGAAGAGCTGTGGTTCAGGGCGATTATTGTTGGATATTTGATTGGAATAATCAAAATCGGACAATCGATTTTACTTAAAACCGAGAGGGCGCTATTATTAGTAACGAGTAGACTTCTAGTTGCATTTCTACTCCTCGGATTTGCTAACCTCCTGGTAGTTGGACGAAAAGGAGGAGTAATTGGGGCCGTAGACTCATATTTAATCGCGAACGCGACAGTTGGAATCATCATAGCGATTTCATTATTAGCTATATTTGGAATAAAATTTGACTTCGGAGTTCTAAAAAGTTCTTTGTCGTTCTCAACCCCCCTCATTCCCCACTATGTCGCAACATGGGCATTGATTTCTTCGGATCAATTTGTAATCAGCAAACAATTGACACTGGAAGAAGTCGGCATTTATTCTCTCGGATATTCCATTGCCTCGATTATTGCTCTGGTGACATCTAATGCATCTTTGGCATTTAGTCCAAAATTCATGAAAATTATAAAATCGGAAAGGGACAATGTGGATCAAATTAACACGTTTGTGAGATCTTATTCTTATTCCTTGGTGGTTCTTATTTGCTTATTTTACTCATTTACGCCAATACTAGTTGAGTTTCTGGGTTCTGGCCTATATACTGATTCTAATGATGTAATACCATTGGTCATTATTGGAATGTACTTCCAAGGGATGTATATGCTATGTATTACCCCTATCTTCTATGAAAAGAGAGGTGTCACAATTGCGATTATTTCGGTGTTATCTGCATCATTAAATATCGCTCTAAATATTATTTTAGTAGGAAAATATGGGATTTCTGTAGCGGCATTATCCACCGCTGTATGCTATTCAATGCAACTCTTCTTGACATTTTGGTTTTGGCCCGCATCCTTAGTTCAGAGGGAGTCTATGATTGGTTTGCTCAAATCAATAGCGTTACTTCTGATTTTCATCCTAATAATCGGCAAGGTTCTTGAATTTGGAATTCTAATTGGAACTATCGCCGCATTAGTAATTTCAATGTCCGTAGCTTACTTCACTCTGCCAAGAATTAAATTCGTTATGAATTTCAATCCAATTGTATAGGGGGTTTAATCGTGATAATTGCAGTTACTGGTTCACAGAAGAATGTAGGAGATTTCCTAATTGCTGCCAGATCAATTCAGCTTCTAAAGAAATATGTAGACGAAGAAATTGTTGAAATGAAATTTCAAGAAATGGAGGAGGGAAAACTGGAATTCATGAATTCAGCAAGAGCGATAATTCTCTGTGGAGGGCCATCAATTGCAAAAAATATGGTTCCAGAGATTTATCCGTTATTCTTCAATAAATTAGTCCCACCAATCTTCCCCCTTGGTCCTGGGTGGTCCGGGAAACCTATTGGAAAGCCAGAAGAATTCGAAATGGGAAAGGGGACGCTTGAGTTTCTAGAGGGCGTTCATGGCGAAATCGAACACTCGAGTTGTAGAGACATTCTCACAGAGAGTATTCTAATGAATAATGGCTTTCAAACACTGATGACGGGTTGTCCCGCTTGGTATGACTTGGAATCAATAAATGAGAAGTTTGAGTTCAGAGAAGAAATCAGAAGTTTAGTATTTTCAACGCCTGCTGTAATAGACTGGAATAGTATTAGCCTAATGAGGGCAATTGCAAAGTCGTTTCCTGGGGCACGAAAAATATGCTCGTTCCATCGTGGGATTAGACCCGACCGTTACACTCCCCTCAGAATAGGGATAAAATACTCGATAGTATCTTTCCTCGCCAAGATGATGGGTTATGAAGTAGTTGATACATCGTACGATTTAGAAAAAATTGATTTCTACAAAACTTGCGATTTTCACATCGGATATCGAGTTCATGCCCATTTGTTCTTCCTAGCACGTAGGCTTCCTTCGATACTAATATGCGAAGATGGAAGGGGAGTGGGGCAATCGAAGACTCTGGGGAGTAATGTAATCTTATCTGGAGATAATAATCTGAAGGAAAAAGTTATGCTTGAAATTTCACATTATTACGATTCACAAGGAGAGAGTCAAAGGAATGCTATCGATAAAATGATGGCTAACTTCCCACTAATGTTAGGATATCTTGAGATGATTAGAAGCATCGTTATTCCAACCTCGATGATACATGGCGAGTGACGAAATGCCAAAGAGTATTGAAAAATTAGAAAGATTCAAAGAAATCTCATTTATCATTGGATCGGGGCCATCGTTGGATGAGTTTTATCCTGGTTTCATTGATAAGCTACACGAAATGGGGACTGTTTTGGGTGTGAATTCCGTAGCCGAAAGATATCACTGCGACTACAATGTAAGGAAGTCTTTTTCCAAGGAAGGTGTAGTTCCCTCTGAAGTTCCGGAATATAAGTTTGCAAATGAAGATTGTATGCTTATCATCTCAGAGTATGACTGTGGTGTAATTTCTCAGTCGAATTGTAATTCGAGACTTGATGGGGACTATTTTTTCTTCGAGCATACTCAAAATAGAGGCCCTTGGGCGCTAGAAATGCCAGAACCAGAAGGGAATAGAATAATTGCTTCTTGGTCGACTATCACTAGTGCTATGCACGTAGCTGCGAAAATGGGAACTTCTCATATAATTATTATTGGACATGATCTTTCCAAGGGAAACTTCTTCCAATATTACAAATCAAAAAGAAAGGGCCCTGCGTATTGGAAGTTTCGGGGCCAGACAATTCGTGTGAAAGAGTACCTGGAGAGGGAATACGGAGTCTCTGTTTCAATACTTACTCCCTATATTGGAGTAGGACGAATTAGTAACAAATTACCAAGATTCTTCGAAGCAAGGGTGAAGATCTCAGAACTTATTAGAGAATTTCCAAAACACCTGAGAATTCAGATTATGAAGCGTTTGCGTGGAAATTACTGAGTTTTTCTCATTTTTGTATGAAGCAAAATTCTATTGAAAAGATCCTCGTCTTCCAGATATACTTGTCTGCGGTTTTCATTTATCACTGTCAGTTCATTGTTTTCATCCAGAATATTGAAAGCATTTTGCATATTAAATTCTAGATTCTTACTCTTCATAGATAGGCATAGTTCATTCATAAATTCAATATCTTCAATATAATCAACAGTTAGCCTATAATCTCTAATTAGTCTTTCAGGCAATATTACTTGATTCAGAGAAAAAAGATCAGGATTATTTGTAAAGAAGAATGTCAAATATTCGGAATATTCCAAACTAGGCAGATTTGCAATAATCTTCCCTAGTGACTCGGTATTAAAAATCTCTAGGCCAGTTCCCTGTGCCGATCTTTCAGTAGAGGAGTAGTCTGATTTTGATGACAAATGAGAGTTCAAAAGAATTTCAGCAATTTCCTCCGAATGGAATGGACAGTCCCCCGTCACTCGAAAAATTGTTTCTATTTCATACTCCTTTGCTGCGGAATATATTCGATTTGCAACATTCAAAGGGTCGCCACGAAAAATCTCAATTGGCATATCCGAACAATGTTCCACCAGTAGGTCATCGGCCTCTCTGTCAGATGTTGCGAGTACTGTGATTCGGGATCCTGTAAATTTGATACAGCTTGTGATACACTGCCTAATTAAGGAAATTCCCCCAATATCCATTAGAGCTTTTTGTGGCAACCTTGTAGAATCTAGTCTGCAAGAAACTATCGATCCACAGTTTTCAGTAATTTGATCACCTTGGAGTTTGCTAAACTATTGAAAATCCTCGAGTTTGATTTGGAAGTCCGATTCCATATCAATTAGAGCGATTTTGCCTACAACTTCATCCCAATTAACCGCACTAAGTCCATTCCCGGGCCTCTTGGTTGTTAAGTTAGTTGAGTTCAACTTCTCACCCGCTTTAACTGCCCTTGAAGTGACAATACTCCTCCTTGCGTTGATAATTGCCGATTGTTGGGATTGAAGGAAGTTTTCCTCTCCCTGGTAATGGGACATTGACTCAATTTGTTTCAACCTACTGGTCAAAGAGCGTAGCGTATTCTTATCCATAGAGTGGTAATGATCGTTTCCAGAAATTGTGCGATCGTGTGTAAAGTGCTTTTCTATCACCATAGCTCCCATCAAAAATGCAGAGAGGCAAGCCAGACATTCAGAGTCAGGGACGGTATGATCCGAATATCCAATGGTGTAGTCTGGAAATTCTTCAGAAAGATCTTTTATCCGTCCTAGTTGGGCGTTTTCATCACTAGTGGGGTAGTTTAGAACACAATGTAATAGTGCAATCTTACTCGAGCCAGAAGATTCCAATTCCTCCACTGCTCTCCTAATTTCCTGCATAGTTGATGCACCAGTGGATATGCATACGGGCTTTTCCTTTGATCCCACGGCTCTGAGCAATGGAATATTTGTAATGTCGGCCGAGGCGATTTTGTGAATTCTAACGAGGGGATCGATGAAATCGAGGCTTTCTATGTCGAAGCATGTACTCATAAATTCAACACCAACCGATTTTGAGAAATCGGATAATTCCAGGTAATCGGAGTCTTCAAAATGGTCAAACTTTGAAAAAAGTTCGAATTGATTCCTGCAAGGTTCACTTTCTAAATCCCAGTACGAGGGAGAGTCGTGGATGGCCAGTTTTCCAGCCTTGTAAGTCTGAAATTTGGCTGCATCTCCGCCTGATTCTGCTATCTCAGCAATCATCTTCTTGGCTAAATCAATATCGTTTTCATGGTTGACGCCGATTTCACAAATTACGAATGGACGGTCGGAAAAAATATCCGAGTTTCTGGCCAAACCTACTTCCCCCCTACGTCTGATTTTGCAAACCCTTCAATATCTCGTCTACGACCCTATCAACACCACTTCTAATTTCAAATTTCAGTAGAGACTTGCTCATTTTCGCTCTTAGTGAAGGGTCAAGTAATGATTTGATAGCGGCAATTGCCCTTTCTCGAGGGAAATTCGCATCCACTCCAAGGTTAATTGCACCCCCACAGATATCTGTAAATGTGTGCTTCAATTCCCTTTCGTTCTGACAAATGACTATCATTGGGATTCCCTGTGAGGCAAATTCGAAAACAGTTCTCCCGTTAGATGTGATTGCGAAATCTGACTTCTGCATCAATGTGCACATGCTTTCAACATCTTGGAAAAATGAGACTTCTTTGAAATCCTTGGCAGAATTGTGTAGAAATTTTGAGACTGATGATGAGTTTGAGAATCCAGGGCCAGCAACCACAATTAGGCGGAAAGATTCTGATTCTGGGAGTGATTGTAGCACCTCGAGAGTTGAGGATGTGTAGCCGGAAGGATCAGTGCCACCAAATATAACCATGATAGTAGGTTCTAATTTTCTATGATCATAACGATTTAGTTTTGAAAACTCATCTCTAAGGCATACCCATTTGGGCCCAAATCTTTCATTTTCTAACTTGGAATCCGATTGATATAATGCGTTAATTACCAGATCGGCGTATTTCCTACCACTTCCTAAATCCTCAAAATTAACGATAAAACCCCTCATAATTTCTCTAATTGATTTCATTTCCTCTTCCGAGGTGTCTAGGACATCATTAACGAGTAATACGGGTTCTTTCAAACTCAACATTTCTAGGAAATCGCCGAAAGAAGAAAATATTTCACAATGGAAACCGTTTTTTTGGAGGATTTTTGATGCAAGCGCCGAGGATTCAGGAATCATAAAATGACCAGTTAGTGAGAGTTTTCTAGCTAGCGTAATACACCTATGGATATGGCCAATACCAAGTTCTTCATTGCCAACAAGTCTGAACACGACATCTCCTTTAATCATAAAATCACTACACTTTTTCCGAGTATTCACCAATCATCTGAGAAGAAAATACTGAAGGTTTTTCATTTTTATTAGAGATTGAAACTAAATCAAAAATTCCGTTAATTATTGACACTTTTGGAGACCACTCGAAATCTGAAGAGAACCTGTCCACACAAGCAACGGAATGTCTGATATCTCCACTTCTCTCTGTGGTGAATTGAACTTCAATCCCCTTCCAATCTGAAACTATACGGTTCATCGAATCCTCGATTATATTAATGAGGTCAATTAGACTCGTTTGCTTACCAGAAGCGATGTTGTAAACGCTATGCCGAATAGTAGCCTTTGATTTGATAATTGCTAAGATCGCCTCACAGACGTCAGAAACGTGAATGAAGTCACGAGTCTGTAGTCCATCACCAAAGATAATGGGATTTTCTGAATTTTGTAATTTCTCTATGAAAATTGGGATGGCCGCAGAATAATCCCCATTAGTCCTCTGTCTAGGTCCGTAAACATTGAAGAAACGTAGCGAGACTGCGTCCAATTCCCTTTCTCGAGACGATTCAATATCGAGTTCATTTCTAGTTTTTGATTCTGCGTATGGAGATAATTGATTGCCTGTTGATCCTTCAATTAATGGAAGCGAAGAAGGGTTGTCAGAAATATCGCCATAAACTGCAGCACTAGAAGCATGAATTAGCCTCCTAGAACCTATTTTTTCACATGCTCGTATAATATTCATAGTCCCATCGACATTAGTTTGCCAATTTCTCTTTGGGCGTGTAAATGAATCCTGGACAGAGACGAAAGCGGCGAGATTGACGACTACCTCTGCTCTAGAAACCTGACTGAAAACCAATTCAGAATCGCATATGTCGCCAATAATCAAATCAACCCCCAGATCTGTAATAAAACCAAGATTATGATCTCCAGATGAAAGATTGTCAAGAACGGTGACTTGGAAGCCCTCGGAAACTAACATTTCACAAAGATTAGACCCAATGAATCCAGCTCCCCCGGTTACAAGAACCCGCCCAGTCATGGTACTAGCCGGAAAAGATTCAATGAAGATATTTTCTTATGATTTTTCATGGAAAGTTTGGAGATGTCACTTGACAGTTACCGATTTTGCTAGGTTACGAGGCCTGTCTACATCTAGTTCCAATTTTACAGCCAAATGATAGGCCAGTAATTGTAGGGGGAGGGTGGTTACGAAGGGAGATAAATCAGGATGAGTTGTTGGAATAGGGATGATTGCATCTGCAAGATTGCATATTGGTCCTTCGTTATCCGTGATTAATATCACAGTGGCACCCCTAGCCTTGCATTCCCTAATTGTTGATTCCATTGAGTTAATTGACGAATCTGTTGGTGCAATTGCAATTACAGGAGTCCCTTCTTCAATAAGTGCAATGGGGCCATGTTTCAATTCCCCCCCAGGATATGAAACACAGGAAATATAACATTCCTCCATCATTTTCAGTGCACCTTCATCTGCAATAATCGAAGAAATCCCTCTGCCGATAAAAATCGGCCTAGATGTCGAATCTAGGAATTCTAATGCAGATTCGATTGCGCCTACACTTTGCATCAACTCTTTAGAGATTTTATTCGGGAGTCTTCGCATCTCACGAGAAATCATCTTCATTTCGTAATCGTTGATTTCGGAAATAGAGAGAGCGAATAGGAGGGTTGAAGCAATCATATTTGTGAAAACTTTTGTTGACGCCACAGCAAACTCAGGCCCAGCATGTAGGTAAACGCCATTTTTAGTAAATCTTGCTAAAGTGGAACCGATAACGTTGCAGAACGATGATACATGGCTGCCAGATATTTTTGCATTCTGGATTGCGTCAAGTGCATCTTTTGTTTCACCGGACTGACTGATGGCTATCGTCAAAGTATTGGAATTACAGACCTGTTCGGATGGGAACTCGCTTGCCCTGAATGCTTCCGCGAAGATGCCAGTATACTTTCTTAGATAGTAAACGCCAACTTGTGCCGCAATAAATGCAGTTCCACAAGCGACTAAATTGATTCTTTCAAGTTGTTTTATTTCGTTCGGAGAAAGAGATAAATCGAGGTGTGGCTTACTGCCTCCCGGGAACAGCCTACCACTCAAAACATTACTCAGTGATACCGGTTGGTCGTGGATCTCCTTTAGCATCATGTGAGGGTAGGGTCCCAAAGATGGTTCATATGGGACTCCAGAAATTGTTTCGAAAAGTGGTTCTTGAATTCCATCTGGACAAATTAGTCCTTCACTATTTAGCAAAAAAACACTGCCCTCATCGAGGTAGGCAACCTCTGAGCATGACTGTAATAATGGCTGAATATCAGAAGATACGAATGTGGAGTTATTGCCTCTTCCAACAATTAATGGGGCACCGTTTCTTGCAATAAGAATTCCATCTAATCCCGAAATTACAATTGCTATAGCCCACGAGCCACGCAGTTTTCGTATAGTTGATTGGAAGGCGTCCAGAATTGAGTTTTCGTCAGGTTGAGTCTTTAATTCGTGATCAAGTAGGTGGACAACAAGCTCGGAGTCGGTTTCTGATTTTACTTCATAACCTAGCTTTGATACTGATTCAAGAAGTTCTGATGCATTTTCTATTATTCCATTATGAACCATTGCAATAGTCCCATCTGAACTAGAATGGGGATGTGCATTGGTGTCGGTTACTCTCCCGTGAGTTGCCCACCTGGTGTGTCCTATGGAAATGGTTGATCCAGAAAAACGACCATTTGCTTTTGAGACTAGTGCAGAAACATGTCCAATAGTTCTCTCGGTCTTTACCGGACCTCCCTTTTGGCCGGAAAAGAGGGCGGCTAGACCTGCTGAGTCGTATCCCCTATACTCCAACTTCCGTAGTCCACTTAGTACCTTATCTGCAGCCTCATCAGAAATGCAGCCGAAGATTCCGCACATAGTTCGCCCTGAAAGGTCGCCTATTTCAAGAGAATGCCGGACGAGGCAATCTAACTAAGAAAGTAATAATGACATTATTGTCAAGGAATGTATCAGAAAACAGTTATCTGCGAATCCCCTACGAACACACTTATGGGACTTCTAAACGAGTTGTTTCCTAGGCTATGTGAATTTCCTTCAGATATCGTACCTCTATGGCTGGATGATGATTCTCCATGGTCGATTCTTGATCGTACATCCAATAATAGCCTCGTCAAGCAGATTGAAGCATTAGTTGGAGAGGAAAGTGGAATTTTCATCCATCCTAGTGCTGAATTGGGAGAGTTTGTGACTATCGAGGGCCCATGTTTCATTGGGGAGGGAGTGGAAATTAGGCATTCAGCATATCTTAGGAGTGGTTCCTGGATATGTAAAAATTCGATTGTGGGACATTCTACTGAAATAAAAAACTCAGTTCTTTTACCCGAGTCAAAGGCGCCCCATTTCAATTATGTTGGAGATTCTATCATGGGAGTGGGAGCCAATATTGGAGCAGGAGTAAAATTGTCAAACTTTAGAAATGATGGGAGGGAAGTCTCAATACGACTGAAGGATGGGAGTAAAATCGAAACTGGCCTGAGGAAAATGGGGGCTTTGGTAGGAGATGGTGCTAAAATTGGGTGTAATGTTGTTACAAATCCTGGATCAATAATAGAGTCAGGAGTAATGATTAGTCCCAACGAGACACTGGGCGGTCACATCTCAAAAGGACAAGAACGATGATTCAGAATTTATCTTCAAAGGTGGGAGAATGGATTTCAGAGTGGAAGACGCGATAATAATCGCTGCCGGATTGGGGACTCGGATGCTGCCGGCATCCCTATACTACCCAAAGGAAATGCTCCCCTTGGTAGATTCTCCGGGAATTCATCACCTTATAGCAGAGGCACGCAAAGCAGGAGCCAAGAGAATACATCTCGTAGTTTCAGAAGAAAAAATTAGCTCTTTCAGGGAAATTGGTTTGAAGGGAAGGCAGAAAATCGTTGATGGGATTAGGGCTGATCTCCCGGATCACCAATTAGATCCAGTGACGGAAGACGCGGAATTGAAGATTCACATACAAAAATCTCCAAAGGGGGTCGGAGATGCAATTCTATGTGCATTGGGAGATATTCATGGCCCCTCTATCGTAATAATGGGAGATAATATCTTGCTACCTCGCAAAGGATTGTCCGTGTTATCAAAGTCATTTGATGGTTCGGAGGCCTCGCTAGAATTGGTAAATCGATACAAAATTTCGGGAAAACCGGTTGCAGGAGTATTTGCAGTAAATATGTCGGAAATTCATAATTATGGAATCGTAGATATAGCCAATGGAATGGTCGAGGGCATTACAGAGAAACCCAATAGAGACCAAGTTCTATCCAATCTAGCTCTTTGTGGAAGATTTATTTTTCCCCAGGGAGTCAAAGAAATCCTCGAAATGGCTGAGATTTCTGGGATGGGGGAATTGCAGTCCATTGGTCTGTTGAACTATCTAATTGAGAATGTCGGATTGGAAGTTTACGAATTTGAAGACTATTCTTTCTTAGACAGTGGTGAGCCAGTGTCTTGGTTAAAGGCACAAATCGAACACGCCATCTTTAGAGAAGATTTGCGTAACGAAATAATTCCCTGGATCGAAGAAGTGCTTGTTAAGGCAAAAGATGGATTAGACGATTTGGGCGACAACTCAGAGCTTTTTGGGAACAATTAGTCTAAGATAACATCTAGAAAATAGTGTGGAAGGAAATATGAAGATTGCAATAATCAATTATCTAGATTCAACTAAGCCGGGAGGTATTGCAAAGGTAGTTGTCGAAATTGCGAAGGGACTCAAATCGAACGGTCACCAGGTCATGATAATACAACCTCAGTCCGCGAAAAATATTGATGTGGAGATAAGAGGTTTCAGAAGAAAGGGCATTTTTTCCTGGTTTGGCATACATCACTTACACATTGGAGACTTGAAAGAGATTCGTCAGATTATCGATGATTTCAAACCTGATGTCATAAATATTCACGGATCAAGAGGTTTACTCCCCCCATTATTGGTCCGTTCATTGAAGAAGAGAGACTTCGGGACCCCGATATTATACACCCCCCATCACGATTCCAATAGTGGAGTGACCTTCTCGGGAAAATATCTTTTCTGGTTGTACAAGATCATAATTCTGTCTAAAGCATATGAAAATGCGGACAAAATCTCAGTGTGTTCGATTTTTGAGGAGGACCAAGTCATCCACACATCGCGAAAAGAGAATCGGAGCAAAATAATCATCATCCCTAATGGGGCAGATATTCAAAATAAAAGAGAAAGCCGGAATAAAAGTGACGATTTAAGAATAATTTGTGCGGGATACTTGTTTGAGTTGAAAGGCGTCCAGCACGTAATCCGGGCTCTGAAAATTATTCATGAAAGAGGAAAGAAAAGAGCTAGTCTGATAGTATGCGGCGATGGACCATATGGAAGGAAATTAAGGAAGATTGCAAAAAATTTGAAGATTGATGAAAATATAGAATGGAAAGGATTTGTTTCACGAAATGAATTGTTGGAAGAGATATCGAGAAGTCATGTTCTCGCATTAATTTCTAGATCGGAAAATTTTGGAATAGTCGTTGCAGAATCACTTGCACTCGGCACTCCCGTAGTAGTGGCAAATACAACCGCTCTAAGTGAGTTCTCATGGGCAAATGGCTGTGAATTAATTGATTATCCTCCAGATTATGAAGCATTGGCGGACCTGTTAGTTGATTCGCAATATCGGACCGTTGGAAATGATGTTTTTGGAAAAGGGAATGTCTTACCATGGTTCGATGTAGTGAAGATGTATGAGAAAGAAATGTATGATTTACTCCACGGAAAAACAAGAGAAAATTGAAAACCATGAATTACAATTACCCGACCCCCTAACCCGGGGATATCTTGCTTAAGTTGGTAATTGAGAAGATTTCTGGGAAAATAATGCCCCAATTCGAAGTAGATAAAAGGTTAACAAAAAGAGATTTGTTGTCCTATGTTTCAAGAATGGGTTTTTGGTGGTTCAGATCATGGAAACTAATCCTCAGAGGTAGAGTACCAAGGATGCTTTTTCTTGGTCGTGGAGTGAGCATGATACACTTGAGGAATATCAGAATTGGAAGGTTCGTGAGAATACACGAAGGAGCACATCTGAGTGGCCTGGGTAGTGGTGAATTGAGAATAGGAGATTTTGTAAAAATTGGACCTTACAGCAGGATTGTAATTTCAGAAACATACAACGAAATAGGCACATTCATCGACATAGGAGACAGAGTTGGAATTAGCGATTTTGCACACCTAGGTGGAGCTGGGGGGCTGACTATTGGCGAAGATACGATTATTGGTCCATATTTCAGTTGTCATCCGGAGGGTCATAACTTCGATGATAATAAAGTTCCCATTAGACTCCAAGGAGTAAGTAGAAAAGGAATTACCATAGGTAATAATTGTTGGATTGGAGCGAAGGTCGCAATTTTGGATGGAGTGGAAATTGGCGACGGTTCGGTGATTGCTGCTGGAGCTATTGTGAACAAATCATTTCCACCGAAGAGCGTCATTGGAGGGGTGCCGGCCAAGATAATTTCTCGTTCGGGCCAAGATGAAGAGGAGTGACCCTATATTGAGGGATTATTTTGGAAATTGATGTCATAATACCGTCATACTTTGGACTGGAATATGTGGACAGGTGCTTGGAATCTATTTCTGAGCATATGCCTATGGCCAAAATTATTGTTGTTGACAATAATTCTTCAGATGGAACAGCGAAATATATTCGAGGAAAGTTTCCAGAGGTAACGGTAATCGAAAACGAATATAACTCCGGTTATTCGAGAGGTTGTAACATTGGAGCATTGAACTCTAGTTCAGAATTCATGATGTTTCTGAATCAAGACTCGGAAATATCAAAAATTGATTTGCCGGGATTAGAAGAATCATTCAAGAGCAAGAATATTGGAATTATCACCGGTCCAGTATTGGACGAGAAAGGCAACTCTATAGCAACAATTGGACGACCCATGGGGATCTTAGGGATACTGAAAAGTTGGGCCTTTCTTCCATTGATTTTTCTTGGATTTAGCAGATTTAGTCCTCTATACGCAGAGGAGTCAGAGTCATTTTTCGCACCTAATGGCTATTGGATTTCTGGACATCTAATGATCGTTAGGAGGTCTCTTTTCGAAGAATTGTCCGGTTGGGATGAAGGATTCTTCGCCTATGTTGTCGATACAGACTTTTGTAATCGTGTACAAAATCTAGGGTTCGAAGTATTATTTTCTAGTAATGTCGTGAGTATTGATCTAAATGGACTTCGAAATAATACTAGTGAGATGACAAGGTTTGTTGTTCATGACTCCCTGCTGGGCCAGGGCAGGTTCATTTCAAAAAAGCATGGAGTTCTAATAGGAACATTGTGCAGAACTATCTGTTCCCTGATTGCAATTAACTGGGGAATATTTGCTAGCCTGGTTTTTCTGTTTGACGGAGTAAGGAGAAAGTCTTCATTGAATCTAATTGTAGGCGGATTTAAGGCATTAGTTGGAACTAAGAGTGCCTGAATTTGAGATTGTTTAATTCGGTAAAATAGTGTAAGTTGTGTGATTCGGCAGCAATATGATTTTGACCAGTCCCTGATAAAAACCCAAAAAGTTACGTCCTACTGTACTGGTTTTCTCGGAGTAGATTGGAAAGTATTAATCGTTAATTATCTCTCCAGTATTAGTGTCAGTACCTATTTTTCGAAGGCTGTTGTACTTTCTCAATGACAGAGTATTGCCCCTAAGATTGTGGTGGGAAGTACGAGGCAAGTCGCCCGATGAAGTTGCAAAATACTACTGTAATATCTGTTCTACTGATAATCTGATACTTAGGAGCAGGATGCTCAGTAGGGAGAGTCTGTCTTGTCGTAAATGTCGTTCATCGTTAAGGAGGCGTAGTGTGGTTAACGCAATTTCATTATGCTTATTTGGAGAGCCGCTAAAAGTCAAGGACTTTCCAAATGATTCAAGAAAAGGAGTTGGATTAAGTGATGATGATGGAGTATCGAAGAGGCTGGGTGTGCCTCTAAATTATCACAATACTTTTTACCATAAGGAGCCATTTTTGGATATACAAAATATTGAGATTAATCAAGAGGGAACTATCGATTATATCGTATGTAGCGAGGTTCTAGAGCATGTCATACCACCGATCGAAAATGCACTGATGGGCATCTATAAACTACTCAAGAAGGATGGTTTTGTGATTATCACAGTCCCATATAATTCAGGCGGATCTCAGGATGGGCCAGTTATAGAGCACTTTCCTGATCTCAATGAGTTTGAGTTGATAAGGAAAGGCGATTACAAACAGGGCGGCATACAGCATTCCCAAGTTCTCGTGAATATCACAAAAGAAGGGGCTAGACAGGAGTTCACAGATTTGTCTTTTCATGGTGGTCCGGGTCTAAATTTAGAAATGCGACAGTTTACTAAGAAATCATTGATTGACTTGCTTATATCTACTGGGTTTTCCAGAGTAGAGACTATTGATTCTGATTTTAGTGAGTTTGGTATCGAATTCGTTGGAGAATACAGGGGATTAGTGGATAAAGAACCGGTAGTTGCGTGGAAATAGTGAATTCCCCGACCAAATACCGCAATTCACTTATTCAAAGCAGCATAGATATGTTGGAAAAATATGGTGGACGCTGGGGGATTTGAACCCCCGGCCTTCTGGTTGCAAACCAGACGATCTTCCAGGCTGATCTAAGCGCCCCTAAAGGGCCGGAG
>MDSW01209263.1_pt1 | contig 25936 bp, 20 predicted proteins | sample 811171 | NCBI WGS metagenome assembly MDSW01 (sample SAMN05326641, study PRJNA326480) | marine metagenome | isolation source: seawater | place: Atlantic Ocean: North West | collected 2012 | reverse complement strand
TGGGTCTGGCGCGGGCAGCCTCGTGGCCTATGCGCTGACGATCACGGACCTCGACCCGCTGCGCTATAGCCTGCTGTTCGAGCGGTTCCTGAACCCGGAACGTGTGTCGATGCCCGACTTCGACATCGACTTCTGCATGGATCGCCGCGAGGAGGTGATCCAATATGTTCAGAACAAATATGGGCGCGAGAAGGTTGGCCAGATTATCACCTTCGGCGCGCTTCTGTCCAAGGCCGCCGTGCGCGACGTGGGCCGGGTCTTGCAGATGTCCTACGGGCAGGTCGACAAGCTGTCGAAGCTGATCCCGGTCGAAGGCGTGAAGCCCGTCAGCATCGAGAAGGCGCTGGCCGACGAGCCGCGTCTGCGCGAAGCGGCCCGCAACGAAGAGGTCGTGGCACGGCTTCTCGATTATGCCAAGGCGATCGAAGGGCTGCTGCGCAACGCCTCGACCCACGCGGCGGGCGTCGTGATCGGCGACCGTCCGATCGACGAGCTGGTGCCGCTCTATCAGGATCCGCGCTCGGACATGCCCGCGACCCAGTTCAACATGAAATGGGTCGAGCAGGCGGGTCTGGTGAAGTTCGACTTCCTCGGCCTGAAGACGCTGACCGTGATCCGCTCCGCGATGGAGCTGATCTTCAAATCGGGCCGTCCGCTGCATGTCGATGCTGCAGGTAATCAGCTCTACGAGCCTGCCGAGGGTGCGGAAAACCATATCAACGCGATCCCGCTGGATGACGAGAAGACCTACAAGCTCTACGCCGATGCGAAGACCGTCGCCGTGTTCCAGGTGGAATCGGAGGGCATGAAATCGGCCCTGCGCCAGATGAAGCCCACCTGTATCGAGGACATCGTTGCGCTCGTGGCGCTCTATCGTCCCGGCCCGATGGAGAACATCCCCACCTATTGCGAGGTGAAGAACGGGCTCAAGAAGATCACGTCTGTCCACCCGACCATCGACCATATCCTTGAAGAGACGCAGGGCATCATCGTCTATCAGGAGCAGGTGATGCAGATCGCGCAGGTCATGGGGGGCTACTCGCTTGGCGGCGCAGACCTTCTTCGCCGCGCGATGGGTAAGAAGATCAAGGAGGCGATGGACGCCGAGCGCCCGAAATTCGAGGCGGGCGCGGCCAAGAACGGGGTCGACAAGAAGAAGGCCTCGGAGGTGTTCGACCTTCTGGAGAAATTCGCCAACTACGGCTTCAACAAATCCCACGCGGCGGCCTATGCGGTGGTGTCCTATTACACCGGCTGGCTGAAGGCGAACCACGCAGTCGAGTTCATGGGCGGCGTGATGAATTGCGATATTCATCTGACCGACAAGCTCGCGATCTATGCCGACGAGGTGCAGAAGAAGCTCGGGATCGAGATCATCCCGCCTTGCGTGAACCGCTCGCTTTCGACCTTCGACGTCGTCGATCAGAAACTGGTCTATGCGCTGGGCGCGCTCAAGAACGTCGGCGCGGACGCGATGCAGATGATCGTGACCGCGCGCGGCGACGAGCCGTTCAAGGACCTGTTCGATTTCGCGCGGCGCGTCGACATGAAGCGGGTGGGCAAGCGCCCGCTGGAAATGCTCGCGCGGGCAGGGGCGTTCGACCTTCTGGACCCGAACCGCAAGCGCGTCTTCGAGTCGCTTGAATCGCTGATGGCGTGGTCGGGCGCCGTGATCGAGGCGCGCGAGTCCGCGCAGGTGTCGCTCTTCGGCGAGGCGGGCGACGATCTGCCGCCGCCGCGTCTGGCCGATACCGACGACTGGCTGCCCGGCGAGCGTCTGGCCGAAGAACACAAGGCCATCGGCTTCTACCTTTCGGGGCACCCGATCGAGGATTACCTGCCCGCGCTCAAGCGCAAGAAGGTGCTGAGCTGGGAAGAGGTGCAGCAAAAAGCCGTGGGCGGTCCTTTCGTGACCAAGATCGCGGGCGAGGTCGCCTCGGTGCGCGAGAAGAAATCCGCCAAGGGCAATCGCTTTGCCTTCGTCGCGCTGTCGGATGCGTCCGGGCCCTATGAGGTCGCCTTCTGGTCGGAGGCGCTGGAAGCCTGCCGCGACGTGCTCGAGACCGGCAACCTTCTGGTGCTGACCGTGAAGGTCGAGGTCGACGGCGAGTCGGTGCGTATGGTCGCCACTTCGGCCCAGACTGTGGAGAAGGCGACAGCCGATGCGGGCTCGTCGGGGCTTCTTGTTCATATCGACAACAATGACGCGGTCGCCTCGGTCGCGAGCCTTGTCGAGCGGGTCGCCCGCGAAGGGAAGGTGCATTCGCGCGGTCCGATCAGCTTCATGGTCTATGACAATGAGCGTGGCTGCCGCTACCAGATCACCGCGATGCCCGAGGCGCCGGTCAATGCTCAGGTGAAAGGTGCGCTGCGCTCCTTGCGCGGGGTGAGCGAGGTCGAAGAGGTCTGAGCCTCACAGGCTGCGCGCCACCCATGCCAGCCGCAGCGCGATCGCGGCGGCAAGGGCGGTGGCGAACTCGCCCCAGCGCAGCAGCGCCAAGCCGCGCAGCAGATCGGGCTCGTTGATCCCGTCGCGCACCGCACCGGAGATCATGCCCATCTCGAGCCACGCCGCCGCGCCCAGCACGGCGGTTGCCAGAAAACTCATTGAGACCAAAATCATGGCCTGTCGATGGCTGCGCAGCCGCCAGATCAGCCCGCACATCAGCGGCACGGCGAAGAACACCTGCATCGCAAGGATGCCGCTGCCCTGCCACAGCTCGAACCGGTCGAGTGTCGAACGAAGGTCGATGCCCGGGGGCCAGATCAGCAAAGCGGTGTAGATGAGCGCTTGGGCACTCACGAAAACACCGTTCAGCCCCCAGAGCGCCGCGTCCATTACCAGTGCGGCGGTTTCTGGTCGGCCAAGGGGATCGAGCTGCCGCTGTCATATTCGCGCTCGGCCTCGCGCTCCATCAGCAGGCCCAGATGGCGCTCCAGCCGTTCGATCTGACGCGCCTGCGCGGCCGCGACATCGGACAGCTCGTCCACCGTTTGCGTCAGATAGGCGATCTGTTCTTCCGCCCGTTCCAGCCGTTCCTGCATCTGCCGTTCCTATTGCTTGCCGGGGCCAGCCCCTTGGGCTACACCCTCGCGCGAGATAAGATCAGGTGCAAGCCGATGGCGAAACAGAAAAAGCAGCCCCGTCCCAAGGCCGAAACGCCGAAGGGCTTCCGCGATTATTTCGGCACCGAGGTGACCGAGCGCGCCGATATGCTGGCGAAGATCGCAGAGGTCTATCGCACGCATGGCTTCGAGGCGCTGGAAACTTCGGCCATCGAGACGGTCGAGGCCCTGGGCAAATACCTCCCCGATGTGGACCGCCCGAATGCGGGCGTCTTCGCGTGGCAGGAGGAAGATGACGGCAAGTGGCTGGCGCTGCGCTACGATATGACGGCGCCGCTGGCCCGGGTCGCTGCGCAATATCGCAACGACCTGCCGACGCCCTATCGCCGCTTCACGATGGGTCCCGTCTGGCGCAACGAAAAGCCCGGTCCGGGCCGGTTCCGCCAGTTCTATCAATGCGATGCCGATACCGTGGGCGCGCCCTCGGTGGCGGCTGACGCCGAGATTTGCGGGATGCTTTCGGACGCGCTGGAGGCGGTCGGCATTCCGCGCGGCGATTACGTCGTGCGGGTGAACAACCGCAAGGTTCTGAACGGTGTGATGGAAGTGGCGGGCGTTCTGGACCCTGCCGATCCGACCAAGTTCGAGGAAGAGCGCGGCATCGTCCTGCGCGCCATCGACAAGTTCGACAAGTTCGGCGAGGAGGGCGTGCGCCTTCTGATGGGCGAGGGGCGTCTGGACGACTCCGGCGACTTCACCAAGGGTGCGGGGCTGTCCGAGGCACAGGCCGATACGGTCATGGGCTTCATGGAAGCCAAGCGTGAAGACAACGCCGCCACCGTCGCGCGGCTGCGCGAGTTGGTCGAAGGCTCGGCGCTGGGTGCAGAAGGCGTGGATGAACTCGAACAGATCGCCTCGCTCCTCGACGCCCAAGGCTACGGCCCCGACCGCATCGTGATCGATCCCTCGGTCGTGCGGGGCCTGGGCTATTACACCGGCCCGGTTTTCGAGGCCGAGCTGACCTTCGAGATCACCGACGAGAAGGGCCGTCCGCGCCAGTTCGGCTCGGTCGCAGGCGGCGGGCGCTATGACGATCTGGTCAAGCGTTTCACCGGTCAGGTCGTTCCGGCCACCGGCGTCTCGATCGGCGTCGACCGCCTGCTGGCCGCGCTGCGCGCCAAGGGCCGCATCGGCGGCTCCGCGCAGGGCCCGGTCGTCGTGACCGTGATGGATCGCGACCGGATGGCCGAATACATGGCGCTGGCCTCCACGCTGCGCGGCGCAGGGCTGCGCGCCGAGGTCTATCTGGGCAACCCGAAGAGCTTCGGCAACCAGTTGAAATACGCCGATAAACGCGAAAGCCCCGTGGCGATCATCCAAGGCTCGGACGAGGCGTACCGCGGCGTCGTCCAGATCAAGGACCTGATCCTCGGCGCGAAGATCGCACAGGACGCGACGGTTGAAGAATGGAAATCCCAACCGGCGCAATTCGAGGTTCCGACCGGGGAAATGGTCGCAAAAGTGCAAGAGATCCTCGCACGCTACGAGGCCGAGTAATGGCGGACAAGGCGCAAGCGCGGGTACAGGCAGGCCGTCTGCTGGAGCTATTCCTCGCCGCCGGTGCGGTCGAGGTCACGCCCGACATCCTGCAACCCGCCGAGGCGCTTCTCGACCTTTACGGCGAGGATATTCGCGCCCGCGCCTATGTCACCGCCGACCCGCTGCGCGGCGAGATGATGCTGCGCCCGGATTTCACCGTGCCGGTCGTGCAGGAGCACATGGCCAACGGCGCCGAGCCTGCGCGCTACGCCTATGCGGGCGAGGTGTTCCGCCGTCAGGATCATCGCGGCCCCGCGCGTGCCAATGAGTATTTTCAGGCCGGGTTCGAAATCTTCGACCGCGCCGATCCCGAAGCCGCAGATGCCGAGGTCTTCGCGCTGTTCGCGGGGCTTCTCGCCAAGTTGAACCTGTCCGCCACGATCGGCGATATGGGCCTGCTGCGCGCCGCCGTCGACGGGTTGGATACACTGCCCGAACGCAAGGCCGCGCTTGCCCGTCACATCTGGCGCCCCAAACGCTTCCAGCATCTGCTTGCGCGCTATTCGGGGCAGGTCGAGGTGCCGAAAGCCCGCGCCGATCTGCTGACCGGCCAGCGCTCCGGCGCGCCGTGGATCGGGCTGCGCTCGCGCGAGGAGATGGAGGCGCGGATCGCCACGCTGGCCGCCGATGCCGCCGCCGCGCCGATCCCGACCGATGCGGTCGCCGCGATGGGCAAGCTTGCAGAATTGCGCTGTGCCGCCGATCAGGCACCTGCCGCCCTGCGCGCGCTGAACATCGCTGCCATCGAACCCGCCATCGCGCGGCTCGAAAAGCGCCTCGACGCGCTCGCCACGCGGGGCATTGACCTCGCCGCGATCACCTTCGACGCGAGCCACGGGCGCTCGACGATGGAATATTACGACGGCTTCGTCTTCACCTTCACCGCAGCCGATCCGGCACTACCGCCGGTCGCGAGCGGCGGGCGCTACGACGCGCTGACCCGGCAACTGGGGCAGGGGCGCGAAATCCCCGCCGTGGGCGGCGTGATCCGTGCAGGGTTGATGGCCGATCTGGAGGCGCAAGCATGAGCGAGGCCATGATCAAACTCGGTGTGCCCTCCAAGGGGCGTCTGATGGAGAAGACCTTCGACTGGTTTGCGCAAGCGGGTATCACGCTCAAGCGCACCGGGTCGGAGCGCGAATATGCGGGCGCGGTCGAAGGGGCCGAGGGCGTGCAGCTCGTGCTGCTCTCAGCCGGAGAAATCCCGCGCGAACTGGCGGCGGGGCGTATCCATCTGGGCGTCACCGGTTCCGATCTCGTGCGTGAGAAGCTCGCCGACTGGGAAAGTCAGGTCGCCGATCTCGCGCCGATGGGCTTCGGCCATGCCGACCTGATCATCGCGGTGCCGGCCTGCTGGTCGGACGTGGACAGCCTCGAAGACCTCGACGCCGCCGCCCACCGCTTCCGCGCCACCCACGGCTTCCGCCTGCGGATCGCCACGAAATACCACCGCCTCGTGCGCGAATTCCTGACCCGCGAGGGCGTGGCGGATTGGCAGCTCGTCGACAGCCAAGGCGCGACCGAGGGCACGATCGCCAACCTCACCGCCGAGGCCGTGGCCGACATCACCTCGAGCGGCGAGACGCTGCGCGCGAACCACCTCAAGATCCTCTCGGACGGTCTGATCCACCAGTCTCAGGCGACGCTGTTTGCCTCGCGCGCTGCCGATTGGTCGGGGCAGGAAAGCCGCCTCGCGGGTCTCGCTCAGCAGCTCGGACTACCCGCGCCAACGCTCTGATCTTCCTCTTGGTCGAAATATCCCACGGGGGTCCGGGAGTGTGAACCCCCCGGCCTGCGCCGCTCAATAGCCGCGCGACCGGTCCACGAGATACAGGAACGGCTCGCCTGCCTCGCCCCGCCGGATATTCTCGGCAATCACCTCGGAGGCGGTCTCTGCCCGGCTCTCGGCGGCGATATGGGGCGTCACCGTCACGTGGGGATGCGCCCAATAGGGGTGCTCGGGGGGCAGGGGCTCGACGCGGAACACGTCGAGCGTCGCATGACCGATCTGGCCGCGATCGAGCGCCGTCAGCAGCGCGTCATCGTCGATCAGCGTGCCGCGGCCCGGATTGATGAGCCGCGCGCCTTTCGGCATCTGCGTCAGCGTGCCCGCGTTCAGAAGGTTGGTGGTCTCGGGCGTGTCGGGCAGGATCGAGACGAGAATCTCCGCTTTCGACAGCGCCTCCGCCAGACCGTCATCGCCGCTCAGGCAGGTGATCCCGGGGATGTCTTTCGGCGACCGGCTCCAGCCGGTGACTTTGAAGCCCAGACCCGCGAGCGCCTCGGCGCAGGCCTTTCCCAAAGCGCCCAGTCCCAGCATCACCACCGAGCGGTCGCGCGCCAGGGGCGGGACGCCCCCGTCATGGCGCCAGACACCGTCCTGCTGGGTCAGCGTCGCGTCGATCCCGAGGTGATAGCGCAGCACATGGCCGGTCACGTAATCGACCATGCCGCGTTCCAGTCCCGCATCCACCATCCGGCACAGCGGCTGGGTCAGGGTCTCGTTGCCGACCACGCGCTCCACCCCGGCCCAGAGATTCAGCACGGCCTTCACGCCGGTGAGGGCGGTGAAATCCTGTACCGGTCCCTGCGGAGAATAGACGACATAGTCGACCTGCGCGGGGTCGATCTCGTCCGGCTGGACGATCTGCGCCTCGACGCCAGTGGCCGCGATGGCCTCGGTCAGCGGGCGTTCGTAACGCGCCCAGTTCTCGGGCTTGTCGGCGAAAAGGACGCGGATCATCTTTGCCTCGGTCTATGGACATGGGCGCTTTGCACCAGCCCGAAGGCCGCGAGCAGGATCATCATGGCGGTGCCCCCGTAACTCACCAGTGGCAAGGGGACGCCCACGACAGGCATCAGCCCCATCACCATCGCCATGTTGATCGCGAAGAAGAAGAAGAACGTCCCGGCGACCCCGAAACTGAGCAGCGAGGCGAAGCGGTCCTTCGTTGCCATCGCGGTATAAAGCGCAAAGCCGATGATGCCGGTGTAAAGCATCAGGAGGGAGAAGGCGCCGACGAAGCCGAACTCCTCGGCGAGCGTGGTGAAGATGAAGTCCGTGTGCTTCTCGGGCAGGAAGTTCAGCCGCGATTGCGTGCCCTGCATGAAGCCGCGCCCCGACCAGCCGCCCGAGCCGAGCGCGATCTGCGCCTGCATGATGTTGTAGCCCGCACCAAGCGGGTCGGAGCCCGGATCGAGGAACGTGTCGATCCGCTTGTACTGATAGTCGTGCAGCAGCTGATAGTCCGTGCCGCGGCTTTCCATCACGCCGAAGACCAGCCCGACGACAAGCGCGATCACGGTGCCGAAATACCAAAATGACACCCCGGCTGCGAACATCACGAAGGCCCCGCCCAGCACCAGCATCACGGCGGTGCCGAGGTCGGGCTGGGCCAGCACGAGGAAGGTCGGCGCGAGAATGATCACCGCCGGGATGAACACCCAAAGCGGGCGCGAGACCTTCTCGACGGGCAGCCAGTCGTAATAGGCGGCCAGCAGCATCACGAGGGTGATCTTCATCAGCTCGGAGGGCTGGATACGCAGTGGGCCGATCTCGAGCCAGCGCTGCGCGCCCATGCCGATCGCGCCGAAGAACTCCACCGCCACCAGCAGCAGAAGCGCCACGAAATAGGCCAGCGCCGAGACATTGCGCCAGAACCAGACCGGGATGAAGGCCACGGTGAACATCGCGATCATTCCGAGCGCGAAACGTTTCATCTGCGGTTCGGCCCAGGTGTGGATATTGCCGCCCGCGACCGAGTAGAGCATCAGAAAGCCCGCGCAGGCGACCGCCGTCAGCAGGATCACCAGCGGCCAGTTCAGATAGAAAATCTTGCGCCATCCCGTCGGGACGGTTTTGAGATTGCTCTCGAGATAGCTCATGCGCGCGACCTCGATTGCGGCTTCTGCACGGTGTCGGGGTCGACCAGATCGAGCGTTTCGTTCAGCTCCTTGGCCTTCGCGCGGGCGAAGGACGGGTACGCATCGTCCGGGGGCAGGCCGCCCGCCAGCGCGAACAGCAACACGTCGCGCGCGATCGGGGCGGCGGCCGTCGAGCCGCCCGAGCCGTGTTCGACCACGACCGAGACCGCGTAGCGCGGATTGTCGATCGGGGCGAAGGCCACGAAGAGCGCGTGGTCGCGGCGGTTCCAGGGAAGCTGCTCGTTGCGGATCACGCCGCGGGCACGCTCGGCCTTGGTGATGTTGCGGACCTGGGAGGTGCCGGTCTTGCCCGCCATCTTCCATTCCTTCATCGCGATGCGCGAGCCGCGCGCGGTGCCGCGCGAGGAGTTGACCACCGCGGTCATCCCCTTGCGCACGCTATCGAGATAGACCTTCTCGACGCCCAGATCATCGGTGACGCGGATCGGTTGCTCGACCCCGTCACGGGCGCGGATCAGACGCGGCTCGACCTTCTTCCCGCTGGCGATGCGCGCCGCCATGATCGCGAGATGCATCGGCGAGGCCAGCACATAGCCCTGACCGATGGCCGCGTTCGCGGTGTCGCCGATCAGCCAGTCCTTGCCGTAGCGCTCCCGCTTCCACTCCTTGGTGGGGGCCACGCCCTCCTTCACCGCCGACATCGGCAGGTCGGGCCGGACGCCCACGCCCAGACGCTTGGCCATGTCGCTCATCTTGTCGATGCCAACGCGCTGCGACAGCTCGTAATAATAGACGTCGCAGGACTGCTCCATGCTCTTGGTCATGTTCACATGGCCGTGCCCCGCGCCCTTCCAGCAGTGGAAGCGGCGGCCCGCGATCTCGACATAGCCGGGGCACCAGATGGTTTCCTCGGGCGTCACCAGCCCCGCCTCCAGCGCGGCGAGCGCGGTGACCATCTTGTAGGTCGAGCCCGGCGGGTAGAGGCCCTGCACGGTCTTGTCGGCGAGAGGGCGGTGATCGTCCTGCGTGAGGCGCTGATAATCGGCGACCGAAATCCCGCGCACGAAAAGGTTGGGGTCGAAGCTCGGTGCGGAGGCGCAGGCGAGCACGTCGCCATTGGTCACATCCATCACCACGGTCGCTGCGGATTCCTCCTCCAACCGCTGCAGCGCATAGTTCTGCAGACGATAATCGAGCGTCAGCTGAAGGTTCTCGCCGGGCTGGCCGGGTTCGCGCGACAGCTCGCGCATCTCGCGCCCGGCGGAGTTCACCTCGACGCGCCGCTGCCCGGCCGCGCCGCGCAGCACGCTTTCCTCTTTGGCCTCGATCCCGGTTTTGCCCAGCTGGAATTTCGGGATCAGCAGAAGCGGGTCGGGGTCTTCCATCTTGCTCAGATCGTAATCCGAGACCGGGCCGACATAGCCGATCACATGGCCGAAATCCTCGCGGCGGGGATAGAGGCGCGACAGGCCGACATCGGGGCTGACGCCGGGCAGCGAGGGGCCGTTCACCGCGACGCGCGAGAACTCGTCCCATGTCAGGCGGTCGGCCACGGTGACCGGCGTCGTGGGCGGACGGCGGCGGATGTCGTGCAGGATGTCTTTCGTATCGCCATCGGTAATCGGGATCAGACGGCGCAAAGCGGCCAGCGTCGCATCGACGTCGTCGGTATCCTCGCGGGTGATCGTGACACGGTAATTCTGCTCGTTGCCCGCAAGCATGACCCCGTTGCGATCGAAGATCAGACCGCGCGCCGGCGGGATCAGCCGGATTTTCACCGAGTTGCCCTCGGCCAGCAGCCGGTATTGCTTGGCGTCTTCGAGCTGCATCTTGCGCATCCGCGCTGCCAGCACGGCCACGACCGCCGCCTGCGCGCCACCCAAGAGCAAGCCGCGTCGCGTTATGCGGCGGGTGCTGACTTCGGTCTCTTTCGGGGATCGTCTCATTCTGGGCCCCCTCACATTCGATGTCCGTAGGCGTCGACCTCGCCCGGTGCCGCGCGGCGCAGGCCGAAGGCCACCCGCGACACAAGCACAACCACCGGATAGGCGGCCAGCGTCACCAGCATCTGGAACAGCTCCAGGCCGAGGCTCGGCTGATCGACCATCGTGACCAGCAGGACGATGCGCTTCACCGCCACCATAGCGATCAGCAGCCCCGCGACCAATGCCCATTCCAGCGCGAAGGGCAGATCGCGCAAGCTTTGCTCGCGGCGGCGCAGGAATTCGGTCGCGCCGAGGACGATCAGTGCCCAGAGGCCGATGGGCCGCCAGAACATGATGTCTTCAAGCAGGAAAACCAGAACGATCAGCAGGGCCGGGGCGTATTCGGGGCGCCGCAGCACCCAAGCCAGCGTCAGGGCCAAGGTCAGGTCGGGGCCGGGCAGGCCGCCCGGCGAATGGTCGACCGGCATCAGGCGCACGAAGATCAGCACGAGGCCGATCACGACGAAAAGCGTACGGTAGCTGAGGCGGCGGCGGGTGATGGGGTCGATCATTGGCTGCCCCCGTTGCCGTCCTCCGACCCGTCATCGGGTTCGAGCGCGCCCTCGGCGGCCTCCGAGCGCGCCTTCTCGGCGGCTTCCTGTTCGATGACTTTCGGATCGGGCGCGATCAGCCCGCCTGCATTCTCGATCCTCTCGGCCGGGTGCGAGCGCAGCACGCGCAGGAAGTCGAGCCGCTCGTAATCGGCCGCGAGGCGCACGCGTAGCCGCTTGTCACGCCCCTGGAAGACCTGACCGACCAGCAGCCCCGCCGGGAAGACTCCGCCATCGCCCGAGGAGATCACGCGGTCGCCCGGGCGCACGCGGTCGGGATGTTCGAGGAAATCCACGAACGGGTAGGGGGAGTTGTCGCCCGCGAGGATCGCGTTCTGCCCCGAGGCCGGGATCGAGACCGGGATGCGGCTCGACGCGTCGGTCAGCAGCAGCACCCGCGAGGTCGAGGAGCCCACGCCCGAGATCCGGCCCACAAGGCCCAGCCCGTCCATCGTGGCCCAGCCATCGACGATGCCGTCGCGCTTGCCGACATTCAGCAGTACCGATTTGCGGAAGGGCGAGCCGCTATCGGCCAGCACGCGCCCCGACACGGAGGTCAGCTTCGGATCGAGCCGCACCTTGTTCTGCGCCAGAAGCTTCGCGTTTTGCTGCTCCAGCTGAACGGCGGCTTCCTTCCACGCCTTCATCTGCTGCAGCTCGCGGCGCAACTCCTGGTTCTGCTCGTAGATGCGCGAATAGGATTGGAAGCCCTCGACCATGTCGGTCAGCTTCGTGACCGGGGCCATCGCCCAATCGAAGCTGGGCACGAAGCGATCCACGAGGGCAGAGCGGAACCGCTCCATCCGCGGGCTGTCGATGCGCCAGACGAGGAAGAGGGCGAGCAATATGACGACAAGAACCGCAACGCCCAGTCGGCGCAGCGGTCCGATATAGTCTTGGTCGTCGCGATTTCTGGCCAATTCCGTCTCCGGTCAGATCACTGGCCGGGCGTGGTGCGATCCCGGTCCCGGCTCAGCTGTCGTAATCAATGACGTGGCGAAGCTGTTTCTCATATTCAAGCGCCTTGCCGGTGCCGAGCGCAACACAGTTGAGCGACTGATCGGCGATCGAGATCGACAGGCCCGTCTGCTCGCGCAGGGCCAGATCCAGCTCGCCCAGCAGCGCACCGCCCCCCGTGAGCATCACGCCACGGTCGACGATGTCGGCGGCGAGGTCCGGCGGGGTGGTCTCCAGCGCCTGCATCACCGCGTCGCAGATCGACTGGACCGGCTCGGACAGCGCCTCGGCGACTTGCGCCTGGGTGATTTCGGTTTCCTTCGGCACGCCGTTCAGCAGGTCGCGGCCGCGCACGTGGAGCGACATGCCGCGCCCGTCATCGGGCATCCGCGCGGTGCCGATCGTGGTCTTGATCCGCTCGGCGGTGGATTCGCCTACGAGAAGGTTCTGGTTACGGCGCAGGTAGGAGATGATCGCCTCGTCCATGCGGTCGCCGCCCACGCGCACCGAGCGCGCATAGACGATGTCGCCCAGAGAAAGGACGGCCACCTCGGTCGTGCCGCCGCCGATATCGACCACCATCGAGCCCGTGGGGTCGGTGATCGGCATGCCGGCGCCGATGGCCGCTGCGATCGGTTCTGCGATCAGGCCGGCGCGGCGCGCACCTGCCGAGAGAACCGACTGACGGATCGCGCGCTTCTCCACCGGGGTCGCGCCATGCGGGACGCAGACGATGATCTTCGGTTTCGAGAAGGTCGAGCGCTTATGCACCTTGCGGATGAAATGCTTGATCATTTCCTCGGCGCTGTCGAAATCCGCGATGACGCCGTCGCGCATCGGGCGGATCGCTTCGATCGAGCCGGGGGTCCGGCCGAGCATCAGCTTGGCGTCTTCACCGACCGCCAGCACCTGCTTTTTGCCGTCCTTGACATGATAGGCGACCACCGAGGGTTCGTTCAGCACGATCCCCTTGCCTTTGACATAGACCAGCGTGTTCGCCGTCCCGAGGTCGATCGCCATGTCCGAGGAGAAGATCCCACCAACCATATTACGCCTGTCCCATCCCAAATTTCTTAGAAACACCGCGACTCGCGCCAAGCCACGGCCCGCGCCTCGTATAGTCAAAGCGGCCCTTACGGGGAAGCGGATTTGCGCCACAGGCAAGGCGCCCCTGCGGTTATCCGCTGAGGCTAGGCCAAGGGATTGACCTTTTTCAACATTTTGGGCGGATTTTGCCCGGAAAAAGCGCTTGAAATTACAGATATGCGATACGTCACGAAATCGTGCTGAAATCGGCGATTTCGCGCGGCGTCGAAATGAAAATGGGCAGCCCTTCGCGGGCTGCCCGAAAGCTGTGCAACTTGTGGTCGGCTCAGAGCTTGTAGCTCACCGTTTTCACATCCGCGTCGGGCGCGGTTTTCTGGCTGCGGAAGCGCAGGCGGTTGAGCGCGCCGACATAGGCCTTCACGCTCGCGAGGATCGTGTCGGTATCCGACGCGGCCCCGGTGCCGATCCGCCCGTCTTCCTCGAGGCGGACCGAAACGGTCGCCTGTGCGTCGGTGCCTTCGGTCACGGCATGCACCTGATAGAGCTTCAGCTTCGCTTGCGTCGGGTAAATTTCCTTGACGCAGTTGAAGACCGCATCGACCGGGCCGTCGCCTTGGCACTTGCTGGATTTCTCCTCGCCATCAACGAGCATCTTCAGCTCGGCTTCCTGCCCGTCCGAGCCGCAGACGACGCGCAGCCATTTCACCTGCAGGTAGTCATCGGCCGTGTTCGCGGCGCTGTCGGTCATCAGCGCGATCAGGTCCTCGTCGTAGATTTCCTTCTTCCGGTCGGCCAGCGCCTTGAAGCGGACGAAGACGTCCTTGAGCTGGTTGTCGCCCAGCTCGTAGCCCAGATCCTTGAGCTTCGCGCGCAGCGCAGCGCGGCCCGAGTGTTTGCCCATCGCGATATTCGCCTCGTTGAGGCCGATATCGGCGGGCTTCATGATCTCGAAGGTCTCGACGTTCTTCAGCACGCCATCCTGGTGGATGCCGCTTTCGTGCAGGAAGGCGTTCTTGCCGACGATCGCCTTGTTGAACTGCACCGGGAAGCCTGAAACCTGCGCCACGCGGCGCGAGATGTTCATGATCTTCGTCGTGTCTATATGGGTCTGGTAGGGCATGATGTCCTGACGGACCTTCATCGCCATCACCACCTCTTCGAGCGCGGTGTTGCCCGCGCGCTCGCCCAGACCGTTTATCGTGCATTCGATCTGACGCGCGCCCGCATCGACCGCGGCCAGTGCGTTCGCCGTCGCCATGCCCAGATCGTTGTGGCAGTGGGTCGCGAAGATGATCTCGTCGGCGCCCGGCACACGCTCGAGCAGCATCCGGATCAGGTCCGCGGATTCGGTCGGCGCGGTATAGCCCACCGTATCGGGGATGTTGATCGTGGTGGCACCCGCCTTGATCGCAATCTCGACGACGCGGCAGAGGTAGTCATGCTCGGTCCGGGTCGCATCCATCGGCGACCACTGCACGTTGTCGCACAGGTTGCGCGCGTGGCTGACGGTCTCGTGGATGACGTCGGCCATCTCGTCCATCGTCAGGTTCGGGATCGCGCGGTGCAGCGGCGAGGTGCCGATGAAGGTGTGGATGCGCGGCGATTTCGCGTGCTGCACGGCTTCCCAGCAGCGGTCGATATCGGGCAGCTTGGCGCGGGCCAGCCCGCAAATGGTCGAGAACTTGGCGCGTTTCGCTATATCGCTGACGGCTTCGAAATCGCCTTCCGAGGCGATGGGGAAGCCAGCCTCGATGATGTCGACGCCCATTTCGTCGAGCAGATCGGCGATCTCGAGCTTCTCGTCATGGGTCATCGTCGCGCCCGGCGATTGCTCGCCATCACGCAGGGTCGTGTCGAAAATCAGAACGCGGTTTTTGTCGATCATGGTCTGGGCCATCTGCTAGTCTCTTTCGTCTTGGCTCTTAGCGTTACTTGGTCCCGAAGGCCAGCATTGCGCGGTGGCTTTCGGAAGTTGTCCGGGCGCTGGTTACCCCTGAGCGTTCGCGCCCGAAGGCACGCTCAGAGGCTGCTAAGAAGAAGGAGACCACGGGGCATCGCGCCTTGGGCGAGAGCCCCGGCTGCGGTGAGTTGAATATGCTTAACCCGTGTCATGGGGGGCACTATAGGCGCCAAGCGATAAATGAAAAGCAAAAAAGGAACCGCTCGCGGCGGGGGCGCGTAGCCTTTGGGCGCATATGACGGAGGACAAGGTGGCGGGTCAGGCAATCGTGATCGGAGATACGGGCGGGATCGGTTCGGCGATCCGGGTCGAGCTGGAAGCGCGCGGCTACGCGGTGACGGGGTTGTCGCGGTCGCGCGATGGATTCGATGTGACGGATGAGCGTTCGGTCGAGGCGGGTTTGCGCGAGATCGAGGGGCCGGTCAATCTGATCTTCGTGGCCTCGGGCGCACTTGGCACGCCGGAAAAGGCGCTGTCGCATCTGACGCCCGAGGAATTGCAGACCCAGTTCGCCGTGAATGCGATGGGCCCGGCGCTGGTGCTGAAACACGCCGCCCGCCTGTTGCCCCGCGACCAGCCCGCACGGTTTGCGGCGCTCTCGGCGCGAGTCGGCTCGATCGGGGATAACGGCTTGGGCGGCTGGTATAGCTATCGGACCTCGAAAGCGGCGCTGAACCAGGTGCTGCACGGCGCGGCGATCGAACTGGGGCGCTCTCACAAGCAGCTCGTGGTCGCGGCGCTGCATCCCGGCACGGTCGACACCCCCTTTACCGCCGATTACCCGCGCGACAAGCTCGCCCCGGAAGACGCCGCGCGCCGGTTGCTGGATGTGCTGGACGGGCTGTCCCCCGCGCAATCGGGCGGTTTCTACGATTACGCAGGCAAGGAGATCCCATGGTAACCCGAAACGCCATCGTCACCGGGGCTGCGCGCGGGATCGGCCGCGCGATCATCGAGGCGCTGCTGGATCGCGGCTGGCAGGTCGCGGCGCTCGATCTGGATATCGATCCGCTGGAGGCGCGCGAAGGCTTGCAGGCGATCTGCTGCGATCTGGGGAGCGAAGACGATATTCGTGCGGCCGTCGCGGAGGCCGGGTTCGAGACGCTCGATCTCTTGGTGAACAATGGCGGTCCGGCCAATCCCGAATGCGGACCGCTGGAGGAGCTTACGCTGGAAGCGTGGCATAGGTGGATCGACCCGCATCTGACGGGCACGTTCCTGATGACGCGTGAGGCTTTGCCCGCCTTGCGCAAAGGGCAGGGGGCGGTGGTCAACATGGCCTCGACCCGCGCGCTGCAATCCGAGCCTGACACATTCGCTTACGCGGCGGCGAAGGGCGGCGTCACGTCGCTGACCCACGCAATGGCGGTGAGCCTCGGGCCGGAGGTGCGGGTCAACGCGATCGCGCCCGGCTGGATCAATTCGAGCGGCGGGGCCCTGAGCGAAGAGGATCACGCGCAGCATCCTGTGGGCCGGGTGGGCACGCCGAAGGATATTGCCGAGGCCATCCTCTACCTCGCGGATGCGGGCTTCGTGACGGGGCAGGTGCTGGTCGTCGATGGCGGCATGACCCGAAAGATGATCTATGACTAAGCTGATCGCGGTGTTGGGCGACCAGCTGAGCCATGACGGCGCGGCTTTGCGCTGCGGCGACAAGGGCACGGATGTGGTGGTCATGGCCGAGGTGCGCGAGGAAGCCACCTATACCGGCCATCACAAGCAGAAGTTGGCCCTGACCTTCGCCGCCATGCGCCGCTTCGCCGATGAGTTGGACCGCGATGGCTGGCAGGTTCGCTATACGAAGCTGACCGACGACGACAACGCGGGCTCGCTGGTGGGTGAATTCGCGCGCCGCGCCGAGGAAGAGGGGGCCGAGGAGGTGGTGACGCTCGCCCCCGGCGAATGGCGGCTGCGTCAGGCCTTCGAGAGCGCGCCGTTGAAAATCCGGCAACTGCCCGACGACCGCTTTATCTGCTCCGAGAAACGCTTCGCGGACTGGGCCGAGGGGCGCAAGGAACTGCGAATGGAGTGGTTCTACCGCGAGATGCGCCGCGAGACGGGGCTCTTGATGGACGGCGACGATCCGGCTGGCGGCGAATGGAATTTCGACAAGGAGAACCGCAAGCCCGCTCAGCCCGACCTGTTCCGCGAGGCCGCGCCGACCTTCCGCAAGGATGCGCTGGTGCAGGCGGTGCTCGAGATGGTCGAGGCGGAATTCCCCGACAATTTCGGATCGCTCGACGAATTCAACTGGCCGGTCAGCCGCGCGCAGGCCGAACGCGCGCTGGAGCATTTCATCGCCCATAATCTCCGCGACTTCGGGACATATCAGGACGCGATGCTGGCCGAGCACCGGTTGCTGCACCACTCGATCCTGTCGTCGAGCATCAATCTCGGGCTGCTCTCGCCGCGGGAGGTCTGCAAGGCTGCGGAAGAGGCCTACAAGGCGGGCGACGCGCCGATCAATTCGGTGGAAGGGTTCATCCGGCAGATCCTCGGTTGGCGCGAATATATGCGTGGGATCTACTTCCTTGAGGGACCCGATTACACCTCGCGCAATGCGCTGCACCACAAGCGCGACCTGCCGTGGTTCTATTGGTCGGGCGAGACGGAAATGGCGTGTATGAAGGCCGCGATCGGGCAGACCCGCGATCTGGCCTATGCCCATCACATCCAGCGCCTGATGGTCACGGGCAATTTTGCGCTGCTCGCCGGGATCGACCCACGCCAAGTGCAGGACTGGTATCTCGCGGTCTATATCGACGCCTATGAATGGGTGGAGGCGCCGAACACGGCGGGAATGAGCCAGTTCGCCGATGGCGGGGTGGTGGCCTCGAAACCCTACATTTCCTCGGGCGCCTATATCGACAAGATGTCGGATTACTGCGCGGGCTGCGCCTATGACGTGAAGGCGAAGGAGGGCGAGAAGGCTTGCCCGTTCAACAGCCTCTACTGGCATTTCCTCGACCGGCATCGCGACCGCTTCGAGGGCAATTCGCGCATGGGGCTCGTCTATCGCAACTGGGACAAGCAGAAGAAAGAGACGCGCGACGCCAAGCTGAAGTCGGCGGAGGCGCTGCTCGCAAAGCTCGACAAAGGCGAGGCGTTGTAAGCCAGCCCAGTAAACCAGATCAGTTCGCGGAAGGCTCTGTCGCCGCCGGTTCGTTCGCCGGGGCAGGCGGAGTCTCGGCGCTGGCATCGGGCGTGGGCTGCGTCGCAGGCGCGCTGGTATCCTGCAGCTTGTCGTTCGACCATTCGCCGCTTGCGACATTCCCGGAGGCATAGGTCATCGTGCCTTGCCCCTCGCGTTTGCCATTCGAGAAGCTGCCCACATAGGTGTCGCCATTGGCATAGGTCGCGCGGCCTTGCCCGTCGATTGCGCCGTTGCGCCACTCGCCCTCATAGGTGAAACCATCGGGCATGGTCAGCTTGCCGGTCCCGTCGCGCTGGCCATTCTTGAAGGCGCCCTCATAGGTCGTGCCATCGGCATATCGCGCGGTGCCCTGACCCTCGCGTTGACCGTTCACCCAGTCGCCCTCGTAGCTGTAGCCGTCCGGGTAGGTCATCTTGCCCTTCCCGTCATTGCGCGCGTTCTTGAACTCGCCCTCATAGACGAGCCCGTTCGCGTAGCGCGCGGTGCCGGTGCCCTGGATGACGCCATGCGCCCAGCCGCCCTCGTAGCTGGAGCCATCGGGATAGGTGATCTTGCCCTGACCGTCGGGCAGGTCGTTCTTGAAGCTGCCCTCGTAGACCGAGCCGTCGGGATATTGCACCTTGCCCTGACCTTCGATCCGGCCCTCTTTCCATTGGCCGGTATAGACATAGCCGTCCTTGCCGCGGAACGTGCCGGTGCCGTGGCGCTTGTCGAGCAGGAAGTCCCCCTCGTAGGTGTCGCCATTGGCATAGGTGACCTTGCCCGAGCCGTGGCGCTTGCCGTTGACCATCTGGCCTTCGTAGACATCGCCATTGGGTTGGGTCAGCTTGCCGCGACCGTTCATCTGCCCGGCCTTCCAGTCGCCGACATAGGTCAGCCCGTCCGCCATGGTGAGCGTGCCGGTGCCGTCGCGCTGGCCATGCGCCATCTGGCCCTCATAGGTGGAGCCGTCGGGATAGGTAATCTTGCCGTTGCCCTGTTTGACGCCGCCCAGCCAGTCGCCCTCGTAGCGATAGCCGTTCGCGCTCTCCAAGGTGCCCTTGCCGTCATGCATCGCGTTGCGGAACTGGCCCTCATAGACCGAGCCGTTGGCGTAATGCGCGGTGCCGGTGCCGGTGATCTGACCGTTGAGCCAGTCGCCCTCATAGGTGCCGCCATCGGCGAAGGTGATCTTGCCCTTGCCGTTGGGTTTGCCGTGGTCGAACTCTCCCTCGTAGATCGAGCCATTGGGGAAGCGCGCGCGGCCCTTGCCCTTGATCTCGCCCATCACCCATTGGCCTTCGTATTCGTAGCCCGAGGGCAGCTTGTAGCTGCCATAGCCGTCCTGCTTGCCATCGGTGAAGGTGCCCTCATAGAGGCCGCCGTCATCGTATTGCTTGGTGATGACCTCTTGCGCCGGCGCGATATGCGCGGTGCATCCGATCAGAACTGCCAATGTCGCGATGCGAAGCTGCGCGCCTGCCATGCGTGCCCCCTGATGGTGCTGCCTGTGCTCCGGTCTCGCGAGCGCGTGGATTCGCGCTCTGCCGTGCTTGGGGAAAGGTTAATTGCGCGGGGATAGCCTGACAAGCGGGCAGGGGGCGGTGTCGGGGCGGTCGCGTTGAGGGGCGTCACGGGAGGGGCGGCAAATGCAGGGCAGCCATCCCCTTTTCACCCCAGCGTTTTCTGCTAAATGAGAGGGCGATAACAGCCCCGAGGACGCTTATGGCCGATCGTTTCCGCCTCACCATGGCCCAGCTCAACCCCACCGTGGGCGCGCTGGAGGCCAATGCCGAGAAGGCCTTCGCCGCTTGGGAAGAGGGCAAGCGCGCGGGCGCCGATATGGTTGTGCTGCCCGAGATGTTCCTGACCGGCTACCAGACGCAGGACCTGATCGCGAAGCCCGCTTTCGTGCGCGACGCGGTCGCCGCGATGGAGGCGCTGGGTGCGCGCATCACCGATGGTCCGGCGCTGGGCATCGGCGGGCCCTACTGGACCGAGCAGGGGCAGTATAACGCCTATTGGGTCTGGAAAGACGGTGCGCTGGTCGCGCGGATGCTCAAGCACGATCTGCCGCATCACGGGATTTTCGACGAGTATCGCATCTATGATACCGGTCAGATCTCGGGGCCCTACGCGATCAACGGCGTGCGGGTCGGGACGCCGATCTGCGAGGATGCGTGGCATCCGGATGTGGCCGAGACGCTGGCCGAGACCGGGGCCGAGATTCTGATCGTGCCGAACGGTTCTCCCTATCACCGGGGCAAGCTCGACGTGCGGATGACCCATATGGTCGCGCGGGTGGTCGAAACCGGGCTGCCGCTGGCCTATCTCAATTCGGTCGGTGGTCAGGACGATCAGGTCTTCGACGGGGCGAGCTTCGTGCTGAACCGTCACGGGCAACTGGCTGCGCAATTTGCACCCTTCGACGAGATCATCGACCATGTCGATTTCGAGCGCGACGACGAGGGCTGGGCCTGCGTTGCGGGCCGCGACGATCCGCAGCCCTCGGAATGGGAGCAGGATTACCGCGCGATGGTCGAAAGCCTTGGCGATTACCTGCGCAAGTCGGGCTTCTCCAAGGTCGTGCTCGGCCTGTCGGGCGGGATCGATTCCGCGCTGGTCGCGACGATTGCGGCGGATGCGCTGGGGCCGGAGGCCGTGCATTGCGTGATGCTGCCCTCGGAATACACCTCGCAGGGATCGCTCGATCACGCGGCCGATCTGGCAAAGCGTCAGGGGATGCGTCTGGACACGGTGCGGATCGACGGGGCGCGCGATGCGGTCTCGGATGCGCTCGCGCATCTGATGGAGGGCACCGAGCCCGACGTGACCGAGGAAAACATCCAGTCGCGCCTGCGCGGCGTGATGCTGATGGCGCTGTCGAACAAGTTCGGCGAGATGCTTCTGACCACCGGCAACAAATCCGAGATGGCCGTGGGCTATGCCACGATCTATGGCGACATGGCGGGCGGTTACAATCCGATCAAGGATCTCTACAAGACCCGCGTTTTCGAGACCTGCCGCTGGCGTAACGCCAATTACCGCGACTGGATGAAGGGCCCGGAAGGCGAGGTGATCCCGCGCGAGATCATCGACAAACCGCCCTCGGCAGAGCTACGGCCCGACCAGAAGGACGAGGACAGCCTGCCGCCCTATCCGGTGCTCGATGGCATCCTGGAGGGGTTGGTGGAGCGCGACGCCTCGGTCGCCGATCTCGTGGCCGAAGGCTACGAGCGCGAGACGATCAAGAAGGTCGAGCATCTGTTGTATATCTCGGAGTGGAAACGTCACCAGTCCGCGCCGGGCACGCGCCTGTCGAGCAAGGCGTTCTGGCTGGATCGCCGTTATCCGATCGTCAATCGCTGGCGCGACCACGGCTGAGCGCGGCGTTCGAGTTACCGCTCAGTTTGCGTCGCTCCACGTCAGACGTGCGACGCGGGGGCGGGTGACGATGAAATTGTCGAACGAGATCGCGTCGTGGAAGCCGACGAAATGCTTGGTCGGATCCTCGCCGATTGACGTCAGATAGGCCTTGTACGCTTCAGAAAGCTTGAAGGGGAGGTCATAAGCGTAGGAGGTCTCCACGATGAGCGCCTGATCGCCCGCCGCGAGGACCGGAATGCGATCCGCCTCGAGATCGAGCGCCTCCTGCGTGTAGCTTTGCGCCAGACCGGTCGCAAAGGAATCGTCCAGCTTCACCTTTTTTGCGTCGCTGCCTTCGGTGGGATCGTTGCAGGCGTGGTTCAAATCCTGCGGATCGTCCCAACAGCTTACCAAGGTCACACGCATCCAGCTACGCGACGGGTCGCTATTGCCGGTCGCAAAATCGTAGACCTGTTTGATGCCTGCGACGAATTTCGGACCGATTGGGTCCCGTTCGCGCGAGATCAGGTCCGAGACCGTTACATTGGCCCGTGTCGCGGCGCCGCGAATTTTGAACACGTCATACATTTCGATCGACAGGATCAGCCAGCCCGACAGCATGATGAAGGCCATCAGCCCTTCGATCGGGATGGATCCGGTCTCGTCGTCGCGGAAGCGGCGGAACACATTGCGCATCTTTGCCATGACCATCGCTCAGGTCCCTCCTGCAGCAGAGGCGACCGCCGGTTCGATCACGATCGCGGTCGTTGTCACCAAGGCGTAATCGCCATCTGCGCCGACCGGCGATGCTTCGAGGAAGGCTTGCGCGATGAAATCTTCCAGCAGCATCGGCTTTTCGCGTAGGCAGACCCGCACGAGGATCAGTTGATCCGGGGCGGCGGCTTCCAGCGTGCCGGCGGGTGGTGGCTTGGTCACGTCCGAGAAATCCTCGCAGCGCACCGGGTGATTGGCGATCGAGGAGGTCCAGTTCGTCTTGTCGACCTGGAACATCTCGACCGAAACCCGGTTCATGCAGGTGTTCCCGAAGAAGCCCGCCTGTTTGCAGATTTCGTGGCGCAGCGTTTTCTCGTCGATGCTGGAGTAGTTCCCGATACGGATGATCCGGCTCGTGGCTTCGGTCGCGCGGGTCAGCAGGGTCTGCTTGATGAAGATCACGCCCAGCTCGATCCCGGCGAACATGAAGAAGATCAGGAACACGATCCAGAGCAGGGCGGGGATCGTCACCGCCCCGTCCTCCGCCCTCAGGAAGGCTCGTTTATGTGTCAGCCTCAGTGCCATGCTCTGCGCTCTCCGGTCAGTTCGTCAGGCGCAGGGTAGAGATCTGCGTCGCGATCGAGGAAAATGCATCCGCGAGATTGGCGGAGTCTACGTCGTACTGATAGCTCGGACCCGAGCTGCAATCCGCGAGCGCCGTCTTGCCGCTCTGGGGCGCATCCACGGCCACGGTGAAGACGATGATATCCTTGCTTTTCCCGGCCTGGCACACGTCGTGCAGGTTTTTGTCCTTCTCCGAGAACATCGAGGAAATCGCCATCTCGTCGTAGATCGAAGCCACGGATTCTTGCGGGTCTAGGCGCTGGCGCGGCGGCAGAAGGAAGGTCTGGATCACATATTGCAGCGTCCATCCCTTGCTCCAGACGGTGCGCCAGTCGATCGCATGCAGGTCGCGATGCTCGAACTGAGGCACGTCCTCGCAGACAGTGTCCCAGTAGTAGCCGTATCTCCAGTTGTATTTGAGCTCTTTGTGGCATTCCCTCGTGGTCGTGTAGGTGCCGATGTCCTCCGGTGCGTACCAGTTGCGATCGGCGAAGGAGTAGTAGGACTTCTCTCCCTGATCTGCGCGGTCTTGCGAGAACCAGTACATTTTCGACATGGTCGTGCTGTCGTCATTGAAGGCCGTCGAACTGTCGACAGAGAACAGGCCGGAATCGCCTGTCCGATACTGCATCCGCGTCGAGAAGGTGCGTGTGTTCTGACCGTCGGTCATCAGGATCATCACCTTCATCGAGCGTTCGTCGATGCTCTGACCGGTCGCGGGATAGGGCAGGGGGCGGTCGTCCACATCAGCGGAGATCGTCCCGTTTTGGACCAGAGCGGCCGAGACCGGTTTGGCCGAAGGGTCGAGCAGCGCGAAGCCCCAGCGGGCGCCGATGTCGATCGCGGTATCGCCGCCTGCACGCAGCGACGCAATCTTGTTCACGACGTCGTTCTGGTTGTCCTCGAAGGCCATGACGTCGGAATAGCTGTGATCGTAGCAGTTCTCGCCGGAGTTGCTGAGGTATTTCCGGACATACATGTTCTGGCCGATAAAATCGTAGCTCCAGCCATACATGGTGCGCTGCAGGCCGGTGGTCGGCAGGCTCACGCTGTTGAACCCCTGAAGCTGCACGTCTGCGCAGGTGTTGTAGCTGTGATCGGACGAAAGGTTGTAGACCGAGGCCAGAGCCGGGCCGAGCGAGACCTGCTGATTGTACGGCACGATCGAGATCGAAAGGCGTCCGGGAGGCGCGCCCGGCGGCTGAACATTGTCGAACATCTTGTTGGTGAAATTCGTCGCGGCATCGCGCAGCGAGGCGATCTTCGTTTCGCCATAGTAGGAGCCGGAATCCGTCTGGCCCATGGAGCCGGAGACATCGAGCACCATTGAGATTTCGACATTGCCGATGGATTCCTCGGCTTGGGCGTGGGTGTTCGAGCGGAAGGATTTGACGCCGAAGCCGATCAGGTCACCGAAGATCGTGGGCATGTCATCCTGCGCGGTCATCGATACGCGGCGGTATTCCTTCTGCTGGCCCTCTTCGACCACGGGCTCGATATTGAGATAGTCGAGGCCGCTGGTGGAGAGGTAGTCTTTCGCCACGGTCGCGGGATCGAGCGTCTGATCCAGATTGGCGGCGGCGAGCGCGGCTCGGTCGAGCGAACTTTGGATAAGCGTACGGCGTTCGTCTTGGCGGACGAAATCAATCGCAATGCCGCCAATGACCATCAGCACGATCAAAACCTGCAGGCTGAAGATGAAAACCGCTCCATCCTCGTCCTGCGCGAACCGCCCCATTCGGGCGCGCGCGGCTTCGATACGGCGTGCCAAGCCGTTTTGTTCGGTTTTGTCCCTCATCCCCGACCTCCTTCTCCTTGTCCCATGGCCTCGCCGCCAGCGGAGAAAACTCGTAAAAAATCACCGGATGAAACTGCATAATTCCTGAGGCGAAATTAAGGCAAAACCTTGTCTAACTTCATGGAATTGTTGTGCTTTAAATATGGAATGCCGCAGTGTGTGTGAGATAGTTTCCCAATCGGCCACCAATCTGAGGGGCTTCTGACGCTGGGTGCCGTCTTGGAGACTGAGTCGTTTAAACTAGGTTAACTCGCCTCAAGGGGCGGATTTCTCACCTTCGGTTGACGCGAAGTTCTCGGCGCGCGCGAGGCCGAAAGCTGTGGGTAGCTCCGCGGGTCCTCTCGACTCTGCCGCGCATGGAGACAATATAGAGAGCATGAGCCTGCCACCCGGATTTCTCGACGAATTGCGCAGCCGTTCCTCGATCGCTCAGGTCGTGGGGCGCAAGGTCATTTGGGACATGCGCAAGTCGAACCAGGCCAAGGGCGACATGTGGGCGCCGTGCCCCTTCCATCAGGAAAAATCGGCCTCGTTCCATGTCGATGACCGCAAGGGCTATTACTATTGCTTCGGCTGCCACGCGAAGGGCGACGCGCTGAGCTTCGTGCGCGAGACCGAGAATGTGAGCTTCATGGAGGCGGTGGAAATCCTCGCCCGCGAGGCCGGAATGCAGATGCCCGCGCGCGATCCGATGGCGCAGGAGAAAGCCGATCTGCGCACCGAACTGGCCAATGTGATGGAAGAGGCGGTGAAGTATTTCCGCCTCCATCTGAACACGCAGGCCGGGAGCGCCGCGCGCGACTATCTGGCCGGGCGCAGCCTGAACAAACCCGCCGTGGACCGCTTCGAGATCGGCTTTGCCCCGCCCGGCTGGCAAGGCCTGCGCGATGCGCTGAAGGCGAAGGGGATCTCCGACGAACTGATCAAGGGCGCGGGGCTTGCGAAGGACAGCCAGAAGGGACGCGAACCCTTCGACGTCTTCCGCAACCGTATCATCTTCCCGATCCGCGATCCGCGCGGGCGCTGCATCGCCTTCGGCGGGCGCGCGATGGATCCGAACGATCCGGCGAAATATCTCAACTCGCCCGAGACCGCGCTCTTCGATAAGGGACGCTCGCTCTATAACCATGGCCCCGCGCGCGAAGCCTGCGGCAAGGGCGCGCCGCTCGTGGTCTGCGAAGGCTATATGGATGTGATCGCCATGGTCGAAGGGGGCTTCGGCGGGGCGGTCGCACCGCTGGGCACCGCGAT